>ENA-OQCE01000663-OQCE01000663.1-human-gut-metagenome-genome-assembly--contig:-NODE-663-length-16271-cov-2.206392_pt1 | contig 16271 bp, 19 predicted proteins | sample MGYA00242495_ERZ504572 | MGnify/ENA primary metagenome ERZ504572 (study PRJEB26092, sample SAMD00036228) | human gut metagenome | host: Homo sapiens | study: EMG produced TPA metagenomics assembly of...
GAGGTGTTGTCGCCGTAGCCGGCATGATGCCCTGGGACTCGCAGAACTTGATGTAGCCCTTGGCCCAGTGGCTGTTGATGTCGGTCAGCTTAGAGGAGTTGTTCTCGTAAGCCGAGTCGTCAATGGTGTTGTTGCGGACAACGAAGATCATCTTCGCCATTTCCGCACGGGTAACGGTTGCGTCCGGACGGAAGGAGCCTGGAAGGTGTGTTCTATCCGATTTCCATAAGTGATACGGAAGCGTTGTCACGGTGGATATTGACGGATGGCAAATGGCGTGACGGTGGTGTCTGGTTGGACAATGGCCGTTGGCTGGATGAATAGTTTTTTGTCTGAGTAAGAAGTACCCGGTAGTCTGTGAGGATAGCCGGGATTTTTTTATTATTGATAGAAATATTTCTGTTATTTCTTTGCTGTTAATAGAAATATTTCTATCTTTGCAGTGTCAAACAATAAATGAGATAAACAAAATGAAGTATTCAGAATTTCATCGGAAAATTCTTGCGGCTGGTTGGAAGTTCAGCCACGCAGAAGGCAGCCACTACTTCTATACGAAGAACGGAAAGCTTTCGGAACCGGTTCCTTATCATGGAGCAAAAGAGTTTCCAGAACCGCTAAGAAGAAAAATTGCAAGGGCTATGGGGATTTAATCCCCACCCCCTTTTATATAATAATCTCAAATAGTATCGTTGTATCATGGAGAAAATAATAATGAATATTTGTGCAAGTTCCGACAGCTTCGGGGCTTATTCAGAAAACTGCGAAGGTATTTATGCAGCAGGGGGGACTGTGGAAGAGTGCAAGAAAGATGTTGAGGTTGCCATTGCCTTGATAAAAAAGAACTTGCCCGAAGAACGTTGGCCTGAGCAAATAAAAGGAGACTATACGCTGGTGTGGCATTATGATATACAGAGCCTTTTGCTTTATTATGGCGGTTTGTTATCTCTCTCAGGATTGGAGAGACTTACAGGCATACATCAAAAACAACTGTGGTCATATATGCACGGACGTTCAAAACCCCGTATTCAGCAAAAACAGCGTATAGAGAAGGCATTGCACAGCTTTGCTAACGAATTGGCGGATGTATCAGTACTATAAGCTTCATTTCATTGTTATTGTTTGACACCATTGCTTTGCGATGAGGTAGAGGTCTTCCATTGTGGGAGGCCTCTTTTTTATGTCCTTTTTCAAAGCTAATCGCCAGGATACCTTTGTCTTGGTAAAGTAGTATAGGTATGGCGATAAGCATAAATGATTTTAGAATGGCAATCCGGATTGATAATTCGGAAGCCAAAACAAAGTTTGCGGAAACAAAAGAACAGATAGCGGCTGTAAGGGCGGAAATGGATAAGCTGGCTGCGGAGGGCAAGAAAAACTCTGATGAGTATAAGGCACTCAAGCAAAGGCAGGATGAATTGAATAAAAGCCTGGCTGAATATCGTAAAGAAGGAGTACGGACATCGTTGTCTTACGCCGAACTGCGTAAAGGGGCTTCACAACTCAAACGGGAAATGGATAGGGCTATTCCCGGAACTGAAGAATGGAAGGCTTTGCGTCAGGATTACCTGTTGACCAAAAAGCGTATGAGAGAGCTGGAGGTGCAGGCGCGTGATACCCGTTTTTCCCTTTCAAAAATGGCGGACGGGTTTAACAGGTATGCTGCTATTGGAACCAGTGCCGTAGCTTCGTTGACCGGAGTCGTGTTGATAGCCCGTAAATGTGTTGATGAGTATGCGGAGATGCAGGAGCGGAGAGCCAGGTTATCAAGTATACCGGGATGACAAAGGAAGAAGTGGCGGAACTGAATGAGGAGTTCAAGCACATGGATACCCGTACACCACGGGAAAAGCTTAACGCTTTGGCAGGAGATGCCGGGCGGTTGGGCATCACCGGTAAAAAGGGTGTATTGGATTTTGTGGATGCTGCCAATCAGATTAATGTCGCTTTAGGAGAGGACCTGGGGGAAGATGCAGTAAAGAATATCGGCAAATTGTCACAGATGTTTGGGGATGCAAACCGGACACTTCGTGAGAATATGCTGGCTACCGGTAGTGCTGTGAATACCGTTGCCCAAAATTCTTCGGCAGCAGAACCCTATCTGATAGAGTTCGCTGCTCGCATGGGCGGTGTGGCTAAGCAGGCCAAATTGACGATTACTGATGTGTTGGGGTTTGCTTCTGCGCTTGACCAGAACATGCTACGTAGTGAAATGGCAAGTACCGCATTACAAGGGTTGATTCTGAAAATCTATCAGGAACCGGCGAAGTATGCCAAGCTTGCTAAAATGGACGTGGAAGAGTTTACCACGCTTATTGACACAGATGTCAATGAAGCGCTTCTTCGTTTCCTGGAAAGTTTGGGTAAACTCGGGGGTATGGATAAGATGGCTCCTATACTGAAGGAAATGAAGCTTTCCGGTGCGGAAGCTGCCGGAGTGATTAGTGCTTTGGCCGGAAACGTTGAAAAGGTACGTAAGGAGCAGAAAACTGCGAATGATGCCTTCCGTGAGGGAACGAGTATTACCAATGAGTATAATGTGCAGAATAATACCGTTCAGGCAGGATTGGATAAGGCGAAAGAGAAATTTAAGAATGTACGGGTAGAATTAGGTGAGAAGCTGCTTCCTGTAATGAAGTATATGATTACGACCGGAAGCATGACGGTGAAAGGGTTAGGTGCGCTTGTTTCTATCCTATCGGAGTATAAGGGAATCATATTGTCGTCGATTGCTGTAATAACTGCATACACCGCAGCGGTTAAAGCGCAAGAACTGTGGACAAAACGTTTGACGGCCGCAAAGACATTGGAGTGGTTGCAGGAAAAGAAGAATATTATCACAACACGGGCATCCCGGAGCGGAACCCTTTTGCTGAGTGCTGCAAATATGCTTTGAGTGGTAACATTAAGAGGGCGACAGTTGCGATGAAAGCTTTCAATGCGGCCAGTAAAGCCAATCTTTTGGGGATATTGGCTTCCCTGGCATTAGGAGCGGGGGTAGCTATTTACAAATTTGCGACCCGCACTTCAGATGCGGAAAAAGCCGTTAATTCTTTTTTGGCGCAAAGCGAAAAGGAACGTAGTCAATTACGCAAATTGACTGATGCGACTAAAGCAGCCGGGGAAGGTACAAAGCGCAGGAAAGAGTTGATAGAGGAAATAAATACCAAATATGGGCAGTATCTTCCTTATTTGCTTAATGAATATTCGTCCCTGAAGGATATAGAGCAGGCCTATCGGGATATTAATACAGAGATGGACCGCAATTTGGCGAGAAAAGTCTTCAGGAGAAGAGTGACGAAATTCAGAATGAGAGTATGACGGATAAGATTGATGAGATGAACGATGTCCGTAATGCCCTCATTTGGTACATTGCCTCAGTTCACAGGTAGATGATTTCCTTCAAAAAATGGTCGTAGCTACGGATAAGAGTATTGCTGCCGGTAACACTGCTAAAAATACAGCGAAAGCCATTACCAAGAACCTTGAGAAATATTATTCGGATAGAAGCGATATCCCAAAGATACAGGGTGAGATTCAGGATTATGTTGAAGTCGTTGAAAAGGCGGCTAAGCGTATCACTGCGGTGAAGGCGGAAATGAATCCGTTCATAAACAAGCCCTCTGCCAAGAATAAGGCAAATGTTTTGGAGGAAGTTGTTATTACTCCGGGCAGTACAGGGAATGGGCATGGGAGAGAAGCGGATGAAGAAACCCTGAAAAAAGAGTTGAAAGCCCGTATGGAAAAACTGAAAGAGGCTATGCAGGAAGAGCGGAACCTGTTAAAACAGAAACTGCTGGATGAGAAAATAACGAAAGAAAAGCACCAGCAGGAACTGTATAAAATTGAAGTTTCCTATTTATTGAAACGCAAGGCATTGTTGGAATCATACGGCAAAGATGCTTCGGATATTCAAGGCAGATTTATGATAAGATGATTGCCGAGGCTGATAGGTTGACGCAAGCCGCTAAGGATGCCGGAAAAAATGCGCAGGGTGATAATTTGGCTGTTATTGATGAAGAGTTCCAGGCGCAACGGGCAGCATTGAAACAAGCTTATATATCGGGGGATATTAAACGGGAAGCGGATTATCTGGAGAAGCTGAAAGAATTGGAACGTCAATATCTGAATGACCGGAGAGACATGTTGGCTGCGTATGGGGAGGATGTTTCTGCTATTGATGCTAAATTGCAGGATATGGATTATGAGGATAAACAGGCTGATAAAGATGAGCAGCGTAAGGACGGTTTTCAGGATATAGATAATGCTTCTTCTTTTAAGGAGAAGATTAGCTTTTAAAAGCGATGTATGATGCGGACTTGATATCCTATGAAGAATATCAGGAGGAAAAGTCTCGTATTGCAGAGGATGGAGAGCAAGGAAGAGGGGAAAATGCCAAAAAGGCATTTGAGACAATAGCGAAAGTTGCTTCGGCTACGGGGCAGCTTATCAGTGCTCTCCAAGATGCGGAGATTAGTAAGATTAGCCGTAAATATGACAAGCAAATCAAGGCTGCCAAGAAAGCTGGTAAGGATACTACCAAATTGGAAGAAGAAAAGGAAGAAGCTATCAATCAGGTGAAAAAGAAATATGCAGACAAGCAATTTGCGGCTGCGGTATTACAGGTTACGGCCACTACTGCCGTTACGGCCATGGAAGCATATAAGGCCATGGCAGGAATACCTTTCGTCGGTCCTGCATTGGGGGCTGCTGCGGCTGCGGCAGCGGTAGCCAGTGGTGCTGCGCAGATTGCGGTGGCAAAGCAGCAGCGTGATGAAGCGAAAGGTTTGAAATCGGGCGGTTATTCCGATGAATACGTGGAAGGTTATACCCGTAGCGGGAATCCGGATGATGTGGCAGGTGTGATACCTGTACACAAGAATGAGTTTGTGACAAATCATGAAGGAGTTGCTAATCCGCATGTCCGTCAGTTCCTGGATGTATTTGATATGGCACAGAAGAATGGTACAATCCGTATGTTGAATACTACACAGATATTGGAACAGGTTCGTACCAGAAGTGGGAAGTACAGCGGTGGCTATAGTGCTGAAGAAGCAGGAGTGCTTTCGCAGTCATTTTCCGGTCCTGTTTCAGAATTGACGCCTGAGCAACGTTTGCAAATAGTTGTGCTGTTACAGAAGAATAATGAACTGCTGAAGGCTATTTTGGATAAGGAATTGGTGGTAGATCCACGAAAAGTGCGGGATGGTATCAAGAGAGTGGAAATGTTAGAGGGCAATGTGCGCCGGTAATGATGTCCTTTTTCTACGGATACTAACTTGATACATTTGCAGCATGAATGTTTACGAGGCTATAAATGAAATGAGGGCATGTACTAAACGTGGTGAGTGCTTTTCCTTTTCGTTCATGAGTTACAGCTATGAGCGCAGGAAGAGTAATGGTGTTGTGAGGGTGGAACATGCCCAACTTCGCAAGCAAAGCCGGAAAGAACATAATCGTTTTGCTGATTATATGCTAAACTTCATTGATATGGATACATTGGAGTACGGTATATGTTGGCAACCTCTTCTTCTTGAATTTAACGGTCATGAACTGGAATTGAAATAAGTATGGATAATAAATATGAAAATATAGTTCCATGGAATGGCGCCAATGATACCGGGCGGGATGTTCGCCTGAAATTGGAGCGGAATTTTTCCAGAGTGGCCGCTAATTTCTTTGAACTTGCAGATAAAGATGCGGAACTGGAGGACTGGATTAATGCGATTGTCGAAGAACTGAAGAACTTTTTGCGTAAGGACCGGCGGATGCAACAGAATATCTTTTGAAGCTGCTTGGTGGTGCTTGGTTCGGCGAGTTCGTAGACAGTATGATTGCCGGCAAGGGTGCAGGGATATTCCCTGATGGCCGGGCACAGGTAGAACGGTTGGAAGTCCGCGGTTCACTGTCAGTGCTTGACTTGATAATAAACCAGATTCAAGGAATGGAATCTGATTACTCCTTCACCGAGATTGGTAAGATAGAATCCGTGGAGGATTTGGGAGAAAACACCTACCGTCTGAGCATCGAGAAACGCACGGACTTCGACTTCATGAAGTTCCAGGACAACGATGTCTGCTTCTCCATCATTAACACACTGCTTACAGGTGGTTCCGAGTATTACACCAGTTGGATGCGTATTCTTACCACCAACAGTGCGGAGAATAGCATAACGGTCGTGCTCTATCCGGACAGCGAAGTACCTGGAGGCACGAACTATCCGCCGTTGGCCGGCTACAACGTAACCCGCAGGGGTAACAGTACGCTGCCTGAAGCAGGTGGCTTCAACGAACGGGCGCAGTCGTGGATGATTTCTTCGCGTGAGGGGCGCATCATGTTTTTGGCTAACGTGTTTAAACCAATACTGGAGGACTACAACTACTCAATCAGTATCGGCAGATTTCCCCGTACCAAGGCACTTGAAAAGCTGCCGATTTCCGAGAATGAGACAGGCGTCATGGCACAGACAGTCATTGCCGAGAAATTCTACCAACTCGACCACAACGGCGATGTCATACCCAACAAGGTAGACCGGGGTGTCTGGTCGCTGGAAACGGCCCAGAGCGGCGCTCCTTACCGGTTTGTTCAGCACGAACAGGCAAAGCTTCCGGCAGCGAATATACCTTGTTGGAACAGCATACGGTCTACCACCTTGGCTGCAAGTGGGGGTGTCTGTCAGATAAGACAACTGACGAACCGAAATGGAACTCCCCGTCATGGGGACTCCTTGAGGGCGACAGCAGGTATTCGCTCCAGCTCTCACTATCAGGCGGGGAGGCATTCGTCATAGGTGGTGTGGATGAGGTAATTTCCGGGCGTATATATTTCGGAACTACGGATATAACGGATGATGTGATGGCGGACGATGCTACCGAAGTGGAGTGGTTCCGCAACAGTGGCAATGTACCGGCGGACAACCTCTGGACGCCTGAGTATGTGGACGGAAACAGGCTTGCCATCCATATTGACAACGGGAACCAGCACGGGGTCGGTTCGGATTTCGGTTTTGTCAGCAAGTCCGTGATATTCACCTGCCGGGTGTTCTTTCCGGTAAATGGCAGGTTGGAGAAAGTGGATATGAATTTAGGATTTGACATCGTATAAGAATTTATAGGTATATGGGATTAAAGAGTAACAAGCAGTGGGGTCGTATTTACGTTGACCCCCTTTCCCTTCAGGGAGAGATAATAGTATTGTCGGGCAGTCCCGTGCAGACGTATGACAAGCAGCTGCGGGAATACAGCCCCGACCGGACCCTGACACCGCTGGTCATCGTGCCGAAGGTATCGGCGTTCGACGAGAAGACGGTATTCGGTGAAATGGAACTCACGGGGGTGGAGTGGTTCGAGGGCGCACCCCGTGACAAGTCGGCCAACCGCATCGTCGAGGGTGAGTATTACAGCATTTCCGACGGCAGCGGCGGTGTGCCCAAATATGCGCTTACCATCCGGAAGAACATTCCGCCGGAGAAGCCGGTGGAGTATTTCGGTATCGCGATATTCACGGACCCGCGCACGAACCGCGAGGTCCGCTGTGAACGGAGCGTGAAGTCCTATGCGCACCTTTATGACAACAAGGCGTATTCATTGCGTCTGAAGGGTGATACCGTGATGGTGACCGACCCGCTTCGCCTGGCCGACCGTTCCGGTTATTGGGACAGGGAGATAGAACCGCAGCTCTATACGGGCACTGAACCGGTGGATGATGAACACGCCGCATACTTCTGGGACATCCTCGAAGACGGAGCATACCGCCCGGTTACGCCGGATGACCCCGGCATCGTCTGCCATGACGGGAACGGAGTGTACACCCGTAAGCTGGTATACCAGGCGAAATATGTGACTGGCGCAAGCTTCCGTTGCCGTGCCTGTGAATATGCGGGCAACAGACCGCAGGCTCCTACTGATGGGCGGCTGGAAGTGGTAATTGAGGTAAAGACGGAGATGGCAGCTTCCCTCAACTGCGAAATTATCCAGACAAAGGGTTTTACCCTTTCCGATGATATGAAGCAGCCAAGCGCCTATGAAATACGCATCTTCGACAATCGCCGCGAGTACGGTACAGAGTACGATGACCTTTTCCGCATCACATGGAAAGGCCAGAGTGCCAAGCCGGGCGAGCCGGAGAAGGTGCTGGCAACCGGTGGGCGGACGTTGGAGTTCATTCCGGCGGACAAGGGTTTCCCGGCAAAATATATCTTCCATGTGCGGGCGGAAGTGGGGCTTCTCATCGGTGAGTCCCTGATGGGCGATGAGGAAGGCGCCGTTATATCCTCGCAGGTTGACGGACAGACGGTATTCATTGCCACGGGTCCGGTATATGAATAATTAAGTAATAACTTTAAACTTTAATCAATATGTACGTAATTGTAGAAAAGGCAAAGCTCGAAGGCAAATTCTTTGGGATAATGAATACCCTTCCGGATGGCAGGGTGTACATTCCTATCAGTGAGATGCGGAATGTGGGTACTCTTCTTGACATCGACATCATTGGTTCGGCACGTGAACTGAAAGAGCTGATAGAGAAACAGCAGGAAGCGATGCAGGGTACGGAGGAGATCGACCCCGGTTTCAGTGTGACACCCGAAGAGGAAGAGGAAATAGACCCCGGTTTCAGCCAGGAGCCGAATCCGGACAGCGACAGCGGGGCGTCGGAAGAGGGTGAAGGCAGCGTGACCGGTTCGGAACAGCCGGCCGGGGCAAAGACTGACGGAAAAAGGAAAGGAGGCAGACGATGAATCAGAATCAAGTGACCGCTTCACTGGCTATCGTAGCGGTGAGCAACGGAACAACCGTCAACGGGTATGTACGCGTGGACAATGGTCCGCTTATCCAGGCATGGACAAAGGGAAGTGACAAGTATACACCGGACTTTGAAGCACTCGCAGAGGACAAACGCCCTATTGTCATTGTCGTGTTACGTGACGTGAGCAGCGGGCGCATCCTTATTCCTTCCAAACTTGTGTTCAAATACAACGGAACCGAACTTGCATTCGGGGAGGATGGGCTGTGCAATACGGAACAGTTTGCCGGTACTTTCAAACGCGTAACCGGGTACAATGTAAGTGTGGACTCGCAGTCCTATCCCATGACCGGACTTCGCGTCATGAAGAACCTCGTGCCCATTTCCGGATATGACAATGACCGCATAACCGTTTCCGGTGAAGTTGAAATCGGCGGGCATACGGTCTCGTTCAACGAACTTGCGACGGATGTTGTCATCCAGGAATCATCCGGTAAACAGTATGAGTTGTTCATTACTTCTGACAAGGGTACGCAGATAATCAATCCGTCCGAAGTGCTGACGTTGAAGGCATCGCTGTACAGTGGTGGAGACCTTATCAACGATTTGGGGAACATTACGCTCCAATGGAAGAAGCAGCTGCCATCGGGAGAGGCCAACCTTGGTACACAGGAACCCAGAACATTGCCGCGAATGATATTGACGGTTCGCTGGTGGTAAGTTGTGAGGCTGTGCAGAATGCGAAAGTCATTGCCAAGGGCTTCATTACCGTGTTCGACCTTAGTGACCCTATACTGGCGGCATTCAAGGTCAAGGGGCTTGCTTCTGACGGGCAGATATATGCGGGAGAGACGGGAACTCTTATTCCGTATGCCTATAAACGCCAGTCTGGAGAGGAAGTGGCGGTGGCAAGCTGGGACTTCGCCACATTCGATGGCGAGAACAATCCGTTCACACTGTCGGGAAAGGACAGCAACAAGTTCCAGGGCAAGGACATCGCACTGACCTATACGGATGCGGCGCGGGCCAAGACGTTCAGAGTAATCGCAACGAACACTAATCCTATTGAGCTATGATGGTGACAGCGGTTTTGAGTGTCGTGGCTGTCAGCGAGCCTGACCCGGTGGAATACGTTGACATCGAGTGCCAGCCGGCTGCCATCTCTGTGGATTGTAACAATGTGCAGCTTACACCGCTGAAGCTGAAAGCCCTGCACCGCAGCGGGGCTGATGCGGCCCTTCTGGATGTATTCTGGCGGCTGCATGTCCAGTCGGCAGGCAAGGACCTCGGTACGGCGGATTCCCCCGGTGCATCGTCCGAATGGGAATACTACCTTCCGTCTGACAAGTGGGGCAATGCGGATTCTATTATCGTGGAAGCGTACCGTGATAGTGCCCGCGAGACCCTTCTTGCTCAGAAGAGGGCCAGCATTGTTCGGCAGAACCCGTCCCCCTTCCCGGTCGATGGTGACTGGAAACCGCTGCCGTTCAAGTATAAGAACGGGGAATATTTCCTGGATAAGACATTAGGCTTCATATTTATGTGGATGAATCCGGTGGCCGGAAACAGCGAGATGCACCCGTTCGATGACGTGGCTCAGAACCCGGACACTACTTCCTGGAAATCCACCCAGGAATACCCGCTACTGGTACGCAGCTTTTGCTTGCCAGAAAGATAGATGCAGACCTTATCGACGTGGATAACCTGAAGGTGAAGCACCTGGATGGTGCGGACGGGGATTTTACAGGCAGTGTTACCGCAACCGAAGGTTATATCGGTGCATTCGAGATAACCAACAGAGGACTTGAAAACGAAAAGGAAAATCCGACCGCGATATTGAGGATAGGCAAGGATGGCGGGAAATTTTTTGAAGTGAATGTCTCTTCCGGGGCAATGTGCGGTATTCGTGGGGATGGGATTACGGCACTCAGTTTGGGTGCCTACGGTGACCATTCAACCGGTGTAAAAGTGATAGCCCAGGCCGGATATGATACTTGCGCGATAGAAGCATTGGGTAATGTAGATTTGAATGCCAGGAGCGGTGAATCGGTAAGAATAAGCAGATTACGGGCTTCCGGATTTGCTGCGGGTGTCCGCATTTTAGGCAGCAGTATGATGTCTGCCCCACCGAGCTATACGGTCAGTGATACCGATGACATTATCATATATGGAGGACCGGATATAAGTTTTGACCCTACCTTGTTTCTTCCAAGGTCAACTACTCCAGGCCGGATTGTATATTTGAAGAACCAGTTGAACCGGAATGTCTCAGTGAAAGGACCCCTGATGAATCCCAATAACAGAGGCACAACCACTGCTACTTCCATCAATCAAATATCCTGCTTTTTCGTTTTTGACGGTAGTCATTGGATTTATTTTTACTGTGGATAATGGTTATGTTGGATATGCTTTTAAAACTCAACGACAAGCTGCTGCATTTTCTTGCATGCCTTGCCATCACCCTGACAGCGGGTGAACTCTGTGCCGTTACGGCAGGCGTGACGAAAGAAGCCGCTGACTGGATGTATAAGAAGAATTGCAAGGTCGGTTCGGGATGGGAATGGCTGGACATACTTGCGGACGCTGCCGGCATAGCGGTCGGCAGCGTATTAAGGAGATTGGTATTCGATTATTAATGTTAATAAAAAGGATTATGTTAGACACATTATTGGTTGCGCTGATTATCTCAGTAGATACCGCGCAGGTAAAGGAATTTCCGCAGAAGGCGGAAGTCGAGTTCAAGAAAAACGATTTAAAAGAGAATATCATTAAGTCAGCCTTGAATTTCCATAACAGCGGAAAGAAGGACGACAAGACCTGGAACTGGAAGATTCAGGATGTGGTGTTCAAAAAGGATTAAAACAATGTTCAATTTAAATTCAAATAATCATGGGAGCTATAAAAACAATGAAGGAAGTCGAAAGCGCACTTCCCCAGAAAAAAGAGATAAATTATGTACGTGCTTTGGATAAGAACGGCAATCCGATTTTAATCAATAAAGAGGACCTGGCGCAAGTTGTGGGAGAACTGTTATGGAAAAAATTACGTGTTACAAACTCTTTTGCAATCCATTATACCCATCAAGTCCAATGGAACGGAGTAAGTCTCAATATCATTGGAAGCCATAATTTCTACAACGTAGGGGTTCGATTGGCAACCTACGCAAACAAAGTACCTTCCGATGGAATAGTCGGAGAGTTTTATTCCATACCATCCGGGTTTACCGATATAAAAGTGGTTTATAAGAATTGGGATGTTTACGTAGTATTCACTGTAGTACAAGGGCAATCTGTTTATTTTAAATACGATTGCAGTACTCAATGCGATATAATTAAAGATATTAGTTTCATTGACGAATCATACAAGGAGATAAAACCTATTGCACAATAGTGCAATCTGTCAGTCCGGTAATTTCATCATCTTGTGTAGCCATATCATACATTGAATCTCTAACTATCAGTCTCTGACAATAGTTCTATCACCTAATGAATTATCCGAAGTCAAGTATATGGATATTCTATGGTCAGTTTCGTATTTCATTTTTAGGTATGTATCGCTATTGGGTTGTCCATATAGGTATTTGACATATACTTTTGTAGAATCTTGTAATTCCATAGTATTACCAGCAATGTAAACGCAAAAATCACTTGATGGTTCACCTGTGGATATACATGATACTCTGATAGCAAAAGGAGCCCATTGGGAAGATGATGAACGGTATAGCAATACACTACGTTTGCCTTCTGATTTTATCTTTGTTGTTGCAAACTTGGAATTACTTAATCCGTCTTTCTCAGGAGTTACAACTGGCATCAGTTCTCCCACATCGGTTTGCAGCTTCTCGAGCAAAAAAGTACATTTGGCTTAAAAATGGATAAAATAAAATACCGCTTAGTTTACAACAGAAAGAAACAGCTTAATCGTCAAGGAACTGCCTTAGTACAAGTAGAAGCCTTGCTCAATCAAAGGAAAGTTTATTTCCGTACAAATTTGTATCTCAAGCCGGAACATTGGAACAGTCGCAATGCCCAGGTTGATAATCACCCACAGGCTCATGACCTCAATTCGATGCTATTCGAGTTTGTCCTACACCTGCAAGCGATTGAGTTATCCTTATGGAAGCGCGGCATTCCTGTAACGCTATCAACTACTTAAAGATGCGATAAAGAAAGACAAGCCGGTCAATGTCACTTTCCCCGTATTTGCCAAAATCTATGTGCAGGAATCCGACCGTAAAAGAAGTACCAAAGAGAACCTGATGACAACGATAACCGTACTTCAGGAGTTCCGTCCCGGATTAGATTTCAAAGACATTACTTATACCTTTCTAAAGGAGTTTGAAGTGCATTTGAAAGAGAAGGGAAATAGCGTCAATACGATAGCCAAGCATCTCCGGCAGCTTCGTACCTTGGTGAATGAAGCCATTAATCAGGGTTATATTCCTTCCGATGCCTACCCCTTCCGGAAGTACAAGATAAAGCAAGCGAAGGGGCGGAAAGAATTCCTGACTCCGGATGAGTTGAAGAGGTTGGAGAATCTTGATGTGGACAAGAAGCTCCGCCATGTACTCGATGCCTTCCTGTTCTGTTGCTATACCCGGACTGCGCTATTCCGATTTCTGCCAGCTTACACCTGAGAACATTATTCGTGTGAATGGTAAGCGGTGGCTTCATTTCAAGTCCGTCAAAACAGATGTAGAGATAAGACTTCCGTTACATCTTCTGTTTGAGGGTAAGGCATTGGCTGTATTGGAGCGTTACGATATAGTAACTGATTTTGCTAAAATCGGACCCAATTCAGAGGCCAATAAGTATCTTGCCCAATTAGCTGCCCTTGCCAGGATAAGGAAGCACATAACCTATCATACGGCCCGTCATACTTGTGCGACCCTGCTTGTGCATCAAGGCGTTCCGATTACCACCGTTCAGAAGTTGTTAGGTCATACTTCCGTCAGAACTACGGAGGTGTATTCAGAGGTTCTTTCTAATACAATAATACGTGATTTGAAGGCTGTAAAAAGGAAGAAAAAAACGCCTGATTTTAGCCGTGTGGTAGAATGTGGGTAGATTTTATAGGTTCTACTGATATTCTACCTCTACCTACTCGGAATGCTTTAAAACAAAAACATCCCAGCACTTCACAGTGCCGATGAAGCATGTCTTAGTCTTATGTTATAAAGAGAATTTAGAGTTCTTTTTACCTTTTACTAATACCGAATACTATAACAACTTAAGATTTACTGTCAATAGAACAAAAAACGTGCCAAAAAGTTTATACTTATAAGTGATTAATTTTCATGTCTATGTGATGGCTTATTTAATATGAGTGTGGAAAACGGTGCAACACTTCTACAATGAAGTTCTACAATAATGTGTACTGTAATAAATCTACTGCCATAGTTTGGCAACCCTTTCCTGGCAAGATATTCCCTACTCATAAATTTCTTGTTTACTTTCGCTGAAAAGTGATTGTAAATGAGTATATTTGTCATGTTTTATTGGTTAACGCCCATGAATGTGTCTTTAACAGGATGCGTTCGTGGGGCTTTTTTTTGTTTAATTAAAAAAGTTCGTAGATGAAAAAAGAAACTGATTGTTTTTGGCTGTTGTGGTGGCCGTGATTGTAGGTCTGCTGGCTTATTACCAGTATGTACCGTTTTGGGCAAGCATTGTGAGTACCGGTGCGTTTATTGCCGGCATTCTTCTCGGTTGGAATGCCAAGGGGTGGAGTGATAAACATGTAACGGGGATGAAGGTATGATGGAGGAACTGAATGAACTGTTCAACATCACCGGCGGGATAGTTACTACTATCCTGCTTCCTCTTTTCGGTGTGTTCATGTTCTATGATTCAAAGAAGCGCAAGGCGGCTGCGGAAGCGAGAAAGGCGGAAGCTGACAATATCACCTTGTATGCTGCTGAATGGAAGGAACTGTACGAGAAAAAGGAACACAGGGTAGTGGAACTTGATTCCAAGATAGACCAGCTTTATGCCGAGAAGAATGAAGACCGCCAGCGTATCCGCGAGTTGATTGAAAAGAACACTACACTGGAGATAGAGAAGATAAAGCTGGAAGCAAAGCGGTGCGATGTCCGGGGATGTAGCGGGCGGAAGCCACCGAGCGATTATTAATTCACGGGAAGGAAGGTGTTTCGCAACAGCTCCCTTCCCTTTTTAGCATAAACTTAAAGTTTAAACAAAGGCTTCTGCAAATGTAGAATGATTTTTATTAAGACCAAAAGTAAAGGAGGAAAATAAGAATGGCAAATGTGAATGAATTTGCACCGTTTATCCTGAAGTGGGAGGGCGGTTTCGTGGATGACCCGTAGACCTTGGCGGAGCGACTAATATTGGGGTAACTATCGGAACATGGAAGTCGTGTGGTTACGACAAAGACGGTGACGGTGATATAGATGTGGACGATTTGCACCTGCTTACCCGTGAAGATGTTGTTAGCCGGGTACTTAAGCCGCATTATTGGGACAGATGGAAAGCTGATTTAATAAAGAATCAGTCTGTGGCGAATATTCTTGTTGATTGGGTATGGGCGTCTGGTGCGCATGGGATAAAGATACCGCAGCGGTTGCTTGGTGTTTCTGTAGATGGTATTGTAGGTCCTAAGACCATTGCTGCAGTAAATGCCAGGAACCCGCGTGAACTGTTCGACATGATTAAGATAGCCCGGTTTGACTTCATTGAGGATATTTGTTGCAAGCGGCCGGCAAACAACAAATTTAAACGGGGGTGGATGAACCGGATTAATGATTTAAGGTTTGAGCCATGAAAGCATTGCCGTGGCTATTAGTTGTATTGCTGGCAATCTTATCCGGATGTGCCACTCCTGAAAATGTTGGCAGGAATGTACAGATAGACTATTTCAATGGTTTACATCAGATGCAGAACCGCATGGATTCATTGCTGTACAATATGCAGTTGATGCAGAAGGAGACGAACGAGAAGTTATCCAATTTGAAGTTGGAGAATAAAACCGTCTATCTTTCGGTTCCTGACAGTATAGGCAGGCAATATCCGACAAGTGTTAGTCAGACTACTGTTAACAAGGAGGAGAAAGAGCATAAGACTACTGATATGAGAACAGAGGCAACTTTGAAACATCTCATTACTGAAATTGACGAATTGAGCAGCAGTTTAATGCTGCCACTTTGAAAAAAGAAAAGGTGGAGGAAGTTTCTTGGTGGCAACTGCATAAGGTTGATGTGTATGCAATCCTATTGGTTGTATTGCTTTTGGTTTATCTTATATATAAGGTGAGAAAAAAAAGTCTATCTTTGTGACGTAGATGTTGTGCTTATCGTTTCAGATAAGTGTTGCCCCGACTGGAAAGTTGGGGCTTTTTACATTACAATCCACCAATGAAATGCTTTGTTTCTTCATGTACGGTTAAGGAAGAACCCTGAAGGTATTTGTTGGTTGTGGATATATCGGCATGTCGAGCCTGATCACGGGCTACTACTATTCCTTCAGCATTTGCCAAATCTCGGATACCGGTATCTTCAAGCTGTAAAACTGATA
>ENA-OQCE01000664-OQCE01000664.1-human-gut-metagenome-genome-assembly--contig:-NODE-664-length-16261-cov-4.630408_pt1 | contig 16261 bp, 16 predicted proteins | sample MGYA00242495_ERZ504572 | MGnify/ENA primary metagenome ERZ504572 (study PRJEB26092, sample SAMD00036228) | human gut metagenome | host: Homo sapiens | study: EMG produced TPA metagenomics assembly of...
CTCCCTGCGAAAGTCGAATCCACGTACGGAACCTGCCTGGTCTTGGAGTATGGATTACAACGAACTGGGAAGTAATGAATTTCCGTTCCACCCGCCGGAACATTTGGTATGCCGGTCTGAAAGACGGAAACGGTAGTAAGATTACCGTCCTTCCAATGGCAAACAGCACTGGCGCTCCTGGTTGGAAAAAGACAAGATCCGCTTCCTGGTTGCCGACTTTGTGACGGCAGGAAACGAGATGTTCCTCAGTAGCTATTATGCTCCTTACCGCAAGCCGTTGAAGAAAGGAGACCGGATCGGTGGAGAGATTGTGGTGAGAGTGGAATAACCTCTTAACTTACCCTATAACCTGTATCTTTACAGGCTATAGGGTATTGTCCGACAGCCCGTAAGGTATTTTAGTCTCCTTACGGGCTATTGGGCATTACCGGCATTTTTGTAACTTTGTAAGCACCAATCAAATGCAGAGCCGTATGGAACAACCGTCTGAACAATCGTTATGGGGAATGTTGGAAGGCATCACCGAGAATCTGAAGCACAAGCGGCTGGCGGATGTGTTTCGCTTTGTGTCGTTCCGCCCGTTCGAGACATTCGGGCCGCATAAGCATCTGCGTATCGAGATCAACTATGTGAAGAAGGGCAATTGCATCCTGCATCTGGAGAACGAGAGTATCAGCTTCAGCGAGAACGAGATGATGGTGATCTGTTCCAATGTGGAGCATACCTTCGAGGCCGGTTCCGAAGATACGACCCTGATGCAGTTGGAGTTCCTGCCGGAAGTCTTCTCCCGCTTCAATCCGGACGGGCACGGGCAGACGAAGGATCTGGCGCCTGTCACGATCTTTTCCGAAGAGAACCGGTTGATCAAGATTGTGAATAACGTTCGGATCATGCGCGCCGTGCAGCGTATTGTCAACGAGATGAACCAGAAGAGCAAATACTACCAATATCTGGTTGTCATGTACTATGCCGAACTGCTGATCCTGATTTACCGTTATCTCGATGAGGCCTATCTTCCGATTTGTACAAACGATTCGTTGAAAAAGGCGATCTCCTATATCCGTTTGAACTACCAGTCCGATATCACGATCAGCGATGTCGCGTCGCAAACCGGAGTCGGAGAACGGTACTTGCGCAAACTGTTCTCCCAGTACCTGAACCTCTCCCCGCTGGACTACCTGAACCAGATCCGGATCAACAAAGCGATCGAGCTGCTGCGGAACACGGAGATGTCCGTCAAGGAGTATGCTTTGCCTGCGGTTTCCAGTCCCCCCAATACTTCTCCCGTATCTTCAAACAACAAATGGGCATCTCTCCGCGGGAAGTGACGAAATAGAGAGTGCCGTTTTCTCTACTTTTTCCCTTGTTCTGTTCCTCGTAGCATAAGCAACCGGGAGCTTTACTGCCGTATCTTCTTCCCTCCGGCTCTATCTTTGCAGGTAGAAAGACGAACTGTAAAAAGGAATTCACAATGAAAGAATGGAAAGACGATAAAGACCTGTTTGCTTTGATAAAGGAAGAACTTTACACCGCAGTGGTCGGTGATATTATGGATAAGATGGGCTATACCCGCCAGTTTTTGCCTCCCCGTATCCGTCCGCTTCGTGACGACATGCTGGTGGCCGGACGTGCCATGACGGTATTGGAAGCCGATGTGCTGGATGTCGGAAAGAAGAAAGGGGTGAACCCGGTGCTGAAACGCTCCTTCGGCCTGATGCTCGAAGCGTTGGACGACCTGAAGGAAGACGAGGTATATGTTTGTTCCGGCTCTTCCCCTGCTTATGCCTTGTGGGGCGAGCTGATGAGTGCCCGTGCGATCCAGTGCAAGGCGGCCGGAGCGGTTGTCAACGGCTACTCCCGCGATACGAAGGGGATTTTAGCATTGGATTTCCCTTGCTTCTCCTACGGTCCCTACGCCCAGGACCAGGCGCCGCGTGGAAAGGTGATCGACTACCGTGTGCCGATCGAAATGGAGGGCGTACGGATCAATGACGGGGATATCCTGGTTGGCGACATCGACGGCGTATGTGTCGTGCCCCGTGAGATCGAGGATGAAGTATTCACCCGCGCCTTGGAGAAAGCCCGTGGCGAACGGATGGTCCTGAAGAAGATACAGGAAGGGATGAAAGCCCGCGACGCTTTCGATACATACGGAATAATGTAAGATGATATAATAAGGAGACAATACAATGAAGATTACAGACGTAAAAGTATGGTTGGTCCAGGGCATCAAATATAACTGGACATTACTGAAGATCTATACCGACGAAGGCTATACCGGCGTAGGCGAGGCCACCAACTGGCCCGGCAGCCCGATCGTTTTCGAAGCCGCCAAGCATGTCGGACAACGCATCATCGGCCTCGACCCGATGAAGACCGATTTTATCTGGACGAAGCTCTACCGCGACCTGAACTGGATCGGCCCGTACGGAGCCAGCCTGTGTGCGATCAGCGGTATCGACATGGCGCTGCTCGACCTGAAAGCAAAGGTGTTGGGCGTTCCCTGCTACGAACTGTTGGGCGGGGCTTACCGGAAAGATATCTTGCTCTATGCCAACTACTGGTTTACGGGCGGCGGACACAACGAGGCGGACTATGCCGCCCAGGCACGCCGTGTCATGGACGCCGGTTTTACGGGGCTGAAGTTCGACCCCTTCGCCCACACGAACTATTTCTATGGCGAAGACCTCGCCTCCAACCTGACGCTTACGGCGGAACAGCAGGACCTGGCGTTCAACGTCTCCAAAGCCGTGCGCGAGGCTGTCGGCCCGGAATGCGACATCATGATCGAGACACACGCCATGCTGAACTACCGGGTTGCCGTCAAGATGGCGGAACGGCTGGCAAAGCTCGATATCACCTGGTATGAGGAACCCGCCGGCCCGGAAAGTTCGCAGACGCTCCGTGCCATGCGCGAACGCATCCCGTCGGATGTCGCCATTTGTGTAGGCGAGCGCCATTACACCCGTTTCGGCATCCGTTCGCTGCTGGAAAAGCATGTGTGCGACGTGATCATGCCCGACATCACCCGTTGCGGCGGTCCCTCTGAAATGAAGCGCATGGCAACGATGGCGGAAGCCTACAACGTCCTGATCGCCCCGCATAACCCGAACGGCCCTCTCTCGACACTCGCCTCTTCGCATGTATGCGCCGCTATCCCGAACTTCTTCCGCCAGGAGTTTATGTTCAACGATGTCCCCTGGCGCGACACGGTGATCGATCATCCGATAGCCGAGATGGTCTATGACGGCCACCTGCACCTGTCCGACCGCCCCGGCTTGGGCGTGGACCTCGTTGAAGAGGAGATGGAGAAACACCCCGGCATCACGACGGATGCTCCCGATAACTTTTATATCTGATCCCTATGAGCTTTGTACTCGATTATAAAGATAAGGTAGTCCTGGTCACCGGAGTCTCCTCCGGGATCGGGCTGGGCGTCGCCAGGGAGTTCGCACGGGCGGGCGCCCATGTGGCAGGCTGTTCGCGCAAGTCTCCGGACGACGCGAGCGTGCAGGCTTTCCGCGAGGTGGTAGAACAGGAGGGCGTACGCTCGTTCTACCGCCCCGCGGATGTGACGGATGCGGAGGAGCTGAAAGGCTTCGTCGAAGATACGGTCCGTACCTTCGGACGTATAGACATGGTCGTCTCCAATGCCGGCATGAACGTGTTCGAGGGAGCCGAAGGTTGCACGGAGGAGCGTTGGCATTACAACCTCGATCTGAACCTGGCTTCCCACTGGCGTCTGGCCCGGCTCTGCAAACCCTATCTCGAAAAGAGCGGCGAAGGTGTCCTGCTCCTGATGACCTCCAACCATGCTTTCAGTTCCATCCCCGGATGCTTCCCTTATAACGTGACGAAAACGGCTATCACCGGCCTGGTGCGCAGCCTGGCGATCGAGTGGGGGCCGGCTGTCCGTACGGTGGGGGTGGCTCCCGGATTTATCGATACGGCGGGCAACGACACTTGGTTCGACTCTTTTCCCGATCCCGAAGCGGAACGCCGGCGGACGATCGACCGGCATCCCGTCAAACGGATCGGGACGGTCGAGGAGGTAGGGGCGTTATGCGTCTATCTCGCCTCCCCGTATGCCCGGTTTATCAGCGGGACGACGATCCTGATGGACGGTGGGCGCTCGGCGTTGATGCAGGATGAATAAAAAACAGATACCATGAACACGATCGACTTAATAATCTTTATAGCCTACTGTCTCCTGATCCTCTGTGTCGGCCTTTTTGTTTCACGCGGCAGGAAGGGGGACGAGCGGGATGCCGGCGATTATTTCCTCGCCGGGCGCGGGCTTGCCTGGTGGGCGATAGCGCTTCTATCATCGCTTCCAATATCTCCGCCGAACAGTTTGTCGGCATGTCCGGCTCCGGCTATGCCATCGGGCTGGCGATGGCGACCTACGAATGGATCGCCGCCCTCGGACTGATCCTCGTGGCGAAGTTCTTCATCCCGATCTTTTTGGAGAAGAAGATCTTCACCATGCCCCAGTTCCTCGAAGAGCGTTTCGACAAGCGCGTCAAGACGGTGATGGCGGTCTTCTGGCTGGCTGTCTTCATCTTTATCAATCTTACTTCCATCTTGTACTTGGGAGCCTTGACGATCGAGAAGGTGATGGGGATCCCGATGCTCTACGGCATAATCGGGCTGGCTGCCTTTGCCGGTATCTATTCGATCTACGGAGGATTGAAGGCGGTGGCGCTGACGGATGTGGTCCAGGTCGTGTTCCTGGTTGGCGGTGGGCTGGTCACGACCTATATCGCCCTCGACCTCCTCGGAGAAGGCGACGGCGTGTACCAGGGAATGGTCAACCTCTATGGCGAGGCGAGCGATAAGTTCCATCTGATCCTCGACAAGTCGCATCCCGGTTATAAGGACCTGCCGGGTATCTCCGTGATCCTCGGCGGCCTCTGGGTGGCAAACCTTTATTACTGGGGATGCAACCAGTATATCATCCAACGCGCGTTGCCGCCAAATCGGTCCGGGAGGCGCAGAACGGGATGCTTTTCGCCGGTTTCATCAAGCTGTTCATCCCGCTTTTGGTCGTGATTCCCGGCATTGCCGCCTTTGCGCTGGAGGCTCCGTTAGAGAAATCGGACGAAGCCTACCCGTGGTTGCTCGGCAACCTCCTTCCGGTAGGGGTGAAGGGGGTGGCGTTTGCTGCCTTGACAGCCGCGATCGTCAGTTCGCTCGCTTCGATGATGAACAGTATTTCCACGATCTTTACGATGGATATCTACTGTTCCTATTTCCGGAAAGAGGCCGGACAGAAAGAACTGGTCCATACCGGACGTTGGGCGAGCTTCGGCTCGTTGCTAATAGCCGTGCTGATCGCCCCGATGCTGTCGGGGTTGGACCAGGCGTTCCAGTATATCCAGGAGTTTACCGGCTTTGTCAGTCCCGGCGCCCTGTCGATCTTCCTGGCAGGCTTCTTCTATAAACGGGCGACGGCAAACGGGGCGTTGGCGGCGGCATTGGCTCGTTCGTCTTCTCCTTCGGCCTGAAGTTCCTCTTCCCCGGATTGCCCTGGATGGACCGCATGGGACTTGTGTTCCTGATGTGCTGCGCGCTCATCGTCCTGCTGGGGAAAAAGGACAAGTCTGCCAACGCTTATACGCGCCATGACCCGGCTTTGTTCCATACCGGCCGGATGTTCAATGTAATGTCGGTAGTCATACTGGCGATATTAATAGGCTTTTACTACTTTTGGTGGTAAATTTATACACATGTAATAATAGGCACATAAAATGAAACAGATAAAGACAATCCTATTCGCTTTCGGTTGCAGCTTCCTGCTGTCAGGCACGAAAGCATTCGCACAGGTAGAGAGGCTTCCCGATGAAGCCTCCTATCCTGTCTTGCAGGAATTGGCCGGTGTCGAAACGCCTGCCGTCCTGCTGAGTGGAACCTGGCAGTTCCGGTATTCCCCGGATAGCAAGTGGGACAAGATACAGGTTCCCGCGAGCCTGCTATGCAGGGCTATGCCATCGAGCACGACAAGCCGTTCACCTACCGGAAGTCGTTCACCGTCCCGGCCGATTACGCCGGCAAGCATACGATCCTGCGTTTCGACGGCGTCTACAGCCATGCCCGCCTGTTTGTGAACGGCACGTTCGTCCGCGAACATCATGGCGGCTTTACCCGTTGGGATACGGATGTCACCCCCTTCGTCCGTCCCGGAAAGAAAAACGAGATTCGCCTCGAAGTGACGGATCGCCTGGACGATATTTCCTATGCCTCCGGCTATGCCCATCATCCGATCGGGGGAATCCTGCGCGATGTAACCTTGTTCGCATTACCCGAAACCTGCTTGTATGACTTCTACGCCGAGACACATCTGGATGCTGCTTACGAGGATGCCGTCCTGAAGATCGGCTACAGCAGCCCGGTTGCCGGAGGTGCGGAAGTCGCCTATACGCTGGCCGACCCGTCCGGCAACCCCTATCCGTTGGCGCAATCCCGGTTCCCCCTGGAAGAGGGCGGGAACATGAATGAACTGCCCGTGAAGAACCCCTTGAAGTGGGATGCCGAACATCCGAACCTCTATACGCTGACCATCACCCTCAGCAAGGACGGAAAGGAGATCGGCCGTTTCGACCGCCGTATCGGTTTCCGTGACGTGAAGATAGAGAAAGACCGCATGTTGGTGAACGGCATGCCGGTGAAGTTGCGCGGGGCCTGCCGCCATGACATCCACCCGACACTCGGCCGCACGACGACTGCCGAACTGGACAGTCTCGATGTGATCCTCTTCAAACGTTCCAATATGAACTTTGTCCGTACCTCGCATTATCCTCCTACGGAGCGTTTCTTAGCGTATTGCGACCGCTACGGCATCTATGTGGAGAGCGAGACGGCTGTCTGCTTCGTCGATACCTACCGGCAGAAGAACTATGCGCCGGGCAAGACCCAGGACAGTGCCGAGTTTACGCCCCGCTATCTCTCGCAATGCCGCGAGATGGTGAAGTCGTTCCGTTCCCATCCCTCCATCCTGTTCTGGTCGATCGGTAATGAAAGCGTGTACGGCACGAACTTCCAGCAATGCTGGGATTGGGTGAAGGCAACCGACAGGACTCGCCCGGTTATATTCAGCTATCCCGGATCGGTCGGCGAAAAGAAGCCGGTCTATGATATCCTGAGCATGCACTACCAGGATATAAACGGCAACCTGAACCAATGGAACCGCTCTACCCGTGGTTTCCAAGGAGAGGGGATACCCGCCCTGTTCGACGAATGGGCGCATCCGGCGTGCTATACCTATGCTACCTTGCAGGAAGATCCGAATATCCGCGAGTTCTGGGGGCATTCCCTTGAAAAGATGTGGAGCGGCCTCTTTGATGCTCCCGGCGGCTTGGGTGGTGCGATCTGGGGATATGTGGATGAAACGTTTATGCTGCCCGAACCGAAAGTGGGGACTGCCTTTTGGAAAGAGTTTGCCCGTACCGCCAAGCCGGAGGATTATCAGGGTAAATGCGTCGGCTACGGAGAGTGGGGGATCGTCGATGTCTGGCGCCGTGAGAAACCGGAGTTCTGGCTACCAAGAAAGCCTATTCGCCCGTCCGCCTGATGACGACCGAGGTGCCCTCGTTCCTGTCCGGACAACGCCTGCTGCTTCCGGTATATAACCGCTTCGACCATACCGACCTGAACGAGATCAAGATACGTTATACCTACAAAGGTGTGGAGAAGGAACTTCCCGCTCCTTCCATCGCTCCTCACCAAAAAGGGCTGTTGGTAATCCCTGCCGAGGCTTGGGAGGAAGGCGAACTGTTGTCAATTTGTTTCTATACAGCTACGGGTGAGTTATTGGATGCCGAACAAGTTTCATTGGGCAGCGATTACCACGTTCGCCTTGCCGATTCGGAAGCATCTCCGGTAAACGGTGTGTTGCAGGTAGAGGAAACCGCCGGTATGATGACGATTAAAGGAGACGGTTTCGAGATCCCTTTCTCCAAAGAAACCGGCCTGATCTGCAACGCGACCTCCAAGGGGCAGGTCATCATCGAGAAAGGCCCGTTCCTGCATCTCGACATCAACCTGAACCATCTGACTGGAGCCGAAGTGCGTAAGAGCGCCCGGAAGTTCCTGACCTCCGACAGCGATTGGAAGAAGCAGAGCTTGACCTATACCCGCAAAGAGGGAGCGGTGGAAGTCGCCCTCTCCGGCTTCTATCAGGATGTGCAAACGGATATCCTGATCCGGATATCTCCCGCCGGGGAAATGAATGTCAGCTATGTCGTTGCGGGACAGCCGAACGGATATCTGCGTGAGACGGGCTTGTCTTTCTACCTGCCGAACGTCTGGACTATCTGCAATGGGAGCGCAAAGGCATGTGGAGTTGTTACCCCGAAGGCGCTTTTGCCGGAAACACGGGCGAGACTTCCCTTTATAACCCGAAGCAAGTGCGATATGGCGAGAACCCTGCTCAACCCTGGTCGGCCGATACGCACAACTATTACTATTGGGCGGATGCCGGTGCAAACTGTGACCGTCCGTTGACGCAAATGGCAAAGGTATGAAGGAGAACATCTATCGCTATACCCTTTCCGCTACAGGGGGAGGAGCAGGGCTTACGGTTTGCTCATCGGACGCATCCCTGGCTTGCCGCACCTCCAAAAGAGGAGACGGGCAGTTGATGCTTTACATTAATAATCGTTGGGATTACCCGGAGATTGCCTGGGGCAACTATTGCAAGACGTTGGAGGCGGTGCCTTGCTATGGCGAGATGAAGATACGGTTCTGATTAAATTAATAAGAGAAGATAGCATGGAACTGTGTCAAAACAGCCTTGTCCCCGCGCTTGACGCGGGGCCGTAAAAGAACAGGCCTTATTAATCAGATATTTATAGGGTCAGTTCTAATGCGATCCCGCGTCAAGCGCGGGAACGGGGCAGTTTTGACACAGCTCCACGTATTGTTTAAAGATGGAGTTTCCCCTTGATCGCCTTCGGTATCGCGTCCTTATGGACCATCACATAGATGGTTTTGGCGCGGACGAAGCTCTCGGACATGTTCAGGTAGCCGCCGAACTTGTTGCGGTCGGTTCCCCATGAATTCTTGGTGATGTAGTATTTCGTGCCGTTCTGGTCTTTGGCGATGCCGGTCAGGTGCATCAGGTGGTCGTCGGTGGTCACGAATGATTCGAATCCGGCCTGGCGCACTTTCGGGGTCACGTTGATTTCCGGGTAGGGACGTTCGAACTTGAAGACCTCTTCTAAGCGTTCCTTCTCCCCTAATTTCTCGAAGCGGGCACGGTCCGTATTCGACAGGTCTTCCACCTTCTTCACTTCCGGGTTGATGGCGACACCGTTCGTAAAGGAGAATCCCTTCTCGCTCACGTCTCCGTCCCAGCAGACCGTATAACCGTTGTTCAGGGCATAATCCACCGTTTGCATCATCTCGTCGAGCGGCAGGTTATACATCAGGGAATGTTCCCAGTTGTCCGGCACTTCCACGTCGAACTTCACATAATACGGATGATGCGTGAAGCTGGTCAGTTCGATATAGTCGTCCATATTCAGCCCTAAAGACTCGGCGAACGACTTCGGCGTATATTCCTTTCCTTTATACGTGAACTTCTCCGGCAGCTTTCCCAGGTAGGTGTCGAACAGGTTAGCAATCAGCTTGTCATATTCCGGACTGCGCTGTTTCGCCTTCACTGCCACATCGGCGATGGCGTGCATGTAGCGAACCATCTCGCTGTGGTTATGCTTCTCGGAGTCGTAGTTGATACCCGTATATACCTCTTCCGGGACGATCCCTACCTGGCGGTACGCATTCATGAAAGTATGCGAAAGGCTGCCCTGCCCGATATTACCGTCCCCGCGACGCAGGTAGTTGTCCTGCAACTGGTTCATGTATTTCTGGCGGACGATGAACATCTCCGAAAGGTCATACGTGCCTTTCCCCATACGAAGCAGTTCGGATTCCATAAACGACGTAGTGGCAAAGCACCAGCAAGTCCCTGTTGCCGCTTGGTTCTTAACCGGGGTAGCAGGAACCGTTACCACTTCCGTAAACTGGTACCCCTGACCGAACGTTGCCGAAGCAGAGAAAGCCAGCATGCAAGATAGAATAAGTGATTTCATGTATATAAAGATTAAATTATTAATTATCGTGTCTTGAAAAGCAACTATTATCTATTATATGAATATCGGTCAATTGTTCAGAATCCCCTCGCGAACATCTTCCAGAACTCGTCCGCCATCTCCTGCCAGCGCAGGATTGTCGCTCCTGCGAAGTCGGCCGTGTAACCGGTCAGGAAAGCCCGTGCGGTCTCTTCCCCTTTGCTGTCCTGCAACTCTTTGTAGCGGTTTTCCACGAAAGGCATTTCGGATAAGCTTTTCCTCGAAATGGGCGACCGCGCCGTTGATCTTCTCTTTGGTCAATCCCCAGCGAACCGTAGCCAACTTGTTTGCCGTCCGGTATTTCCATACGATGGCATCCTCACGGTGGCGGTGCTGTCCGCAGATACCGAAAGCAGCCGGCAGGTCGGTCGTACCGGAGAAGACCGGGATACGCGGGCTCTGCCCCGGATTGTCGAACGACAGCCAGGCGACTCCTCCCACTGCATCCGGCAACCAACTGCGCAGCTGTATCACGTGCGAGTAGGAACATTGCGGAACCGCCACTAAGCGATTGCGTGTCACCGTCCCTTCCTTCACGCCGTTCAGCATATTCAGCATATCTGTTCCCATCCAGGGGTTAGCCGCCGGACTTGTGATCGTATCCGTTTCCTTCGTCTCCTTGTTCTTGACAGCCACTTTCAGATTCTTCGTCATGTCCCATTCCGTCCCTTCATACGTCTGGCGTAGCAATGCCATCACATCCGTTACGGCAACCGGCTTGTCCGGCTTCACGCTGATCGGCAGCTCTTCCGAGTCGTACGACAGTTGGAGGGAAGGGGCAAGCGCATTCAGAATGAAATACTCGCGGATGCTGAATGCCTTCGGTTCGCCGAAATAGTTACCCCCGCTGTAGGCTTTCCAGAACTTGAACGGCTCCTTGCGTCCCAGAAGCCCATCTTCTTAGCAACAGAAAATACGTTTTCGGAAGCCATATAGTTATCCCTGTCCTTCAGGTCGAGCGTCGAGATACGCGAGATATTGGCCGACACCCCCACATGATCGTCCGGGATGCGGACAGCCGCCCATACACCCCCGATCTTGTCCGGCCCCTCGCCGAACACCTCGAAATGCCAGACCTCGTTCGGGTCGGCGATCGTCAGGCATTCCCCCGAATCCCCGTAGCCATGTTCGGCAACCAATTGCCCGATCAGCCGGATCGCTTCGCGTGCCGTCGTGCAACGCTGCAAAGCTATCTTTTCCAGTTCTTCGATCATGAACATCCCTTTCTTGTTTTGCAGCTCTTTGCGCCCGGAGATGGTCGTTTCGCCGATACCCAACTGTTTTTCGTTGAGGCAAGGATAGGAGGTGTTCAGGAACTGGTAGGTCGAGCGGGCTTCCGGTATCGTTCCTTTCAATTCCATATTCGTGCGGTCGGCAGGATATTCGGTGTGCATGCGGCCGTTATAGATGGCGACTGTCGTGTCGCGCTCGTAGCGTGCCGCCGGGACGATCTCCATCCAGGTGCGATAGTTCCCGTCGCAGGTGTGACTGGTCATGACCGAACCGTCGGCCGATGCTTTCTTGCCGACCAGGATGCTTGTACAACTTTCAGGAGTGTTGACCGGTCGGGAGTATTCGATTTCCTGGGCCCGAAGGCTGTTCCCGTAACAGATAAGTACAATAAGAAGGATAATTAGTCTATTCATGGCATTGTCTTTAATTTTGTGGCTAAAGATATGAAATTTTCATATATTTGCTACCCCTTGCCGGGGCTTAATCCCCTGGCAAAAGAGGAATATCCCTGTAAAGGGAATAATTAAATATAAATATGCCATGAGAAAACTGATTTATCTGAGCACCCTGTTGCTCCTATTTGTGTTGCCGATGATGGCACAACGCCCTTTGTTCCCGACCCCCGCAAAGGTGCAGAACGGGAAAGGCTCTTTTGTCATAGGAAAGAATCTCCAGGTACAAGGCAATGGCGGATATGCCGACAAGTTAGCCGCTGGACTGCAAACCGAGTTGAAAGAAGCCGGTTTGCAATCGTCACCCGCCAGTGGAACCATCCGTCTGGAACTGACAAACGATTGCAAGATGGCCGATGAAGCCTATACGCTTGTCGTCGAACCGAACAGCATCCTGCTGCAAGCCTCTTCCGAAGCCGGCCTGTTCTATGCGAAGGAAGCCCTTCTGCAACTTTCCCGCTTCGGCAAAGGTAACGTGCGTGCCTGTAAGATACAAGATCAGCCCGCTACGGCTGGCGCGGTTTCATGCTCGACGAGAGCCGCCACTTCTTCGGCAAAGAGAAGGTAAAACAATATCTGGATATCATGGCGTCCCTTCGCCTGAACGTCTTCCACTGGCACCTGACCGACGAACCGGGCTGGCGCATCGAGATCAAGCGTTATCCGAAGCTGATCACCGAAGGGGCTGTCGGCAACTGGCACGACCCGAAAGCGCCCGCTACGTTCTACACCCAGGAAGAGATCAAGGAGATCGTTGCCTATGCAGCCGATCGCCACATCATGGTCGTTCCCGAATTCGACATGCCGGGCCATGCTACTGCTGTCTGCCGTTCCTATCCTGAAATCTCCGGTGGAGGCGAGGGCAAATGGCAACATTTCACGTTCCATCCCTGCAAGGAAGAGACGTTTGAGTTTATCAGCAACGTGCTCGACGAGATCGTCGCCCTGTTCCCGTCTCCCTATATCCATATCGGAGGCGACGAGGTGCACTACGGCAACCAGAGCTGGTTCACCGATCCCGAAATCCAGCAGTTCATCAAAGATAAGAACTTAGGTAACGAAACGGGCCTTGAACAGTATTTCATCCGCCGTGCCGCCGATATTGTCGCCTCCAAGGGCAAGACCATGATCGGCTGGGACGAGATGATCGATGCCGGTGTCTCTCCCGACAAGGCTGTCATCATGTGGTGGCGTCACGACCGCAAACACCAGTTGGTGAAAGCGCTCGAAAACGGCTACCGGGTGATTATGACCCCGCGCCGTCCGTTGTATGCCGACTTTATCCAGTACGGCGGTCATAAGGTGGGCCGTGTGTGGGGCGGTTACAACACGATCGAGGACATCTACCGTTTCCCCGAACCGATCATCCATCTGACACGCGATTATGAAGACCAGGTGATGGGCCTCCAGTTCTCCCTTTGGACGGAACGGGTCGCTGATGCCAAGCGTCTGGACTATATGACTTTCCCCCGCCTGGTAGCTGTCGCCGAATCCGCCTGGACTCCTGCCAAGTCGAAGGAATGCAGCCTCTTTATGCAGAAGCTCCCTTACTTCCTGCGATTCCTCGGTGAAAAAGGCATCTACTACTTCAACCCCTTCAACCCCGAATCTACACCCGAACCCAGTGCACCGGACAAGGACGATGTGTTGAAGAATGGATAAGATATAAAGCACTGTCTTTTGCTGTCTGCTTCAGCAGACGGATGAATAAATATCCGGCTTTGCCGGTTCCTCTGTGGGGTTTACCCTCCTTTTTGGAAAAAGTGCAAAAAAGGGACAGGTCGAGGCTTGCCGGAAAATGTCTCTAAACAATTGATTACAATATATATAGTAAAGTCTTTTATCTATTGGTGGAAAGTACATTTTCTGCCCTGTTTTTAGGGGTAGCTTTTGTCCTGCTTTTGCTTGTATATTATTGGGAATAAATAAGATAGGAGGCTTTTTCAAAATGACAAAAAAAACGTACGTTTAAATTCGTCATATATATAACAAAGTTAGCAATAATCGGCGAGATATGGAAAAGTAGAGCAAAGTTATTGAGAAATAGGCTTTTGAGAAAATAGTTTCTGTAACCAGATGACGGGAAAAGTTAAGTCTGAACCAAGTTAAGACTTCGCTACGTTACCGATTCGTCATCCTGCATAATTGGTGGTATCGGAACTTGGGAAGAATAGCGAAATACACTATTATATAGTGAGTTACTGACAACTCACGCAACAATTCCGGTAACGGATGATAATTGCGCCGTTCCTCTGCGATTTGCGTATTGACGAAGATGGTGGCATGAAGATACAAATGATGTCTTTCCTTTGCCGGGGGCATCCCCCGGCAAGGGAAAGAAGTAATGAATCATCAAATCATCAGTCATCAGCGATTGTGCAACCCGCATTGCCTTCGCTTGTACCTGATGGTATTGGGCCTGCTGGCTTTGTGGAAGGGCCGTTCGGAGGTCGTGTTGGGGTGTTTGGGAGCCCTGTTGACACTCTCGGGGTACGGGGATACGGAGAGAGACATGACGGGAAGCGGAAACAAAAACAGCAACTCCTCGTCGTTGCCGGCTGGGGGTTGCTGATGTATGCTGCGGTCTCCTGTTTCTGTTAGCGTGAGGGAGGAGGATTAGAAACGTCTTTTCTTACGAGCGTCGCGTGCGGCGGCAGTCCGTTTCCACGGGCGGTCGCTGTCGCGTTCGTCTTTGCGGAAGGTGCGGTCTGAACGGTCTCCACCCCGGCGTCCACTGTCTTTGGAACCCCGTTTGCCTTTGTAGCCGTCATCGCTGCGCCGTCCGCCGTAACTGCGTTTGCCACCGCGTCCGCCTTCTTCTTTTTTGCCCTGTGCAGGTTCGACGGAGATGCGCCGTCCGTCCACTTCGAACCCGTTCATGCTGTCCATCACGCGCTGGGCTTCACCCTCTTCCACTTCGAAGAAAGAGAAGTTTTCGCGCAGGTCGATCTTGCCGATGCGCACCTTGCCCGGCACACATTTGTTGACCAGTTCGATCAGCTGGTTCGGATAGAGGCCGTCGGCCTTGCCGAAGTTGAGGAAGAAACGCGAATAGCCCTCTTCGGCCGCATGTGCACGGCGTTCGCCCCGTTCGCTGCGAGAGGAACGTTCGTCTACCTGCTGGATCTCGTCGGCATCCTTGTAGTAATCGATCATACGGTTGAATTCGAGCGAAACGACACGTTTGATGATGTCTTCCTTGTCCAGCCATTCCAACTTGCGGTAGATTTGGGGCATCAGGGAGGCGATCTCCTCCTCGTTCACCTTCACCTTTTCGATCTGGTCGACGAGGTTGAAAAGCTGCTTTTCGCAGATAGCATGTCCGGTAGGCATTTCGCCTTTCTCGAATTTCTTGTTGATGATCCTTTCGATCTCGCGGATTTTGCTTTTCTCCTTCACGTGGCAGATGGAGATGGAGATACCCGTCTTTCCCGCACGGCCCGTACGGCCACGGCGGTGCGTGTAGGATTCCACTTCATCGGGCAGGCCGTAGTTGATCACGTGTGTCAGATCGTCCACATCCAGGCCGCGGGCAGCCACATCGGTAGCAACTAAGAGTTGGATGTTTTTGACGCGGAACTTCTGCATCACGTAGTCGCGCTGCGCCTGGCTCAGTTCGCCGTGCAGCGAGTCGGCGTTGTAGCCGTCCTGTATCAGTTTGTCGGCGATCTCCTGCGTCTCTTTGCGGGTACGGCAGAAGACGATGCCGTAGATGTTCGGGTAGAAGTCGGCGATGCGTTTCAGAGCCAGGTACTTGTCGCGTGCCTGTACCATATAATAGATATCGCGGATGTTCTTGTTTCCTTCGTTCTTGTTGCCGATCACGATCTCCTTCGGATTCTTCATGTACTTCTTCGTGATGTTGGCGATCTCTTTCGGCATGGTGGCCGAGAAGAGCAGCATGTTGCGGTTCTCCGCACTTCGGCGAGGATGGCGTTGATGCTGTCGGTGAACCCCATGTTCAGCATCTCGTCCGCCTCGTCCATGATGACGTTCTTCACCAGGCTGAGGTCTACCGTCTTGCGGTTCATCAGGTCCAGGAGGCGTCCCGGAGTGGCTACGACCACGTGCACGCCACGCTTCAGCGTCTTGATCTGGCTCTCGATGCTGGAACCTCCGTACACCGGGAGGACCTTCAGGTTGTCGATATACTTGGAGTAGTCGTTCAGGTCGTCGGCGATCTGTAAACATAGCTCACGAGTGGGACAGAGTACGAGTGCTTGGGGGTGGTATGTAGTCACATCGATTTTTTGCAGGATCGGAAGGCCGAAAGCGGCTGTCTTTCCCGTACCTGTTTGTGCTAATGCAATTACGTCGTTGTCATCTCCCAGTAGGAAAGGAATCACTTCCTCCTGTACCGGCATGGGCGATTCGTAGCCCATTTCTTGAATTGCCTTCAGTATTGGTGCGGCAACTCCTAATTCTTCAAATGTTTTCAAAAATGTG
>ENA-OQCE01000665-OQCE01000665.1-human-gut-metagenome-genome-assembly--contig:-NODE-665-length-16255-cov-2.078187_pt1 | contig 16255 bp, 13 predicted proteins | sample MGYA00242495_ERZ504572 | MGnify/ENA primary metagenome ERZ504572 (study PRJEB26092, sample SAMD00036228) | human gut metagenome | host: Homo sapiens | study: EMG produced TPA metagenomics assembly of...
CATCTAAATCAGTAATTGTACCATTTCGTAGTATCACCTTTTCTACGACATTTGCACCAATCACTTTCCAATCCCGTGGCATCTTTCACATGCCTTTCACGGTAATGTTCTGTGCATAAGCGCCAATTGATAAGAACAACCCCAACATTAGGGTAAGAATCGTTTGACAGATTCTAAGATTAACTTGCTTCATGCATTTAATAAATTAAAGTTAACAATATTAATTACCTATATATATTATTCGAAAAATAATTTTCGTACTTTTGTTTTCTAACGTCTTTCAAGTACCTAAAGCATGACGCAACAAAAATATGCTTTATTAATTTAGTAAAGTATAAAGAAAGAGCAAAATGTGAGAAACGAACAGTGCAAACGATTGCATGCGGTTGCACAAGATAGGGAAATCACTTGATATATCATAATACAGCGTTTCTTTCCACTACACATGTAGCATTCTTGCACATAACATATATGATTATTCTACTGAACTACAGATATTTTCACCGCCTAACGACCGTTAGGCGATTTGTTGATGGCCGTTGGCAGATCGCTTTACGGCCGTCAACAAATCGCTTTACGACCGTTAAGCACTACACAACATCAAGACAAAACAAAAGAAACACAAAGCTTTTACTGAAGAAATGCCAGGCATGTATAAACCAAGCAACATACTTTCAGGATATGAATAACGTGTCTGCACAATATTAATATGACCATTAACACGATATTAACAAAATGGCCGACATGATATTAACTTATTACATTACAACAAGTTAACATCATGTCGGCCCTAAAAACAGAGGTGGAAGCAAAATTTGCTTCCACCTTTTTCTGTTGCTTCCACCGCACCTCAAACACCGATGAACAAAGGGTTACAGAGCAGGTGTGGTAGAGTGGAAGCAAATAGTGCTATTTATTTCTCTGAAGTATAAAGTACCAGCTTTCCGGACTTCAATCCTTTAGCCTTGCCTCAAACACAATCTCACCGGCTTGCTCGCCACTCTGCACAATAGCCGTCAGCTGACCGCTGAAGCCGGCATCTTGCAGATGGAACAAATCGAGGCTGGTAGCATCTCCATTGGCAGCAGCGCGATATTTTCCGGCACCCTTCACCGAGAAGCTTACCATGCGGCTGTCTGCCGGACAAAGATTACCGTCCTTATCCACGACACGGACTGTGATATATGCCAGGTCCTTACCATCGGCAGACAAGCGGGTGCGGTCGGCAACCAGCTCCAGGTGATGGGGCTTGCCAGCGGTACGAATCATCTTTTCTTCTGCAGGCTTACCGGAAGCATCATAAGCCACCACTTTCACTTCGCCCGGTTCATAAGGAACATCCATCCACATCAAGCGATAGCGACGCTGCAAAGCAAGGGAGTCCTGACCTTCCAAAGCACGGCTTTCATCAGCAGTAAGTTTCCGTTGTTTGCCATAACTCTTTCCGTTGACGAACAGTTCGGCACTGGGATAGCTGGTGTAAACAAAAACCGGAGTATTCTCCCCTTCCCTGCCCGGCCACGTCCAGTGCGGAAGGACATGCAAGGTATTTGCCTGCTTGTTCCATAGGCTGCGGTACAGATAGAAACGGTCTTTGGGGAGGCTTGCCAAGTCTATGATACCGAAAACGGAGCTGTGGCTGGGCCAGGAATCCGTACTATAAGGAGAAGGCTCACCCAAATAATCAAAGCCCGTCCAGACGAACTGTCCGATTGTCCAGTCATAATCATCAGCCAAAGCAAAATCCTCATCGGGAAGATTCGACCAGGAACAACACTCCACATCATAACCGGAACACTGATGGTCATCATACATCACACTAGCTCCTTCTGTACGGGAAATTTATAGACACCACGAGAACTTACAGTGGAAGCCGTCTCCGAACCAAGCACAATATTCTGTGGAAGAGTCTCATAAGACTCCACATAACGGTGAGCCCGATAATTAAGACCGGGTACATCAATCATTGCCGCAAACCCGTTGGCAAGCACGCAAGTCACCTGGTCCATACCGCAAGTAACGGGGCGTGTAGGGTCTTCGCGATGGCAAATATCCTGCAGGAAAGAAGCCACTTTGTAGCCTCGGGACTACATTGGGTAGGAACCTCATTTCCTATACTCCACATTACCACACAAGGATTGTTCCGATACTGATGCAGCATATTTACCATATCCTTTTCTGCCCATTCGTTGAAATAGCGGTGATAACCATTCTCACATTTGGCAATATCCCATTCATCGAAAGGTTCCAACATCATCATAAAGCCCATCTCGTCACAGAGTTCCACCAATTCGGGTGCAGGCATATTGTGGGAGGTACGGACTGCATCACATCCCATATCCTTCAATAATGTCAACTGACGGCGAAGAGCAGCCACATTGACAGCCGCACCCAACGGGCCCAAATCGTGGTGATTGCATACCCCCTGGAATTTACGGTGCTTACCATTCAGGAAGAATCCCTTATCAGCTATAATCTCAATGCTGCGGATACCAAAACGCGTGGTATATTCGTCAGTCTGTTTGCCATCTACATAAATCTTAGATACTGCCTTATATAAATAAGGTGTCTCAGGAGACCACAGAGACGGAGCATTTATCAGAAAATTCTGCTCAAATGGCTGTCCGTGATTAATTTTCCGGCTATTATCCTTACGGGCTACTATCTTACCGTCCGGCGCAATAATATCAGTAGAAATACGAACATCCGCATCACCGGCATTCCGTATTGTAGTACGCAGACGCACGGAAGCGTATTCAGCAGAAACATGCGGTGTGGTGAGCTGTGTACCCCAAACCGGAACATGGACACGTTCCGTAGTAACCAGGCGGACATTGCGATACAATCCCGCCCCCGGATACCAACGGGAGGACTGGGGTCTGTTTTCCAGACGGACAGCCAGCACATTGTTTTTACCGTCGGCATTCAGCAAACCGGTAACATCGCAATGAAAAGAGTTATATCCGAAAGGCCAGAAACAAGCTTCTTTCCCATTGACATAGACCCGAGCCTCACTCATAGCACCATCGAAAACCAGAGTGACCTGTTTGTCTGCAGAAGCATCAAAAGCCGTACGATACCAACCGACACCCACATAAGGCAACCCTCCGGTACGCCCGTCTTTACGGAAGCTTGTTTTTCAAGGTCTTGCGTAACCGCTACCTCCTGCAAATCGTTGTTGCGGTCGAACGGACCAAAGATGGCCCAATCATGAGGAATGGTCACTGTTTCCCACTTACTGTCGTCGAAATTTGTTTGTGTTGCTTCGGGAACATCTCCCTTGGTGAACTTCCAGTTCTTTTCCAACAATGCTTCTGTACGCTGCGCCATTGCCGCCAAGGCAAAAAAGGCGCAGCAGGAAAAGATAAGTATTGTCTTTCTCATTCTTCTTTAAAAGATTTTGTTAATATAATTATTTAAAAGCATCCATTATCACAGTGGGGCGGCCGTCTTCAGTGAATGCCCCCAGCCGATATTGGTTCGGCCTGCATTCCGGTTCCCAGTAGAACACGCCCTTGCAGCGTCCACCGGTATTCTCCTTGCACTCTTTCAGGATACGTGCCAGTTGGCGTTTCCCTTCTGCCAGCACGGAAGCACTTGCCAGATTCCCTTTGTCGTCAGCACACTCCATGCCGGTTTCCACCACCATCACGTCACAGTTGTATTTCCGGGCTACACTATTAATATTGGCAATACACTCGGTGATAGTTCTATCAGCTGTATATTCCTTGTGCTCGAGCATCGTCCAGTAAGGATAGAGCGACATGCCTATCATATCCCACTTACCGCCATTGGCTTTCAGTTCATTAAAGAACCAGGTATACAATTCGTTGTCATATCCATTGTCCAGATGGACGATGACAATGGCATCGTCGAAGACGGACTTTACCGCATCGTATCCTACATTGATAAAAGCAGCCAGGTTGGCAAAGTTCTCACGGTATTTCACTTTCTCGGAAGTGCTGTTGGAACCCTTTACATCACATTCCCTCACATCATAGGACGCACCACTCAATGCAGCATCTTCATCCCAAAGCATCCCCGGACGGATTTCATTACCTACCTGAACCCACTTGGGAGTAACTCCTGCCGCTTTCAGCGCATTAAGTACATCGGCAGTATGGTCGGCGATGGCTTTCTTCAAGTCGACCAAGTTCAGTCCTTTCCATGCAGCAGGCTTATGCTGCTGTCCAGGGTCGGCCCACCAGTCACTGTAATGGAAGTCTACCATTACGTCCATGCCCAGCTCTGCGGCACGCTTGGCTTTCGTCACCAAATCGGCCGTATTGCACCAGTTATCGTGTTCTTTGGGATTGACCCATACTCTGAGTCGAACCGCATTCAGGCCCAAATCCTTCATCAGCTGGAAACAATCGGTCTCCACACCGGAGGTATTGTAAAATTTCATACCCTTATGTTCCATCTCCGTCACCCAACTGATGTCGGCACCTTTAGCAAAGTCCGTAACCAGAGGTTCCTCCTTATCGGGAAGTCCACCGGCGTTGGGGTCTGTCTCATTATTGCTGCTGCATGCAAATACGGCAAAGGCAATACAAAAAAAGAAAGTCAAAAACTTCATGTGTTTCATGGCGTTATCATCATTAATTGCGTACTGCAAATATAAGCATTTAGGGAATATAGAACTATATATCACCTCTATTTGTCAAAATACGGGTGTCTGCAATCGTTTGCACAAACTTACAACCCGATAAACCTCAACGAATAAGCCCAATTTACCATATTACGTTATTTTTGCAATCGGATTAGGGAAGTTTACCTTATCTTTGTCCTCAAAACTATACCATGAATAAACCGCAGATTACCATCAAGATATTGCCCGGGCGCTGAATGTCTCCCCTTCTACCGTGTCAAGAGCGCTGAAAGACAATCCGGACATCAGCAAGGAAACTCGTGATCTTGTCCATGCCTATGCGCGCGAACATAGCTATAAGCCCAATGTACTGGCTGTAAACCTCCGCGCAAGCCGCAGCAATACCATCGGCGTCATTGTTCCCCACTGGTACACCACTTCTTTTCCTGCGTATTGAGTGGAATTGAGAAAGCAGCGGCGGATGCCGGATATAATATCATAGTGGCGCAGAGCAGCGAATCGTACGAGCAGGAAGTGAAGATTGTGCATTCTTTCCTTGCCGCCCGTGTCTGCGGAGTCATCGCTTCACTTGCCAAGGATACTTCCAAATACGACCATTATCAGGAGCTGCTGAACAACGACATTCCCATCGTCTTTTACGACCGTATATGTACGGGGTTGAAAACCGAGCGAGTGGTGGTGGACGACTATGCCGGCTCCTTTGCGGCCGTGGAATACATGATACAGACCGGATGCAAGCGTATTCTTTTCTATAGTGCGGCTCCCCACCTGGAGATTACCAAGAATCGCCGGAACGGCTACCTGGATGCCATGAAGAAGTATAAAATTCCAGTGGACGACAGCATGATTCTGTTGTGCGACACCCGTGAACGCGCCATCTCCATCACTCCCGACCTATTGGAAAGCGAAAACCGCCCTGACGGTTTCTTCGCCATCAACGACGAGACAGCTTCAGGCATACTGTATGCCTGCAAACTGGTCGGCATAAAAGTTCCCGATGAAGTATCCATCTGCGGATTCACCGACGGAGCCATTGCCCAAAGCACCGACCCGAAGCTGACTACTGTGGAGCAACATGGCGAGGAAGTAGGTAAAAGCGCTTTCAGCATTCTAATCGGAAAGCTGGAGGGAGAAGAGAAAAGCAACAACAAGATAGTACGTACCAATCTGGTGATAAGAGGAACAACGAAATAATAAAACATATTGAACCATCATGAAAGTAAAACCCGATTTAAGTTTCTGGAAGCTGTGGAACATCAGCTTTGGTTTTTTCGGCGTGCAGATTGCATATGCTTTGCAGAGTGCAAACATCAGCCGTATCTTTTCCACTTTGGGTGCAGACCCGCATAATTTGAGTTATTTCTGGATCCTGCCGCCGTTGGCAGGTATCATTGTACAACCCATTGTGGGAGCCGCCAGTGACAAGACCTGGACACGCTTCGGACGGCGCATTCCTTATCTGTTTATAGGTTCGTTGGTGGCCGTACTCGTCATGTGCCTGCTACCCAATGCCGGAAGCTTCGGCATGGCAGTAAGTACAGCCATGATTTTCGGTCTGGTATCGCTGATGTTCCTTGATACCTCCATCAATATGGCCATGCAGCCCTTCAAAATGATGGTGGGCGACATGGTGAATGAGAAACAAAAAGGACTCGCCTACTCCATCCAGAGTTTTCTATGCAATGCAGGTAGCCTGGTGGGTTATCTCTTCCCGTTCATCTTTGCATGGATTGGCATCAGCAATACAGCTCCCCAAGGAGTAATCCCCGCCTCGGTTATTTACTCATTCTACATCGGAGCGGCCATCCTTATCTTCTGCGTCATCTACACTTCGATCAAAGTAAAAGAGATGCCGCCTGCCGAATATGCAGAGTATCACGGCATCACCGAAGAAGAGGAACATGAAAAGACCAACATGCTGAAGCTGCTTATCAACGCTCCGAAAGCATTCTGGACTATCGGACTGGTACAGTTCTTCTGCTGGTTTGCTTTATGTTCATGTGGACTTATACCAACGGCAGCATCGCTGCCAATGCTTTCGACGCTCCTACAGTAGAGCACCTGGTAGATGGTGTGACCAAAATAGTACTCGACACCAAGAGCCTGCAATATCAGAATGCCGCCGACTGGGTAGCGTACTGTTTGCCGTGCAAGCCATCGGCTCTGTGCTTTGGGCCATCTGCATACCGATGTTCAAGGACGTCGCCGGGTCTACTCACTCAGCCTTGTTCTGGGAGGTATAGGTTTCATTTCCACCTACTTCATACACGACCCTTATATGCTCTTCATTTCCTTCTTGCTGATAGGGTGCGCATGGCTGCCATGCTGCACTGCCGTTCACCATCCTAACCAACGCACTGAGCGGAGGACACATGGGTACTTATCTGGGACTTTTCAACGGAACTATCTGTATCCCGCAGATTATAGCGGCAGCTTGGGCGGCATCATCCTTGCCTTGTTTACTCCCAAAGGAGGACTCCTCCTGAAATCAATATGCTTGTGTTAGCAGGAGTCATGCTGATAATCGGTGCTTTCTGTGTATATTTAATCAAAGAGACCAAAGGAGAGAAAGCAAACTAAGAATCACCCCCGAAGTACTCTGAGACGGAAATATTGACCGACACCGGGCAACATTCCACCTGACACCGGGGAAAGCATCGTTCGGTACCAAGGAACGATACTTTCCCGGTGTCTTTTTGATGTCTTTCCTTGCCTTTCTTTATTTTTGTCCTTACTTTTCTTCTTTATTTCCGCATATTGCTTAACTTTACGGCGATAACTACAGAAAACACGTCGTCATGAAGAAATACCTCAAGACCGATGAATGGAATATCATCGAAGACCAATTCCACCCCGACCGTCAACGGATGTCGGAAAGTATATTCAGTCTCGGAAACGGACGTTTCGGGCAACGGGGGTATTTTGAGGAGCCTTACAGCAGTGACAGTTACCGTGGTTCATTTGTGGCCGGCATCACTTTCCTGGACAAAACCCGCGTAGGATGGTGGAAGAACGGATTTCCCCCATATTACACCCGCATACCCAAGGCTGCCGACTGGAGCCGTATCAACCTGCGCCTCATCGATGAGGAACTCGATTTGGCAGGCTGGGATGTCGACAGCTTCAACCGCCGCCTCGACATGAAAGAGGGTATCTCCTACCGGGACATGGAGGTGACCTCTCCCCGGGGAAACCAGCTCCGCATCCATATAGAGCACATCACGGATATGGCAAGACCCAACCTCTGTCTCATCAAGTACAGTGTGTCCTCCATCAACTATACCGGTAGAATCTCACTCGTGCCCATCCTTGACGGGAATATCGTGGACGATGCCGACCTGCCGAACCTGAAAATATGGAACATCCTGCGTTCCGGTTCTACCAGCGACTGTGCCTACCTCTGGACACAGACCCGCCGGGAAGATGCACAAGTGTGCTACGCCATGACTTACCAATTCTTCAAAAACAACAAGGAAACCACTGCCAATCCCATACGGATAGAAAAGGAAAAGCAGACCGGTTTCAGCGTAGGTGCCGACGTAAAACCCGGAGACAACGTGACACTCATCAAATACACCGCCATCGCTTCTTCTCTTTACCACGAACGGAGTGAATTGGTGGAGCACTCCATGACCGAGGCACGCGAAGCCAAGAACATAGGCTGGAATACGCTGGTAGAAGAGCATCGAAGGGCCTGGCAGGAAATCTGGGACGAAACGGATGTCGTCATCGAAGGGGACCCGGAAGCACAGCAAGGTATCCGGTACAACATATTCCAGCTGTATCAGACTTACCGGGGAGATGACCCGCGCCTGAACATCGGCCCCAAAGGATTCACCGGAGAAAAATATGGCGGCAATACCTATTGGAACACGGAATTGTGTTGTGTACCGTTTTTTCTGCTCTCCACTCCCAAAGAGATTGCAAAGAACTTGCTGGCATACCGGCACAACCAGCTTCCCAAGGCCATAGAAAACGCCCGCAAACTGGGTTTCAAGGACGGTGCAGCGTTGTTTCCGCAGGTAACCAACAACGGAGAGGAATGCCACAGCGAATGGGAAATAACCTTCGAGGAAATCCATCGCAACAATATCATTGTTTATGCCATCGTTCAGCATGCAGTACTGACGGGTAATATGGACTATATCGCCCAATATGGCCTGGAAGTTATGATTGCCGTCAGCCGCTTCTGGAGCCAACGGGTATCCTTCTCCCAACCCAAACAGAAATATGTCATACTGGGAGTTACCGGCCCGGATGAATACGAAAACAATGTGGACAACAACTGGTACACCAACTATTCCTGCATACAATGCCTCAAGATGACCCTCCGTTTTCTGGAAATGATAGCACAGCAATATCCGGACGAATATGCCCGCATACGCCGCATCACCAATCTCGACCAAGTAAAGGAAAGCGCCCGGTGGAGAGACATCATCGAACACATGTATCTGCCGGAAGACAAGGAACGGGGAATTTTTATCCAGAATGACGGCTATATGGATAAAGTACTGGAAAGTACAGATAACATTCCTGCCGAAGAACGCCCCATCAACCAACATTGGTCATGGGATCGCATTCTGCGCTCTTGCTACATCAAGCAAAGCGACGTGTTGCTCGGACTTTACCTTTATTATTTCTATTTCGACACGGAAACCGTCCGCCGCAATTTCGAGTTCTATGAGCCGATGACCGTACACGAATCCTCCCTTTCTCCCCACATCCATTCCATCCTGGCTGCACGCATCGGCAAAGTGGAAAAAGCTTACCAGCTTTTCCTGCATGCCACGCGGCTTGACTGGACGACTACAACAACGAAGCGGACCAAGGTCTGCACATAACCAGTATGCCCGGCAGCTGGCTGGCCATTGTACGCGGATTTGCAGGTATGCAGGTGCTGAAGGAGACATTGTGTTTCTCCCCCGTCATACCGCAAAATGGGACAGCTATTCATTCAAGGTGAATTATCTGAAAAACACACTTCACATACGGGTAGGAAAAGAAATCGAAATCTCGCTTACAGCAGGCAGCAAAGTGGACATACAAGTCTACGGACACCCATATACGCTGGAACGGGGGACGGAATTAAAAATTAATGTGCTCATGTAATTAACCATATTGGCACATTAAATCATCATTTATCCTATAACCGGGAGAACATTTGGTTGTTTTCCGGTTTTATGTTTTTATATATACCTGAACGAATAACTATATACTTGTTTACCAATGAAAAAAATGTTTCTTTTCGCCCTGGTCACGACGTTGCTCATCACGTCGTGCGGGCAAAAAACAAAAGGGTAGCAATACCTTATCCGACCGGTGAAGACTGCACAAGTCAGTTCACAGTCGGTTATCCACAAAGACTTCTCCGGAATGGTGGAAGCCGTGGAATATGTGAGACTTGCCTTCCGCGTCAGCGGACAAATCATCAACCTCCCGGTTGTAGAGGGACAGCGGGTAAAGAAGGGGCAACTGATTGCCGCCATCGACCCACGCGACATCTCCCTGCAATATGCAGCCGACAAAGCTGCCTACGAAACAGCTGCCGCACAAGTGAACGTAACAAACGGCTACTTAGCCGCCAGGCTATCTCCGTGCAGGAATACGAAATCAGCGTAGCCAACTATCAGAAAGCAAAATCCGCCTACGAGTTGTCCGGCAACAATATACGGGATACGCGGCTGACAGCCCCTTTCGACGGTTCCATCGAAAAACGGCTGGTAGAGAACTATCAGCGTGTCAATGCGGGAGAAGGGGTTGTACTACTGGTAAATACACAGAAACTACGAGTCAAGTTCACCGTACCGGATGATTATCTCTATCTGCTCCGTGCCAAGGACGTAAAGTTCAAGGTGGTGTTCGATAGCTACCCCGCAGAGGCTTTCGATGCCAGACTGGAAGAGTATCTTGACATCTCCACAGCAGGGACGGGTATTCCGGTGACAATAACAATTGACGACCCGCACTTTGACCGTGCACGTTATGACGTAAAACCGGGATTCACATGCAAAATAAAGCTGGCATCGGATGTCACTCCCTTCCTGGAAGAAAAGCTGATGAATGTACCGTTAAGTGCCGTATTCGGTAACAGTGAAAACCAGAAAACGTATGTATGGGTGGTGGAAGGTAATAAAGTCAGCCGTCGCGAAGTGAGCGTTTATTCTCCAACGGGAGAGGCAAACCTGCTTATCTCTAAAGGGCTGGAACCGGGAGAAACCGTTGTGACGGCCGGAGTATACCAGCTGACAGAAGGAGAAAAGGTAAAAATTGATAATTGATAATTAAACAACATGAATCTAGCCAAATATCATTAGACAACACGAAGATAGTCTACTTCTTTCTGGCTGTGCTGCTTATCGGCGGCATACTGTCATTCGGCAGGTTGGGAAAGAAGGAAGACGCACCTTTCGTCATCAAGTCGCAGTCATCATGACACGCTACCCGGGAGCGGAGCCGGCAGAAGTGGAACGGCTCGTCACCGAACCCATCTCCCGAGAAATACAGTCGATGAGCGGCGTCTACAAGATAAAGTCAGAGTCTATGTACGGACTCTCCAAGATAACCTTCGAACTGCAACCGTCACTCTCTGCCGCATCCATTCCGCAGAAGTGGGACGAACTGCGGCGCAAAGTGCTCAACATACAGCCCCAACTGCCCGCAGGCTCTTCTGTGCCGACCGTCTCGGATGATTTTGGAGACGTTTTCGGCATCTATTACGGCCTGGTGGGTGACGACGGTTTCTCTTATGAAGAAATGAGAAACTGGGCGGAACGAATCAAGACACAAGTCATCACGGCAGACGGTGTGATGAAGGTAGCCCTTTTCGGTACACAGACAGAGGTCATCCATATATTCATCTCCGTAAACAAGCTGGCAGGAATGGGTATCGCCCCCAAGCAGCTGGCCAGCCTGCTGCAATCGCAGAACCAGATTATCAATACGGGTGAAATCAGTGCTGGAGAACAACAGTTACGCATCGTGGCCAACGGTACCTACACGACTGTCGATGATATCCGCAACCAGGTTATCACTACCTCCGGCGGACAAGTCAAGCTAGGCGACATCGCATCATTGAAAAGGGATACATGGAACCTCCCGGCAATATCATGCACGTCAACGGAAAGCGCGCCATCGGTATCGGCATCTCCACAGACCCTACAAAGGATGTGGTAAAAACCGGTGAACTGGTAGACCGGAGGCTTGCCGAACTCATGCCCTCATCCCCGTGGGGCTGGAACTGGAAAGTCTGTATCCCGAAAACGTGATTGCCCAAGAAGCCAACAACGGGTTCATCATCAATCTGATAGAATCCATCCTGATTGTGATTGTAATCATCATGCTGGTGATGGGCATGCGTGCAGGAGTACTGATTGGCTCTTCCCTTATATTCTCTATCGGAGGCACACTGCTCATTATGTCGTTTCTTGCGTAGGTCTGAACCGGACCTCCCTCGCCGGATTTATCATAGCCATGGGAATGCTGGTGGACAATGCCATCGTGGTGACAGATAATGCCCAGATTGCCATTGCCCGCGGCATCGACCGCCGGAAAGCGCTGATAGACGGTGCCACCAGTCCCCAATGGGGATTACTGGGAGCAACGTTCATTGCCATCTGTTCGTTCCTGCCACTGTATCTGGCTCCCTCTTCCGTAGCCGAAATCGTGAAACCGCTATTCGTAGTGCTGGCCATTTCCCTGGGATTAAGTTGGGTGCTGGCGTTGACACAAACCACTACATTCGGCAACTTCATACTGAAAGCAAAGGCAAAAGATGGTGGTAAAGACCCATACGACAAGCCTTTCTACCATAAATTCGCCTCCATCCTCGGCACACTGATACGCAAGAAGGCGTTGACCCTTGGCAGCATTACAGCACTGTTCATCCTCTCCCTTTTCGTCATGGGACTGATGCCCCAGAACTTCTTCCCTTCTCTGGACAAGCCCTACTTTCGGGCAGATGTATCTATCCGGACGGGTACAGCATCCGCGAAGTAGAAACCGAAATGAAAAAGGTGGAAGCCCATCTGATGCAGCAGCCGGAAGTGAAACGGGTATCCGTCACATTCGGCAGCACACCGTTGCGTTACTATCTGGCCTCCACTTCCGTCGGCCCCAAACCTAACTTCGCCAATATCCTGGTGGAAGTAACGGACAGCAAATATACCAAGGAACAGGAAAAGAACCTTGATGCCTACATGAAGGCCAACTATCCCAATGCCATCACCCGTACCATGTTGTTCAAGCTCTCCCCTGCCGTAGATGCCGCCATTGAAATCGGGTTCATCGGCAATAACACGGATACGCTGGTCATGCTGACCAACAAGATTCTGGACATCATGCACCGTAACGACGAACTTATCAACGTGCGCAACTCCTGGGGCAATAAGATACCGGTATGGCATCCCATTTACAGTCAGGAACGTGCACAACCGTTGGGTATCTCCCGTCAAAGCATGGCACAGAGTATCCAGATCGGTACGAACGGCATGACACTTGGAGAATACAGGGAAGGAGACCAAGTACTCCCCATTCTGTTGAAGGATAAAACCATCGACTCTTTCCGTATTAACGACTTGCGTACACTCCCCGTATTCGGCACTGCACGCGAAACAACCACTCTGGAACAAGTCGTCAGCCGGTTCGACTTCCAGTACAAGTTCTCCAATGTGAAAGACTACAACCGGCAGATGGTGATGATGGCGCAGGCCGACCCACGCCGCGGTGTGAATGCCATTGCCGCCTTCAACCGTATATGGAAGCAAGTGCAGAAGGAGATTGAAGTGCCCGAAGGTTACACCATGAAATACTTCGGAGAGCAGGAAAGCCAGGCAGAAAGCAATGCCGCACTGGCAGCTAACCTGCCGCTGACATTCTTCCTTATGTTCGTCACCTTGCTGTTTCTGTTCCGCAGCTACCGGAAACCGATTGTTATCCTGCTGATGCTGCCGCTTATCTTTATAGGTATTGTACTGGGACTGGTGGTATTGGGAAAATCATTCGACTTTTTCTCCATCCTCGGCTTGCTGGGGCTGATTGGAATGAATATCAAGAATGCCATCGTGCTGGTGGACCAGATTGATACGGAAACCGCTGCCGGGAAAGCACCGCGTGAAGCCGTTATCAGTGCAACGACCACCCGTATTGTCCCGGTGGCTATGGCATCGGGTACCACTATCCTGGGAATGTTGCCGTTATTGTTCGACGCCATGTTCGGCGGCATGGCGGCAACCATTATGGGTGGTTTGCTGGTAGCCTCGGCATTGACATTATTCGTGCTGCCGGTGCTTATTGCGCCATTCATAAAATCAAGTGAGAGAACATTCAACAATTTACAGTTTACCAATTGAATGATGAAAACAAAGATACTTATTCTATCATTACTGTGCTCCGGACTGAATGCCGGGGCACAACAAGCATATCTGAGCCGCGAAGAATACCGCGACAAGGTAGAAGCATACAGCCAGATTCTGAAACAACAGCATCTGAAAACATTCGCCAGTACCGAGGCACGCAAGATTGCCTCCACCGGTTTCCTGCCCCAGATTGACATCATCGCCGAGGGTACCGCCAATCTCAATCATCTGGACCAATGGAACAGTCCGAAAGGAGACTACCGCCCTTATACCTATCAGGCACTTGCCACCTTGACGCAGCCGCTTTATACCGGAGGTTCCCTAATAGCCCAAAAGAAAGTGGCGCAAACCGAAGAGGCACTGGAGCAACTAACCACAGAACTGACCCTCGACCAGATACACTATCAAAGTGACGCCGTCTATTGGAATGCCTCTGCCGCCCGTGCCGGTCTGAAAGCCGCGGCTACCTTTCAGGATATTGTACAACAGCAGTACGACATCATCCAAGACCGCTTCGATGACGGCGCCATCAGCCGCACAGACTTGCTGATGATTTCCACCCGGCGTAAGGAGGCCGAATTACAGTACATCAAGGCACGCCAAAACCATACCCTTGCCCTGCAAAAACTGAATATCCTTATGGGCTCGGAACCGGACGCTCCCATAGACAGCATAGCCGAAATAGATATACCGACTGCCCCCATCATCTTGGCCTGGATGATGTGCTGCCCCGCCGGGCAGAATATGCCAGTACCTCCGTGAACATCGCCCGCAGTGAAGCGCAACGGCATGCCGCCCTCAGCCGCTACAATCCACAAGCCAGCATGTTTCTCGCTACCGGTTGGGATACGGGAATCGCCTATATGGGGCAGAATGTACCTCATACTCCCGTCGCAGGGGTCAACGTCAGCATCCCCATCTTCCGTTGGGGAGCCCGCTTCAAGACAAACCGCCAACAGAAAGCCTATATCGGCATACAGAAGCTGCAACAAAGCTATGTAACGGACAATATTCTGGAAGAGCTCTCCGCAGCCACCACAAAGCTAACGGAAACTGAACAGCAAGTCAAGACGGCCCGGGAGAATATGACACTTGCCGAAGAGAATCTAGACCTTGTCACCTTCTCTTATAATGAAGGAAAAGCCAGCATGGTAGATGTACTGTCCGCACAACTCTCATGGACACAAGCACACACCAACCTGATTGATGCGTATCTCGCGGAAAAGATGGCGGTAGCTGAATATTGGAAAGTGGTCAGCGAATGAAATGCCCCTCAACGAAAAAGATAAAGAAACTCCGGCATGGCTTTGTAAAGCCATGCGGAGTTTCTTTATCTTTCCCCTACTGACCAGGTTTATCCCAAGAATGAAATCAATACACCAGCCGCAACAGCCGACCCGATTACACCGGAGATATTACTGGACATACAGTAATTCAGCACATGGTTTTTCGGGTCATATTTCGTTGCAATCTCATTGCAGACGCGGCTTGCCATGGGCACGGCACTCAGGCCGGTAGCACCAATCAGTGGATTGATCTTCTTCTTGCTGAATAGGTTGAACAGCTTCACAAAGAAAATACCTCCCGTAATGGACAATGCAAATGCCAGGAAACCACCAATCACAATACCGATAGTCGTCCAATTCAGGAATGCCTCACTGGTCATCGTGGCGCCAACGCTCAATCCTAAGAAGATGGTAGCTGCATTCATGATACTATTAGCAGCAGCGTCGAACAAGCGGCTTGTATCAGAACCGATTTCCTTAATCAAATTACCGAACATCAACATACCAATCAAAGGTACTGCCGTAGGCACAAATAAAGCAACAATCGTAGTCACTGCAATCGGGAAGATAATCTTCAATACACGCAGATTCTTAATCTCGATTTTCGAAGGATACAGCTTCTCCTGCTCCTTCATGTTAATCATCAATTCCTTCTTGGTACAGAACAACTTCACCACCATCGGAATGATGACCGGTACCAGCGCCATATAAGAATAAGCAGCAATGGCAATCGGTCCCAACAGATGGGGAGCCAGCTTGATGGTAGTAAAGATAGCCGTAGGGCCATCGGCACCACCGATAATGCCCAACGCACCCGCTTCCTGCGGAGTGAACCCTATCATCACAGCACAAAGCAGTACGGTGAAAATACCTAACTGCGCAGCCGCACCGAATATGGAGAGACGCAAGTTACGGAGCATCGGACCGAAGTCCGTCAGCGCACCCACCCCATAAAGATGACAGGTGGCAGGAATCCGGTCTTAATCAGCATATAATAGATGAAG
>ENA-OQCE01000668-OQCE01000668.1-human-gut-metagenome-genome-assembly--contig:-NODE-668-length-16212-cov-4.033820_pt1 | contig 16212 bp, 17 predicted proteins | sample MGYA00242495_ERZ504572 | MGnify/ENA primary metagenome ERZ504572 (study PRJEB26092, sample SAMD00036228) | human gut metagenome | host: Homo sapiens | study: EMG produced TPA metagenomics assembly of...
CGAGAAACTGCTAATGAACAACAATCCTGACGACGGAGTTACAGGCGGGGGCCACGCTATGGAAACTGACACAGGGAATCACCGCCTTTGCAAGGGAACAGCAGCCGGAACGCTGCCGGGAACTGCATGAAATTTCGGGACAGCTGATGAACCGGGTAAAGATAAATTAAGAGTGGCTAAGACTAAAGCCGTGAACGACGATGGCCAGCATCCGTTCACGGCTTTGCATAATTTCAATCTAAGGTATATAGAACAGTTCAAACTCCTCTTTTCTTCTCCTCTCTATGCTTGGAATGACTTTCCCCTGATAACAGCGGAACGATATATATTCCCTGTAAATATCCCGGTCGCCACTTTCCAGTTTTTGAATCAGTCTGCTTTTGGGTATCTTCCCGTTTCCAATCAGACGGTAACAGCCCACATTAAAACCTAACAGACTTAAAAGAAGCGAGTCTTTTCCATATTTACGGAATACCTTCAGGCACCGTTCAAGGTCGCATCTCAAAAGTGAATCCGCCTGCGCCTCGCTCAGGTTCTCGGTCAGCTTCTCATGGGGGAGCAGGCGGTGTCCAAAACCGATGTAAGGCATTTTCCCCCGATGCCAGCCTTCCCACCGTTTGATGTTGGAAACCGCCTTTTCCAGCATGGAGGGCGGATCTTCGGCACGAACATTCAAAGTGAACGGCAGTACCATCAGAATAAACAAAAGTTTCCTCATTCCGTTCAATTCCTTACCTCCACATCCAACGTGCAATACGTATGTCCATCCCCGTAGCTCCACCTTCTTCCCGTTACGGTCACCACACTTTCCGCCAGGTATTCCGCGAGGGACTGCCGTTCCGTTTCCGCATTCTTTTCAAAGCAGTGACAGGCCGGTGTCGTTTCCAACAGGTTGCGGGAGGACTTGTCGAGCCGTACCGCGTCAATTTCGAGCCGGTCCCCCATATTGGGAATCCGGTCGGCCGATTCCGACAGCTGTACCTCATGGGCCATTCCCGGTATGTACAAATACAGGTATGTCATGGTTGTACCTCCTTTCCATGCGTATCATCCTTTTCAGCCAGAGGGGTGTCATCCGCGTTGAAGTCATAACTCAACCTCTGCAAATTCCCCCAGTTATCCTCAAAATAAAGGTCGATGGTCTGTGACGCATCCGCACTCTGCGAGGTATAGTACAACCGGAACCTCAGTTCATTTAACAGGTAGCGGTCATTGGGTTTCAACACCGTACCGTCCTCCATCTTTAAGCTGCCTTTACCGTCCGGTTGGAAATATCTCAATGTATAGACTGTTCCGGAGAAATTTCCCTCCGCTTTAATTTCCAGACGGATTTCCACCGTCTCACCATCAGCGATCTTACCGACTACCGGCATCGACTCCACCGTAAACGGGTATTCCTGCTGAACGTCCAGTTCGCTGTCACAAGAAGCAAGAGAAAGACAGGAAACTGCCAGGCAGCATATAAACGTCATAAAGTCAACGATTTTCCTTTTCATGGGTATATGGGTTTAAAAATTAGAGAATGTATTTGATACCGATTCCATACTGGAAGTGGGCATGCGTGGAAGCGCTGCCCCAAAGGATGCGTTCACGAAGCCGGAGCAGCAGCACTAAACGGTCAGATAGGTAGGTCTCTGCCTCCAACGTTATCGCACCACCATAGATAAAGGATTCGCATTGTCCCAGCGTGGCACCGTCATACAGCAGTCTTTTCCCCCCGTTCACCGATTCATAGCCCAGCATCGCCGAACCGCCAATGCTTAAGAATACCGTTTTATTAGGGGAGGAAAAGATATTATAATAATATCCGCCTTCACCGGTATATTGCACTAAAGGGATAGAACCGTCACGATAAGGCGTATTGCGCTTCAGTACCTCGCCGCCCAGCACCCACTGGTTTCTCTTTTTTGCATAAGTGGAAACCGCCAGCCCGAAAGAGAAACCGGCATCCGGCTTATTCGCCTTGCAGTAAAAGCCGTCCGTCATTCCTGCCGTGAGACTGACGCCCTTCATTTTTGGAAGACGGCGTTGTGCTCCCGCCTGCCCTGCCAGAAGTACCAGCAGCGCAAAGGTGATATATAAATACCTCTTCATCGCACTTGCAGCTCATTGATAGTTTCCGCACGCACCAGATCCTCGTTGTCCACCTCAAAGATCTGATGACGGCCGCCTTGTTTCTCATACATTTCCACTACCAGTTTCTTATCGTCGGGAATGGTGAACTTGGGCAGGGCAAACACGGTACGCTCGTCCTTCTTTCCCTCCACACGAATGACATAGTTGAACGCACGCAGCGGATAAATCACCTGTTCCTGCATGGCGGTACGCCTCACTATCTTCTTGTCCACTATCTTGAAAGTCACGAAATCCACGTCAAACGGCACATGGGTGGCATTTCTCACCTCGGTATGGAAATAGAGCAGGTCTCCATGCGTATAAAGTCCTTTGAGCAGGAACCGTACCCCGAAGCGCTTGCAGCCGATGTGTTTGATCCAGTGCTTGTCCTGCTTGTGTACGGATTTCATGATCAGACGTACCAGACGCGGTGACTCACTGCCCAGCTCCTGCAAATAAATTTCCATCGCGTTGTTCGGGCGGTTCACCGTCTCCCCGTCATGAATAAAATCACACATCTCCACATTAAGCAGCAACGGTTCATCGGCATACTTGACATTGAAGGTGTAAAAATTTCCGTCTTCCGTGATCACGCTCATATTCGTCTCATTACGAAAATGCTTTCTGGCCGCTTTCACACGGATCACATTTTCCGCGCCGTCCGCCTTGCCGGCAATCAGGTTGGTGGAACCGAGATCCACATACTTGATGGGAGAGGGGAAAATCACGTGTACGGTCTTGTCGTAAGTGATTTCCAGACCATGCGGAGGTATCATCCGGCTGAAGCCTATCTTGCGGCTCAGCCCCTCGAAATAATCTCCGCCACTCTGCTGCGCATACGCAGCCATGAAGCCCGTCAGTAGGGCAAACATCATCAGAATCTTTCTCATGTCCGATTATTGTTGGTTGTTTGTTGAATAATTGGTTTCTGTTTTCTCGTCTGTATACCGTTTCATTGTTTCGGAGAGTGAAGCAGCAGCCTGTGTCCGGCTTTCAGCGTGACCTTGACCGTGCGCATCTTCTTGGTGATGTACTGTGACACGCCCTGTATGACGCCTTTACCCAGATCCGAGGCTATCTGCGCTCCCGCGTCGGTGGAGATGCTGATGCTGCTTCCCATCGAACCGCCCATGCCCGCCGCTATTTCACGCACGGCATCATACTCCAGTGAGTTGGGTATCAATATTCCTTGCTGACCGTCCGCATCATACACTTCCAGTTCCACCGGAATGACGGTTCCTTGATATTCCACATTGGTGATGACAATATCCATGCGTTCTCCCTGGATCCGTGTTCCGCCTGTCAATACCGTTCCTTTGGGTATGAGGCGGTCGTCCACTGCCATCGCTTCCAGCAGGCGGACACGCAGGGCTTGTCCGTCCGATACGGTCTGCGTGCCGTGCACACAGGCGGCAATGGTATTACGGTCCGATACCGGTGTCCTGCCCACCGGCGTATGGAAACCGGTGTTCCTTTCTTCGGACACTCCGGCTATGAAGTCCCCGTCATTCACCGGTTGCGCCAGGGAAGATACCACTTCTTGTCGTATCCGCTTGACCGGCTTGACCGATGTCCTGTCTTTCCGGTCATCCGTAGGGATAACGGACGGTGTCTGTTTGCCGTTGTACCGGGCCGCCAGTTCGTATGACTTTTCCATCAGGGCCATTTTTTCCTCCAATGACTGTTCCTGGGACGGTTCCATGTTCTGTCTTTTTTCCAGTTCCTCGATACGCCGGAGCAGTTCCTCCTCCCGGGAGGTTTCCCGTGGCGTGTAAATGGTCGTAAGCGAGCGGTTCATGTCATGGTAGGCAGAGGTGGAGGAACGTACCGGATTATGCGTCTGTACGGTTTCCGGTACGGACGGCAGTTCAAGGTTCACTCCGCTGTCCACTGACGGTACGGTGTCTTTCCGGTCCTTGTTCCGGTTGAACAGTTCCGACATTTCCAGGAAAGTGTCTTTCCGTCCTCTCTCTTTCTTCGACAAGGCTTCCCGCTCGTAGGCGCTGACCTTGTTGCCTTCCATACGGCTCTCTTCGGGAGACGGGATCTCGGTATTGAATCCCCTCTCTTTCTCCGCCTCCGCTTTTTCCTTTTCGGTCGGACTGTATATCAACAGGACAATCCCCGCGAATATCAGGAAGAAGAGCGGATAGACGGCGAACTTCATATACCGGCGCTTCTCTTGGAGAGTCAACGGCCGGTCGCTTGGGAATCCCAGCTGTTTTTTAATCTTCTGGATATCTATTTTCATCGGATGGGGTGTTTAAATTGATTGTACTTTTTTCCCGGTCGCAAGTCAAGCGGCCGGACATATTCTATTTTCATCTTTCCCCCAAGCTCTCCCAAGCCGGATAGCGAGGCGAGGATGGCATGGAGGCAGGCCGTCAGAAACAAGAGGAATGCCGTGGTTGTCACGATCTTCCGTTGTTTCCTTGTCAGGCGGTGGCAGAACAGCCGGATACAGCAGTCCATACGTCTCAGGTGTTTTTTTTCTTTTCTCATCGTTCCGTGCTTCTGATATCCCTGTTCTCTAGAATGGTAAACTGTTCGATGATGAACCATTCGGATTGTCGTCCGAACGTCCCGTATTCTGAAGTGAGCAGGTGGTGACCAAACTGCGCTCGGTCACGTTGCTCTCACGAATTATCATCTGACGGGCATACGTCCTCGCCTTGTAAGGGTAACGGGCAAAATCACACACCACGCTGTCCACATGCACCACCTGATTGATGTTGCCCGATATCAGGCGGTTGTAATATCCCTTCTCGGCAAAATCCACATAATAGTGGTAGGCGCTCTTGTCCGCCAGTTGCAGGGCACGGTCGATGTTGTGGCTGATGGCCTCTTTCTGTGGAGAGAGCGAGAAGAACAGCTCGTGAAAGCGTCTTACGTGTTCCCTCGCCTCGGCAGGACGGTTTTGCGAAAGATCCTGCGAAAGGGCCATCATCAGCGACTTACCCCCGTCCAGTACATAGATTTTCTCACGCTGCCTTTCGGCGAAGCGGTACGAGCTCCAAAGCGCGTAGCCGGTGACAAGAGTGCAGCAGCAGATAAAAACGGCCGCCATCATACGGATGCGGCGGAAGCTGCTCTCAATGTTGGTCAAAGACTTGAATTCCATTTCTCGAATGATTGGTTTGAATGAATAAACAAATATTTCCGGCAAGGCTTATTTGCCTCTCAACCGTCCTCCGATATTTCCCAATACGGCACCGCCCACTCCTGCCGCAAAGCTGCCGGTTTTCGTGGCGGTACGGTTCAGGTTGCGGCTGAAATTCCCGGCTCCTCCCGCCTGCACGATCCAGCCCGCCACCGTCGGAACGGTAAAATACCCGATAATCCCGATAAGCATAAAGATGATATAGACACTGTTCGAGTTGTCTATCGAGTAGTCAGGATTGTTCTGCAATTCCTGGATGTCGTTCTGGAGCATCAGCACCTGGAGTTTGGCGAGCAGGGTGCTGAACAGATCGCTGACCGGAAGCCACAGATAGACGGAGATATACCTCGTGAACCACTGTCCGAGTGTGGACTGGAAACCGTCCCATACGCTGAAGGCGAACGCTACCGGTCCCAGAATGGAGAGCACGACCAGAAAAAAGGTCCTCACGGTATCTATCAGCAGCGACGCCGCGGCGAATATCAGTTCCAGCAGGCTGCGGAACGTGTCACGGATCTTCTTCTCCAGGTTATACATGCCCACCTCCACGTACATACCCAGCCGGGAGGCGGTATCCACGGTTGACCAGCCTAACTCGTCTAGCTGTCGGTCGAACTCCTCGTCACTCACCAGATAGGCGGTTTCAGGATTCCGCAGCATGGCCTCCTTTTCCAGCTCCTCCTTCTGCGCCCTGTATCGCTCCATGTCCAGCGTCTGCCCCTCAAGCATCTTGTGCGTACCCTGCACAATAGGACTGAGCACGGTGTTCAGCGTGCCAAGTACCAGTGTGGGAAAAAGCAGGATACAGATGCCGATAGCGAAGGGGCGCAGCAGGGGATACACGTCTATCGGCTCGGCACGTGCCATCGACTGCCATATGCGTACGGCAACATAAAAGAGGGCACCCAGCCCGGCAAGCCCCTTGCCCACGTCCATCATGTCCTTGCAGAGGGGGAGCATATCTTCATACAGGTTCCCAGTATGGTATGCAGGTTGGCAAAATCTATCGTCAAAGGTACCATGGGCTACCAGTATTTGGAGGTTTCATTTCCATAGAGCCGCATCACACGTTCCATATCGTTCTTTTTCCTGGCACGGAGATAGCTCACGGCTATGTTCTTGTTAGTATAATAGCTCACCAGATTGCGGTAACGGCGCATTTCGTAATAACAGTTGTCCACCACATCCATACGGTCCTTGTCGGTCATGGAGAGCGTGCTCACGTTGATGACCTGTTTGAGGTCCTGCAACACGCCGTTGCTCTCCTCCAGCAGGCGGGTGTAACCGAAGGCGATGGCGTCCAGCTCGCGGGACGAGAAGTTGTCGTCGTTCATCATCTTTTTGAAGTTCGTCACATAGATGTCGGACACATCGCCTACCATCAGGATGATGTCACGCACCTTGCGGGCGTCCTGTATCAGGTTGTTCACCGCCTTTAACTGGTCGTAGTACTTCTTGGCCTGCTCGTAGATCTTTACCGTCTCCGCAAAATTGTCGGCCGTATTGACCGCCGTCTTGGAGGTATGGGCGATGTTGTCCGACATGTTGATGATACTTTGGGCCAGATTTCCGGGATCGGTCACCACCCATTGCGCCCGGGCCATGTTCCCGCCCAGCACAAGCATTATCCCGATCAGGAATGTCCTCGCTCTCATGGGCGTTCCTCCTTCCGTACATAATCCCCGTTGGGTGAGAAAGTCAGGATATCCGTCTCCTCGTTGTAGGATACATCGATACGGTACCCCGTATTGATAAAGAGGTTGCCGTTCTCTTCCACCAACAGGTAGGTCTGCGGCCTGAGGCGGCGTGTCTTGCCACTACGGGCGAATACCGTCACCTTGTAGGCCTCTCCTTCCTTATATACCAACACGTCCGGTTTGCCGTCCACACTGGTCCACGATCCGCAGAGTCTGTCACGGTCGGTACCACCGTCCGCACAACTTTGCAATACCAGGCGGCCATGCCGATCAGGCATACCGCCAGTCTCATAAGGGGTTTGTTTCTCATAATCGTTTTCATTTTAGGGTTGATCTTTGTCCTTGTTCCTCTCGCATTTTCTCTGCCAGATGGCGGACGGCAAGTTCCAGGTTGCCATCCAATCTTTCTGCCAGCCGCTGTACTTCCATCTTTTCGGACTCCTCGGTCGTGAACGTGTAATATTCCTCCCCGCTCACTTCCGTGGCATATACTGCCGAGTGGGTTCCGCCAAGCCCGATCCACACTTCCCGGTAGAACCGCCCGGATGGTTCGCCTGTTGATGGAGAGTATCTGCCCTTTTTCTTTCTCTGTCAGGCCGAGAAGCCGCTGGATGTGCTCGAACTTGTTCATGTATTTTCGTTGGTCAAGCAGGATTTTACAGTCGGAATTGTTGATGATGGCCTCCTTCACGATAGGGGAACTGATGATGTCATCCACCTCCTGGGTTACCACTACGGCCTCGCCGAAATACTTTCTGACCGTCTTGAAAAGGTATTTGATGTACTCACTCATATTGGCGGACATCAGGGCCTTCCAACATTCCTCTATTAAAATCATCTTGCGGATCCCCTTGAGCCTGCGCATCTTGGCGATGAAGGTCTCCATGATGATCAGCGTCACCACGGGAAGCAGTACCTTGTTGCCACTGATGTTGTCCAGCTCGAACACGATGAACCGTTTGCCTGTCAGGTCCAGCTCCTTGTCGGAATTCAGCAGGAAGTCATAGTCTCCGCCCTTGTAAAAAGGTGCCAGCACGTTCAGGAAACCGTCAATGTCAAAATCTTTCTCACGCACCTTTTTCTCCTCAATCATTCTCCTGTAGTCATCGGCGACAAACTCGTAGAAACCGTTGAAATCCGGTTTGATACCCTGGTTCTCCGAAATCATCCGGATATAGGCGTTCACCGCCCCGGAAAGGGCCACCTCCTCCGAACGTTTCGGTGCCTCGTCCTCCCGTTTCCACAAGGTCAGGATCAATGTCTTGATGCTTTCCCGTTTCTCCACGTCAAACAGTCCGCAATCCGTATAGAACGGATTGAAGGCTATCGGGTTGTCCTCCTCGTACGTAATGTAGATCCCGTCCTCCCCACGGGTGCGGTCGTGAATCATGCGGCACAATCCCTGATAGCTGTTGCCCGTATCTACCAGCAGGATATGTGTGCCCTGCTCGTAATATTGCCGGACCAGATGGTTGGTGAAGAAGGACTTCCCGCTGCCTGAAGGACCGAGGATGAACTTGTTCCTGTTGGTGATGATTCCCCGTTTCATGGGAAGGTCGGAAATGTCCACATGTACCGGAATCCCGTTCTGACGGTCCGCCATACGGATACCGAAAGGACTGGGTGAGTTTCTGTAATTGGTCTCTCCGGAAAAGAGGCATACCGCCTGTTCCAGGAAGGTGTAAAACGACTCCTCGGCTGGAAAATCACCTGCGTTGCCGGGAATACCCGCCCAATAGAGGACCGGCATGTCGATAGTGTTATACCTTGGCGTGCATTCCATCATGGCCAGCTGGCTGCCCGTGTTGTTCCTGACGCGACGGAACTCATCCGCGTCCTCGGCCCAGGCGATGACGTTGCAATGGCATCTGACGGGAAGTAGCCCTTTGGTATGTGCCTCGTCCAGATACATTTCCGTCCATTCCTGGTTTACGGCGTTGCTCCGGCTGTATCTTGACAGCGAGAGCATGTTACGTGAGTTCTTCTCCATCATCTGCAGGATTTCCTGTGCGTTGTCAATGAACACGTACTGTGAATAGATGTGGTTGCACGGCAGCAGCAGTCCCACCGGCGCCGCGAAGGAGAGGCGGCAGTCGCTGCGGTCCGTGGACATCCTCTCGTAACGCATGTCGGTGGAGAGCTTGCCGGGCAGGTCCTCCGTATCCGAGAGGGTATGCAGCAAAGCCGCTTGTCTCCGATACGCATCCGTCCGGGCCTGAGGCAGATGTCTTGCAATACGGCACTCTCATCCTCCAGCGAGAGCGAGAGGTATTTCTCCACCAGTCCGGGACGTTCCTTCGTGCCAGTAATCTCGTCCGTTTCCAGACGCCGCAGCCTTATATGCCCGGAATCGTTCATGATGCGTTCGAACTGTTCCACCGACTCCAGAAAACGGGCAGCCGTGTCTTTGTCGGTTATCTCCCTGGGCAGCAGGAATCCCCGGCAGAGGGTGCTGAAATCGCTCCGTTGGCGGCTACGCTCTCGGGTCGTCTTTGTCAGGAACAGGTAGCATCTGTGGTTTAGGTACGGTCTTTCATTGAAATGTAGTTCATAGCTGCGTGTAAGAAAGCTTTGTTCCTCACCATCACTTTTAGAACGGTATGTTTCTTGGATGAACCAGTCCTGCTTACAGACGATGCTATGCTCCGGCAGCACCTTCATGGCCTTTATCCAGGAAGAGTGCATAGTCTCATACTCGTCCTCCGTCACCGTGTACAACTCGGGCAGCTCCACCTCGAAAGCCACGGTCAGGTCGGCGTCCTTGCTCACGATGCAGCCGTTCTCTACTGAGAGAAGGGGGAATCTGCGTTCTAGCGTTTCCGCCTTTAAAACATTTCTCATGATTTTTGTTTTTTTCTTTTCGTGAATAATCTGAAGACTCTCTTGCGGTGAATTAGGTAGCGCGGATGGCGTTTTTCGGCCAGCAGCTTCATCAGTCCGTGTTCACCGTAGCGGGCGTTTAACCGAAAAGTCATCCATACCAGTAGGCCACCGGATATGCTCCCGAAGGAGATGCATATCCATTGGTCCACACCCACCAGATAGAGGATAACCACCGCAAGGAGCACCATCACAAGTCCGCCGGCGAAAACGAACAGATATTGAGACTTGAGTCCCTTGAACTCGACGGGATTGCCCGCACCTTTGTTTACCGGATACTTCATGCCTCTAGAGGAAGAAGGAACGCAGGATGGTGGCGGCCACGATCAGAAAGATACACGCGAAAAACCAGCTGGCGGCTGTCTTCGAGGTATCAGGATCGCCACTGGAGAACTTGCCGTAGGTCTTGATACCGCCCACCAACCCCAGGACGGCCCCGATGGCGTAGCACAACTTAGTGGCGGGATCGAAATACGAGGTCATGAGACTGGTCGCCGCGTTGATACCGGCAAGGCCCTGACCTTGGCCCTGCGCAAAAACACTGGCGGTAATAACCGCACACATCACAGAAAAAAGGATTCTTCTCTTCATTGTCGAATCATTTAGGTGAGACATAAATTTGAATTCGACAGCGAATGTAAAATGGAATAACGTACTGTAATTCAGTGCTGTCATCAGATGTCACCAGATGTCATCAAATGTCCTAAATGACCATAATAATCTAGTTTTGCTATAATTTTTAGACAAAAATTGCTTTTTGTCTTTTTTATACCTATGTTTGCGAATATAACCGTATTTATCAACAAAAAGCTTTGTAAAAATATGAGACAATTTAAAGTTTTGCTATTGCTCATAGCTATTTCTTGTTCCATGTTTGCGCAAGATAGGCTATCATTGTTTATTGGCAGGGCAAATAAATATGCCTCTGTGGAACTTTCGGATTACCGAAAACGTTTGTGTATAGAATATAATACCCCCAACAATCTATTGGATGATTATTATAGGCAATGTGGAAGAGATTGGGGGAATGTAGGTTTGGCCCTTGAAATAGCCAAAACATCTGGCAGGCACATGCGTGATGTATGTGATTATTATAAACGTTACCATAGGCACGGCTGGATCGTGTTTTGATAGAGATAGGTATAAGGCCGGGATCGGTATATTACAATCCTTTCTATGACAGGGTAAATTATCATAGTAATTGTTGGCATGAACATTATTGTTCATACTGTGACCATCACCGAAAACATCATCACAAACATTATAAAAAACACAAGAAGCATAAACACAACAAACATTATAGGTGGGATGACGATGATGATTGGGATGACGATTAACACTTATAGGTATAAAAGTATATTGAAATGAGAAAGATTTTAATTTTTTTAGGATTGTTGTTTGTTATGTTGAGTGGCGTTTATGCTCAAAAAGGTAGACAAGCTATTGGATTCGGACTGAGTTATGGGACGGAAATTGAGAGTATTGGCCTTGGGTTGAAATATCAATACAATATAACCAACCCCATACGTCTTGAGCCGTCTTTGAATTACTTTATAGAAAACGACAATGTTAGTATGTTGGACATAAATATGAATCTCCATTATTTATGTCCCGTAGGCAGAAGCGTAAAGTTATATCCCCTATTCGGTTTTACATTTTCTAATTGGATGTTTGACCTAGGAGATGGTTTTGATATTGATGTGGACGGAGACCATATTCATATAGACAAAGATGATGACAATCATAACGAATGCAGGGTAGGAGTGAATATCGGTGGTGGAGCCGACTTCGCATTGACAAGTAGTTGGATTATGAATTTCGAGTTACGCTACCAACTGGTCAGTGATTTTGATCAGGCTGTATTCAATTTGGGATTCGCTTATCGTTTTTAATTTATTCTATAATAAAACAATATCAGCTTACTGAAAATTGCTTCAGTAAAGGGCTGATATATAGAATTGAGCAAGAAGCGTATTGGAGTTTTAGAAATGAGTGCTTACAACCACATTTTTGTCTAAGAAGAATACAAAAAGAGTGTTCTTTTTTGTATTTCTGAAAAGGATAGTGTGACAATTAAGTAAAACAGATCCATGCGTATAAAGAGATATTCTATCGTAATCTTGTTTCTATTCGTCTCTTTGTATATAAAGGCGACGGGACAGTCTTGTGATGTCATTTACATCAATGGTGAGCAATGGTGCTGATGGCCAGACCAATAGACAAGGATTCCGCCTATATACACGGTTAAGGGACTTTCTTCCGGAAAATCATTGTATGTCAACCGCCAACTGGGATGGTTATACGGCCTTTTGGAAAATAGAGGACAGCTGTCTTTACCTGCAACGTATGGAAATATGCGTATATGACAAGGCAAGTCGGAAAGATTCCACTTTGATTTACCACACAGACGCTCTGAAAACACTTTTTGCCTCTTATTATGAGAACGGAAGGATTCCTGCCCGCTGGTTCAGCGGTGAACTACGGGCCGGCAAAGGTGATTTGGTACATTATGTCCACTCCGGTTTCGACCGTAATATGGAAGCCGAACAGGTAATTCTACTCAGGCAAGGCAGGATACAAAGTGTACGGACATACCATAATTTCAAACAACCTGGAATAAAGATTTTAGAATCACAAGATGAAATCATCCGGCGGTTCCCCTGGCATCGTTTTCCGAAGTACAAAGGACAGCGGCTGATATTCAGTATACGTAATATCCAATGTACCCCGGATGGCCATCTCCTGGACTTTGATGTCCGAACTTTGTTCATACGTCCCAAAGGAGAAAACATTGAAGACCGGAATCACCCATTAGTGAAAGCTTTCAAAGAGACACTGAAAAGTATTTATCCATGGGAGAGACTATTCATCAACGGGAAATATACCATGGAACCTCTAAACTGCGTATTAGGTATTTGGGAGAAAAATGATTTACCATCCAAAGCAGATAACGATACAACCGGATATTCCATTATAGGTAAAGTTTATGGGGAAGAAGTGCGACAGATTCCGCCCTATGATGTTATAAAAAGGCCGTTGACCGGTTCCAATCTGAGAGTAGAGGGATTGCCTTTTCAAGGTTGGCTGACTGATTCTACAGGAACTTTCAGAATAAAACATTTAAAAAAAGGACAATGTCTTTTGCGGGCAGAATTTATTGGCTTGAATCCTTGTGACACACTCGTCACCGTGTCCGGAACAACATGCACGGACACCTTACAACTGGTATTGACATTGCCTTATGACTATATCGAAGAATATGTATGTTCACCGAAATTGTCACGTGAATATATCAATAAAGGGCACCCGAATCTAAAACTGGTCATACCCATTGAACAAGACAAAAAAGTACGGGAACATATCTTTTGGAAAAAGTATGGAGTCAAATATTATAGCTATTATCCCCTGAAAGAAAACGGAAAGATGGATTGCTATTTAAACACGCCCAATCGTCTGTTGACAGCTACAACCGGGAAGTGTTCCGCTATCTGGATAAAAAATACGGGAAAACATGGCGCGAGGAAGTACCTCCCGGCATCTTCGGACTGGATAAATCATTGGATGAGCTACGGATGAAAGCTGGCTTATCAAGACATTGAGCCGACGATGTAAATACCCGATAGTCTGGCAGAAGAAGAACAAAGGCTGTGTCTTGCGAGTTGCTTACGAAGTGAATCAGGATGGTTACATCACCACGGCCACTATTCTTGGTAAAACGCCCCGTTCATTTCGAAAATCAGTACTGGATGTTTTACAATCGTTTAGAAATGAACCTACTGTCTTATGCCCTGGAAAGGATACGCTATGCATTCAATACAGACTGGATACCATGCCACTCCTTCCGAAGGCGGATGTGGTTATTACCGGTTATTCCACCTGCGACCAACCCGTCTTGATGAGATATGATGCCACCTTGATTGCCCATACCCCTGAACCTCGTTTGGAAGCGGGTGTTCCGGTCTGTTATCTAAATGAGCGTGGAGATACCATTGTGCCATACGGCAGATATAAATTCTGTCAAACCGATACCATCAAAGGTATAGGCTTTGTATACGAAGACAAGCCAAGAGATGCCAGGATAGTCTGCATTAACGATGCAGGCAAGAAACTTTTTTATGTAGTCGAATGTGATAACGGACCTGATTATGTCAAGGAAGGGTTGTTCCGAATCATGGATGAGAAAGGCCTGATGGGTTTTGCCGATTCGTCGGGACACATAATCATTACTCCCCAATTCAAGTTTGCATACCTTTTGAGGGAGGAAAGGCTAAGGTTACATTTACGGGAAAACAAAAAGTCGTATCCGGGTCTGACGGCGAAAAACATTATTGGGATAGTGAAGAATGGAGATATATAAACAGAAGATGTAAGTTTGTACAACCTTAAAGTCAAAACGTATGAAAAAAATAGCGTACTTGTTATCAGTTTATTTATTCTGCTTGTTACCCAAATTGCAAGCGCAGGATATCGATTTTCCGCTGTCACTGTCGGAAATAGAAAAGTATGAGAGCCGCATCCGCATACAAAGCTTCCCGCTGTCACCATCACCCATGCGGACGCCTACAAAATCAGGACACGACAACCAGTATATTCTCCTCGGATAAAAGAGATTGTGCTTGATATAATCAATATGGATGGCCCTACAGCCGAGCTTGAATATCATAATCTCAAACAGATGGTAAATGGCAAATGGCTCGGTTTCCCCTTTATAGACAATCTTGTATTCGCCATTGGAGGAAGAGATTTATCCAAAGGCGATACGCTACCCGAACATATCCGTATGTCCGAGTTTAAATATCCGTTAAAGCCCAACAGGTACCAGGCTAATTTTTATGTGTTTGCCAACATCCATACCTATTGCAATCTGACAGGTAAAAGTATTGTTTCCATAAAGGAGACGGAAATGGACGGTGCCTTTGCTTTCAAGGTATTACCATCCAATAATGATTCCATACGTATTTTATTTGAAAACCATACAAACCTGGAGTACAACCGGTCTTTTTCCCTAGTATAAGTACAGACGAGCGATATATGGTACATCCCTTTGCCCGTTCCGGTTGGGTAGGAGAAGCGAATTATATGAAAAGCCGTGCCCGTTTGAAAGGTGGAGAAGCGATACTGTTTACCATTCCTGTCTCATGGGATGTCAACCGGATAACAGACAGAAACGACAAGAAACGATTCCAAGCAGGCAGGTTACTTTCAGGAAAATACCGAATAGGACTGCAACTCGAAATTTATATGGATACGGAATTTGAAGTAAAATAAATACAACCGCTTATGATAACAAGACTATTATTATTGGCAATGCTCCTGCCGCTAGCCGGCCTGTCACAGGTGCAGGCGCAGGCAGACGGACGCTACATTGAAGTGACCGGGACATCCGAGATTGAGATCGTGCCGGACAGGATTCACTACATTATCGAAATCCGTGAATACTTCGAGGAGGAGTTTGATGGCAGGTCCAAACCGGAGGAATATCGTACAAAGATCTCTTTGGACCGGATCGAACAGGGACTGCGGGAAGTGCTGCATGACGCGGGTATCTCTCCGAATGCCGTCCGTACGCAGGAGATCGGTGATTATTGGCGTAAGCAAGGGCAGGACTTTCTGGTGGCCAAGACCTTCGATATTACGTTACTGGATTTCAAACAGATTGATGAAATCCTCAAACGTATGGATACCAAAGGCATCCATACCATGCGCATCGGTGAACTGGAAAACAAGGACATGTTGTCCTACCATCAAAAAGGAAAAATCGCAGCCTTGAAAGCGGCGCAGAGGAAAGCATCCTATCTGGTGGAGGCATTGGGTAAAAAATTGGGACCGGTAATACGTATTGTAGAAGACGAAGCAGGTAGCAGCCTTCCTTTCTCACAGAGTAACGTGCTGTCCTCCAATGTCGTTTCATTTGATAGTTTCCGTACAATTAAAAAGAAATACTCTATGCTTGTGCGGTTTGAGATTGCGGATTGAAAGGAATCGTAACTGCCTGAATATAAGGAATAATGTCGTATACTGCCATTGCCTTCAATAACTTGGTATGAAATTCGAGGAGGATCTTGAATCTAAATTCCAATGTTCTACCATATCGGATATTCATAAATAAACAAGCCAACCTATTCTACCACATAAAGTAATAAGTTGGCTTGTTCTAAATTAATAACATAAATAAAGCCAAGGCATTATAGTCATCATTAACAGCATCAATAACAAAACATAAAGCAATATCCGTAGTGTATGGTTCGGGCATTTCTTTGTAACAAAAGCCGATACCATCTTTATGTGTAACAAGATATGAATGGCAAGCAGAGTGACCAATACAACTCCCGCCCACAAATGAATATTACCCCAATCATG
>ENA-OQCE01000669-OQCE01000669.1-human-gut-metagenome-genome-assembly--contig:-NODE-669-length-16183-cov-1.976208_pt1 | contig 16183 bp, 18 predicted proteins | sample MGYA00242495_ERZ504572 | MGnify/ENA primary metagenome ERZ504572 (study PRJEB26092, sample SAMD00036228) | human gut metagenome | host: Homo sapiens | study: EMG produced TPA metagenomics assembly of...
GGAATATCTGATTTACGGGCATAAAAAAAGGAGTACCGCATGTACTCCAACCTTTGTTAACCTTAAATCTAATACTATGAAAAACACATTGCAAAGATACGGACTTCTGATAAATCTGCAAATTATCCAACTAAAAAAGTATGTTTTATAACACTTATTAGCTGTTTATTCCTTTGCTTCTATTTTGTTAACAAAAAGGATGCGAATGTGTCAAAAGCACATGAAGACTTTTATAATGTTATAATATTAGGCGCGGATTACGCGGAATAACGCAGATTCAATAAACTGAATCCGTAAAATCTGCGTTATCCGCACCTAAAATAAAGCGTTAAAGAAGGTTTTGATACATTCCCCTTACCCTTTTGCTTCCTGATACATAAATCTTTTAATGCTCTTCTTTGCCGTTTTCTCGAACTCCTCGAAGTGTATCTTGACTTTTGTAATCTGGCTGTAGGCCGGTAATTGCAGATTCAATTCATTCCGATTGTTCTCCATAACCTTTTCGATGTCCGATTGTTCCATACCGTGGGCGAATGCATCGTCAAAGTCCGGATAGATAAGAGCCACGAGCTTGTCGTTCTGCAATACGATCAGTGATTCGGACACATAGGGCATGTTGTTCAGTTTGCTTTCAATCTCTTCGGGATAGATGTTCTGGCCGCTGGCTGTGAGCAACATGTTCTTGCTACGTCCGCGGACAGTGACATATCCTTCGGCATCCATCGTTGCAAGGTCGCCGGTGTGCAGCCAGCCGTTTACATCGATGATTTGGGAAGTCGCTTCGGCATTTTTGTAATAGCCCAGCATCAGATTGGCACCTTTACAGATTATTTCTCCTGCCACGTTCTGAGGGTCGGGAGAGTCTATCTTTACTTCCATGCGGGTGGTTGCCTTGCCACAAGAGGCCAGTTTCAATGTTTCCCAGCGGCTGGAACAAATGATGGGGCCGCATTCCGTCATTCCGTATGCAATGGTATAGGGGAAGCCTATCTGCTTCAGGAAGCGTTCCACTTCGGCATTGAACGGTGCCCCTCCGATGATTATTTCATCGAAATTACTGCCGAATACTTCCATTGCCTTTTTGCGCATGTCAGCCTTGATTTTATCGTTGACAATGGGCATCCGCAATAGCAGCTTGCCTATTTTATTGTCTATCCGGGGCAGGATATCCTTCTTGATAATCTTTTCTACGATGAGCGGTACACACGAAATGACCCGTGGCTGATTTCGGAGAATGACTGTGCAATAATCTTGGGAGACGGCATACGGGTAAGGAAATACAGATGGGCGCCTGCGGAAAAACCGTATAGAAAATCGTACACCATACCAAATACATGTCCCAGAGGCAGCATGGATACAATATGGTCGCCCGGACGTACGGGGAGCATCTCATGGCAATATGCAACATTGGACCAAAGGCTGCGATAGGGGAGCATGACCCCTTTGGAATATCCCGTGGTGCCCGAAGTATAGTTTATGACAGCCAGTTCTTCGGGTGATTCCTCCTTGCGGTAGCTGATATGCTCGGGGCGGAAATTCTTGGGGAAACGTGTGCCATAGAGGACGTTGCGATGTTCGAAAGCCTCCATCAGCTGCTCGTTGCGGCAAACTACCGGAGTGAAGTCCGTCAGCAGTACGATACCCATCAGCAGGGGCATTGCCTCTTCATTGAGGTTTTCCCATGCCCGGTCGCCGACAAACAGCAGCTTGGCTTCGGAATGGTTGACGATGTTGTGGATATTGTCGGCCTTGAACTCATGCAGAATGGGAACGATGACAGCTCCATAGGTAACTGTCGCCAGAAAAGCGACTGCCAATGTGCACTGTTACGTCCGCAAACGGCAATCTTGTCGCCGGGCCTAATGCCGGCGTTTTCCAATACGATATGGAATTTGGCTATTTTCCGTGCTACATCTTTGTATTGCAGTGTAATTCCTTTGTAGTCTGTCAGGGCGTTGCGATCCCAGTTTTTAATAATGCTTTGTTCTATATAATCGATGAACCCTTGTTCTTGTTCCATTCAGCTGTTGCACACTTTAGTTAAAACTGCGCAAAGATAGGTCTTATAGTGATGCAAAGCAAATAGTTTCCACTTTTTTCTTGCCCTGAAACGGATAGAAACTTATCTGTAATTCTTATTCCTTGCTATTTTCCGAAATAAGAAGCAGCTTGTCACCGGCATGAAGTTTTAATGTTCCGTTCGGAATGAGGTACTCATCGCCACGTTTTACAATCATCACCAGTGTGCCTTTGGGCAGGTTCATGTCTTTCAGGGTGTCTGCCTGCTCCAGCATTTCTTGTGTAATGGTCATGTCGTGCAGGTTGGAGTCAATCTCTTCGGGCAGCTCAACTCCGAAATCATTTCCGGTCTTTTCCAGCGGGGTGGAGAGGCCCAGCAGCCGGGCTACCCAGGAGACTGTGGTACCCTGGATGATCAGTGAGACGATGGTTATGAAAAATACGATGTTGAAGATGACATGGGCACCGGGCACATTAGCCACCACGGGATAGGTGGCAAAGATAATGGGTACTGCGCCACGTAATCCTACCCACGATACGAATAGCCGTGACTTGAGGGTGATTCTCTTGCCAAAAGGCAGCAGGCAGAGAAAAACGCTGAGAGGACGTCCCACAACAATCATGAAGACGCCGATGAGCAATGCCACGACTGCCACTTCCAGCATCTCATGGGGGTTGACGAGCAGACCGAGGCAGAGGAACATGATGATTTGGAAAAGCCAGGTCAGTCCATCCATAAAAGTATAAATCTCTTTCCGGTGCATGATTTTGTTATTGCCTACCATCATTCCGGCGATATACACGGCCAGGTAACCGTTGCCTTTCAGCAGGTCGGTGATGGAGAAAGTGAAGAATACAAAGGACAGTAACAGGATAGGATAGAGTGCCTGGTTGTCTATATTCAGCCGGTTCAGCATAAGGATAGCCAGCTTTCCGAGGAAATAACCGGTTGCGGCACCGACAATGAACTGTATGGCAAAAGAGCCTAATATCTGGGGAACTCCCATTCCGGAGGACTGGATGAATTGAATCAGCACGATTGTCAGCATATATGCCATCGGGTCGTTACTACCGCTTTCCAGTTCCAGCATGGGGCGCAGATTATGCTTCAGGTTCATTTTTTGTGAACGCAGAATGGCGAATACAGAGGCTGAGTCGGTAGATGACATGGTGGATGCAAGCAAAAGGGAGGTTATCAACGGCAGGTGGATGTTGGTCCAGCTCATGCCGGACAGCCACCAGATAAATAATCCGGTAAAGAGGGCCGTGAGCAGCACTCCTGCAGTTGACAAAACAATGCCGGGAGTCAATATGGGCTTTATCTCCGTAAACTTGGTGTCCATGCCACCGGAGAACAGAATGATGCTGAGTGCAACCATGCCGATGAACTGTGCTTCCTTGGCGTTGTGGAACTGCAATCCCAATCCGTCACTGCCGAACAGCATGCCGACGACAAGAAAAAGCAATAACGCAGGCACTCCGAAACGGTAGCCGGTCTTGCCGACAATGATGCTGACAAAAAGTAATACAGAACCTATAAGTAGTATGTTTCCTGCTGTAAATATCATAAATTCTATGCTATATAGTTTGAAATGTGATGTTTCTTATGTCTAATAGTACAAAGATATGCATTGTGTTTAACAAATACAAATCTAAAATAGTTCAATTGAACTTTAAAATAAAGGTGGTTTCTTTACTGGGCAATAAGGATAAATTTCCACCGGAAAGCCTCATTATTTGCCGGGAAATACTCAATCCAATACCGCTTCCACCCTCTTTGGTCGTAAAGAAGGGGATAAATATGTGTTCGGCAATGTCATTGGGAATGGCAGGTCCGTTGTTGGAAATTTCTATCAGTATGGCTTCCGCCTCATTGCAGTAGGCACGTATGTTGATATGTCCTTCTTTATCTGTATTTTTATCCGATTCGATGGCTTGTATGGCATTTTTCAGTAAGTTGATGACTACTTGTGATACCAGGTTCTCATCGGCATATAGAATAAGGTCGCTTGGCGCGATGTCCGTATGAAAGGTGACCCGGACATCGGGGTGCTGGTGACGGGCGAGTTCGACCATCCGTCCGATAAAACTTTTTACGTAGAACAAGGATGTTCGGGGGTGGGAATACGGGTGAATTTCCGGTATGATTCCACAAAAGAGAGCAGGCCCTTGCCCGTACTGCTGATAGTCTGCAGGCCGTTTCTGATTTCTTCTTTGGAAACTTGCGCTTCGGTCAGTCCCAGCAGTGTATCGCTCAGGGAGGTTATGGGAGTGACAGCGTTCATTATTTCGTGCGTCAGTACGCGGGTAAGCCTAATCCAGGAATCTATTTCCTTTTCATCCAGCTCGTTGTTGATGTCGTTCAGGGCGAGGATACGCAGATGCTCTTTACGGACTGTAATGTCGCTGACGCGGACAGACATGTTTACAGTGCCTCGTTCGTTGTTGAAAGGCATTTGCAATTTGTCTCCCGGGCGGCAATTGGCAAGAAGGGACGAAAGACGCGGGTCTACGCGGTTCAGCTGGCTGACGTGGGTAAAGACATTGAGGCCCAGCAAACGGAGGGCTTCACTGTTTTTTGATATACGGCACCATTGTCGTTCAGGACAAGGATACCGGTATTCACGCAGTCCAGAATGAGTTCGTAGTACTTTTCTTGCTGGGCTGTTTCACTTTTCACATTATAAAGTATATGGGCAACCCGGTTCAATGCACGGTTCACGAGGCGTGCGTCGGCAGTGTTTTCCGTTTCGGAGAAGTGGATGGCATTGTCGTTGTTTTCGATGGCGTCGAGCATGAAAAGCACCTTCCGCACATGATGGCGGTATAGCCTTTGCTGCCAGTACAGGGCTATGGGAAGCAGCGCAGTGCAGAACGCGCCCCAAAATACGTCTACAGTCCACATCACCCCTGCAAGGAGTGCTACTGCCAGACTGACGGCAACGCGGAATGAATAATTAAAGGCCATACTTCTTCATTTTGTTGTACAACGTCTGGCGGGTGATACCCAGCTGTGCGGCGACGGCAGAGAGATTTCCGCTGCATTTGTCGAGCGTCTTCCGTATCATCTGCATTTCCATTTCTTCGAGCGTGGATGCGGTTGCTTCGGGAGTGCCGGTTCGCCGTGCCAGCTGGAACAGTTCTGCAGGAAGGGTTTCGTTGTCACAGATGATAATGGCTTTTTCGATGGCATGTTCCAGTTCGCGGATATTGCCGTACCAGGGTGGAGCGTAAGCTTCTCGCAGGCGCCGTCCGTCAGCTTGACGGGGGGCTTGTCATATTGCTTGCAGAAGCGGGCGATGAAAAGTTCTGCAAGGGGGATGATGTCTTCGGGCCGCTCGCGCAACGAGGGTATCTCAAGATGTATCGTGTTGATGCGGTATAGCAGTCCTCGCGAAATTCGCTTTTGCCACCATCTCGGGCAGATTGCGGTTTGTAGCGCAAATCAGCCGTATGTCTACGGGAATGGGAGTGTTGCTGCCTACACGGACAATGCTGCGGCGTTGGATGGCGGTCAGCAGTTTGGCTTGCAGATGGTAGGGGAGATTGCCTATTTCATCGAGAAAGAGGGTGCTGTGGCTGGCTGCTTCGAACTTGCCGGCACGGTCGGCATGGGCATCGGTGAAAGAGCCTTTCACGTGGCCGAACAGTTCGCTTTCGAAAAGGCTTTCGGTGACTGCACCCATATCCACACTTACCATGTCCTGCCGGTTGCGCGGTGAAAGGGAGTGGATTTCGCGTGCCAGCATCTCTTTACCGGTGCCGTTCTCGCCCGTAATAAGAATATTGGCATCGGTAGAGGCCACTTTTTCCACCAAGAGGCGAAGTTGCTGCATGGCGGAGCTGTTTCCCCAATACATGTTGCGGATATCCGCAAGCGGGTGGTTGTTTTCTGCCGTACGTCTGGCATTTGGGCCGTTGGCCGGAGATTTTGTTTCAGAAGCTGATACGGCATTCAGTAAGGTTTCCACCAGTTTCTGGTTGTTCCAGGGTTTCACGACGAAGTCTGTGGCTCCTTCCTTGATTCCCCGTACGGCAAGGTCAATGTCGGCATAAGCGGTAAACAGCACTACGGGCAGGGTGGGACATAGCTTCTTTATTTCATGGAGCCAGTATAGTCCCTCGTTACCGGTGTTGATGCCCGAGGTGAAGTTCATGTCAAGAAGAACCACTTGCCATGACTTTTCCCGCAATACGCTGGGCAGGGTTACGGGAGAGGGAAGTGTGATTATCCCTTCAAAATATGGCTTCAACAAAAGCTGCAAGGCGGTAAGTACGCCTCGGTTATCATCGACAATCAGGATGTTTCCGTTTTTTTTTGCCATAAACTATTTCTGTTTTCTGCAGGCAAAGTTAATGATTTATCTGTATTATATGCTTTATTTTATATTTTTGCTTACTAAGAATTAATCGTCCGACAGTTGTTGAATTATCGTCCGACAGCTGTGACGATAATTCAACAACTGTCGAGATAATATAACGATTGTGGGACGAATAGATTTAAGTAAAACAGAAATTAGTTTGTAGCAACTTCAGTAAGAGCTCATGGCGGTACTGAAAAAATTTATAGCAGTTGCAGTTTGATGCCAAATGACAAGCTCAGATAATCCTTGGGTTTCAGATACTTGTTGGTGAAGGCGCTGACTACATATAGGTCACATGTACTTATTTCATAGAAGAAAGTGATTTCTTTGGCCGTGAACCGTCGTTGTGGGTCGATGTCGTAAGTGATGCGCTGTCCTAAGAATACATGGATGCGTACCTTGGAGGAGAAACCATAATATCCTTTAGGGTAGCGTTCCGGCTCATTGACCCAGAACTCATCGCCGAATACCGTGTTCAGATACATGCCGCAAGCCAGCGGTTCTACAGAAAAACGGCTCTGTTTTATTTGCAGGCTCCAGGGAAGGTAGTTCTGCTTGACAGTGAATGTCAGCTTGGTACGTTTGGAGTCATATTTGGGCAATACTCCGAAGAATACGTCTGTTTCCCATTGGTTTCTTCTGCCGTAATCCCATCCGGTACCGAATGACAGCAACCCCATATTGCCGGCAAACTGAATTTTGGTGTGCGTCGGAATCAAGGCTCCCAATGCCTGCGGTAGCGGTGTACGCGGCGGTCATAACGGTTCTCCCTGGTTCGGCTTTCAATGACGGCATCCGGTTGCGGGTCCATCCATACAGTATCGTGTTCTATGATGAAGATGGTATCTCTCTCTTGTGAAAAAGCAGAAAAAGAGCATACCGACAAGAAGACGACGCGCATGCCAGGTGATTAATAATATGCCACTTCGCGTTCATATCCGTCGGGGGTTATGGTGAATATATAGTAATTGCGGTTCTTCATGCAGTCGCTCATGTAATACATTATCCCATCTTCAAAGAGGTCTTTCTCGAAGCGATGGTGTTCGTGTGCGGATGTACAGAACTGCAGTCCGGGAAATTCCTTGATGTAACGCTGGAATACGTGTGCCACATTATTGTTGAACTCGTTGCAGAACGGGCGTATATGCATGGACACAACGGTTTTATCGAATTCCTCTTCACGGTCGCGTATCTGTGCGGCAAGAAACTCGAAGTCGGGAATGGGGCGGGAGTAGTCAAATTCGATGGCGTTGGTATTCAGGCAGACAAACTTTACCCGTCCTGCAATGAAGGAGAAATTGGGGTCTCCGAATATTGCACGATAAGTCTCTTCGCCCGTGCCCAGCAGTCGTGATTGCCGAGAAGTACCACATAGGGTATCTTGAGTTTGTTCATAATGTCCCGTTGCCAAAGGAACTCGTCTGTTACACCGAAGTCACTGACGTCTCCGCCATGAATGACGAAATCTATGTCGTCCCGCTTGTTGAGGTGGCTTACAAAGTCGTCGGTCTCGTCATACCAGCGCTGGGAGTCACCCATTGTTACGAACCGGATTGTTGTCTTGTTCTGGCAGTTCTGCTCTATTTGGGCAATGTTGTGGGCATTGACATCGGTTTCACCGCTGATGTGTACATCGTAAGGGTGATATCTATCATGTCGCAGCCGGCTATAAGCAGGCATAGGAATGAAGGATATAAGAGTTGGGGAATTTCATGTGCAGGTGCTTCATTTTACGTTTATACTCTATCTTTAGAAAACTGTGGGCAAAGGTAAAGTTTTCATTCTTATGGATTCTTTTCTAATTTCCCTTTTTTTTTGTTCTATGAGGCTGAACAGAGATTCGGCCTCTGTCTAATTTTTAGACGGGAGTGTCTAAAAATTAGACACCTTTGTCTTCTTTTGAAATACGATATGTGCTGATAATCAGGTTTGTGTATTCTTTGGCACGCTTTCTGCAATATGAAAAGCAAGAAAATAAATCTAATAAACGATAAACGGAATGAAACAAATCTATTATGTAATTCAGACTTTACTGCGGGGACGCGGTTCGAATATCATCAAGGTCATTTCTTTGGGATTGGGATTGACGATGAGTATTCTGCTTTTCTCCCGCGTGGCATATGAACAGAGTTTTGACACTTGCTTCAAGGATTATGATAACTTGTATCAGGTATGGTCGATATTCTCGGTGAAAGGAGAGAAGTTTGAGCCTCAGGAGTGGAATTGCGGTCCCGTGGCAGGGGCCATTTTGGAGAACTTCCCCAAAGAGGTGGAGTCGGCAGTAAGTTTGAGCACGTCTATGGTATCTGCTCCTCTTTACAATGGAAGCGTGCGTCTTGATGACAGGAAGATTGCAGCCGATTCGCTGTTCTTCCGTACCATGGGTATCGACGTCCTGAACGGGAATCCCGAAAAGGACTTGGTGCAGAAGGATATTATTTTCTTGAGTGAACGCTTTGCAAGGAAAGTGTTCGGTGAGGAGAATCCTATAGGGAAAACGCTTAATTATGACCATCAGTTTGACCTGACGGTGAAGGGAATCTATGCCAATTTGCCTGAGAACGCCACAATCAATCCGGAAGCGGTTATCTCGATGCCTACCTTGTGGAGCCGCAACTGGAATAACTACTCGTGGAGCGGGGGAGACAGTTGGGTAGAGTTTATCCGTTTTCGTCCCGGTGCCGACAAATCTGTTGTCAATGCGCGTATTGATGCCATGATAGACAAATATCGCCCGGCAGAAGATAAGAAAGAGTACGGCTACACGGCTTTTGTGCAGCCCATCCGTGATACATACCGCAATTATGATGATGTGCAGCGGATGCGTGTCATCATGAGCATTCTTGGTTTTGCCATTCTTTTCATTGCGGCGTTGAACTATGTGCTGATTTCCATTTCTTCTTTGAGCTACCGCGCCAAGTCGGTAGGCGTACATAAATGCAGCGGTGCGAGCGGTGGCACGGTTTTCAGCATGTTTTTGCTGGAAACGGGTATCATCATTGTGGCGGCATTGCTGCTGATGGCGTTGATAATGCTCAACTTCCGCGATTTTGTGGAAGACACGGTCGTTGTAAAGCTCTCCACCTTGTTGGCTCCGGAGCGTATCTGGGTACCGTTGTCGGTAGTGCTTCTGCTGTTTATAGTGGGAGGCGTGTTGCCGGGCCGGCTCTTTGCGCGTATTCCCGTGTCGCAGGTGTTCCGCCGCTATACCGAGGGGAAAAAGGGGTGGAAGCGTCCGTTGCTGTTTGTCCAGTTTGCAGGCGTGGCATTCATTAGTGGATTGATGTGTGTGGTGATGTCGCAATATCAGTATGTACTGAAAAAGGATATGGGGTATAATCCCAAGCAGATAGCCATAGGCAATGCCTACTGGGATAATGAAGCGACGCGTGACGCGGCTTATCAGTCTTCAAGGGATTGCCCTACGTGGAAGCGGTGTCCAGCGCCAACAGTACGCCCATTAGCGGATATAGCGGTTCGATGATTCATAGTGAGAGCGGGCAGGCACTTTTCTCTTGCCGTTCTTCTTATTTCATGCGCGAGGACTTTCCTGCTTTGATGGGCATGACTATGAAGACGGGACGTATGGCGCGCGATAAAGAGGAAGTCGTGGTGAACGAGACCTTTGCCGAGATGATGCGTTGGGGAGACGACGTCGTGGGCCGTACGGTATATACCGAAGGGAATACATTCAAGGTCGTAGGGCAGTTGAAGGATTTCCAGATAGAGAGTTTCAGAACCGAGAAGATGCCTTTCATAGCCCGTGGGAACAAGAATTTTTATGGAACGGTACATGTTCGTTTGAAAGAACCCTTTACCGAAAATCTGCAGAAGTTGAACCACGATGTAGCCGAGGCTTTCCATGACCAGACCATTGACTTTACCGGTTATGAGAAAAGGATAGAGAACAGCTATAATTCTGTCCGTGTATTCCGCAATGCCACTTTGATGGCGGCAGTGACCATGTTCTTCATCATGCTGATGGGCTGATTGGGTATACTACCGACGAGGTGCGCCGCCGCAGTAAGGAGATTGCCATCCGTAAAGTGAACGGGGCAGAGGCTTCCGGTATCTTGGAAATGCTGTCGAGGAATATACTTGTGGTGGCGGCTCCGGCAGTTGTCATCGGTACGGTATTGGCATGGTATGTCAACGGAATGTGGATGGAACAGTTTGCGGAGCGTATTCCCATCAGTTGGGCAGTATACGTACTGGTAGTGATGGTCAATTTGGTGATTATCGTAGCCTGCGTACTTTGGAAGTCCTGGCGGATAGCGAACGAGAATCCGGTGAATAGTATTAAGAGCGAATAAAACAATATTAAAACATTAAATATCATGATTGAGATTAACAACATCAGCAAAGTATTCCGTACTTCGGAAGTAGAGACGGTAGCATTGAATCACGTAAACCTCGATGTAAAGGAGGGAGAGTTTGTAGCCATTATGGGGCCGTCCGGTTGCGGCAAATCCACCTTGCTGAATATTCTGGGACTGCTGGACAATCCTACTGAGGCAGTTACAAGCTACTCGGCCAGGAAGTGGCGGACTTGAAAGAAAAGGAACGTACACGCGTACGTAAGGGGAAACTGGGATTCGTGTTCCAGAGCTTCAACCTGATAGACGAACTGAACGTCTACGAGAATGTGGAACTTCCCCTTACGTACCTCGGCGTGAAGGCAAGTGAGCGCAAACGCATGGTAGAGGATATTCTGAAGCGGATGAACATCAGCCACCGTGCCAAACACTTCCCGCAACAGCTTTCCGGCGGTCAGCAGCAGCGTGTGGCGATAGCCCGTGCGGTCGTAACCAATCCCAAGCTGATACTCGCCGATGAGCTACCGGTAACTTGGACTCCAAGAACGGAGCTGAGGTGATGAATCTGTTGACAGAACTGAATAAAGAGGGTACTACGATTATTATGGTGACCCACAGCCAGCACGACGCCTCGTTTTGCACACCGCACGATACATCTTTTCGACGGTAGTGTGGTGGCAAGTGTGGCAGCACAGGATTTGTAACGGACTTTTAAAACAACTTCCATGAGACAACTATATTACACTCTCCAGACATTGATACGAGGAAAAGGCTCCAACCTCATCAAGATTGTTTCCCTGGGACTGGGGTTGCAGTCAGTATCCTCATTTTTTCCCGTCAGGCATTCGAGCTCAATTATGATACCTGCTACAAGGACCATGAACGTTTGTGTCTTGTCAAAACAGTATGGTATTACAACAACGAGTATCATCCTTCGCATATAACTCTTGGACCGGTGGCTGGTACCATTGCCGAAAACCTGCCTGACGAGGTGGAGAGTGTTACCGTCACCCAGCAATGGTGGAGCAATTCGGCTTGGTTTGCCAATGAACGCCGTTTCCAGACCAATGCCATGACGGCCGATTCTTGTTTCTTTGCCACTATGGGCATTGATGTTGTCAGTGGAGACCTCGCGAGCTGAATAATCCGGAGGTGGTCTTCATCAGCAGGGAGCTGGCCGGCAGCATGTTTGCCGATAAGAATCCCATCGGGCAGACGGTGGTCTATAACAAACAGATGCCAATGACCGTGAAGGGCATTTTTGAAGATTTTTCCCGAAAACTCCAGTTTCTATGGAAGTGGTGTCGTGATGTCTCTGGCTACCTCCTTCAAGCATCATTGGGGATACTGGGGATGGGGAGGTGGAGACAGCTATATGTCCTTTGTCCGTCTGCGCCCGGGGGTGCAACTGGACGATGTGAACACCCGAATAGAGAAACTTGCCGGGCAGGTGCGCAAGAGCGATGATGTATTTATCAGTCTGGTTCCGATAAGGGACTACCGTATGGAATTTGGTATCAGTACCATGCGTATGGTATGGATTCTGTTGACGCTGGGAACCGCCATACTTTTTATTGTGGCGATGAATTATGTGCTTATTTCCATCTCAGCATGAACCGTCGTGCCAAAGCTATAGGCGTACATAAATGTAGTGGGGCAAATACGGGAACTATTTTCGGTATGTTCTTATGGGAGACCGGAGTCATCATGCTTTTTTCCTTGCTGCTTGTAGCGCTGCTTCTATTTAATTTCCGTGAGCCGTTGGAGGACATGCTCGACGTTAGTCTTGCCGGTCTTTTCTCTTGGGAAAACATTTGGGCACCGCTTTCAGTGATAGTCATTTTGTTTATGATAGGCGGCATGTTGCCCGGGCAGCTTTTTGCCCGCATTCCGGTGACGCAGGTTTTCCGCCGGTACACCGAAGGCAAGAAAGGCTGGAAACGTCCGCTCTTGTTTGTGCAGTTTGCCGGTACCTCCTTTATTTTCGGCTTGTTGGGCTGGTGCTTATGCAGAGCCATTACATCACCAATAAAGAACGTGGATTCGATTACCACCGGGTGGCTTATGCTTCGGGCGTATCCTTTGACTCGGATGCGGAAAGCGATGCCAATCGTAGTGTGATGCTTTCTTTGCCTTATGTGGAAGATGGAGCTTGTAGCAGTAATCTTCTTACAGACGGATTGAGCGGAGAAGGGGTTACGACTGATAACGGGCAGTGGATGAGCATGCGTTGGGTGGAATTTGGCAAGGACTATGCCCCGTTTATGAAGTTGGAATTTGCGGAAGGCAAGAATATGGATGCTCCTGGGCAGATATTGGTCAATGAAACATTTTTGAAAATGATGCATTGGGAAGATAAACCGATAGGCAGGCAAGTGCGCAACGGCGATCGCATAGCGGGCAATATTGTAGGTGTACTGAAAGACTTTGCCACATCCAATGCCGCTTATGTGGCGGTGCAACCTATGTATGCAACTTATCTTGACCGATTTTCCGGAAACATCCAATTACGTCTGAAAGAGCCTTTTGACGATAACCTCAAGCGTTTGAATGAAGACATGGAAAAGCTGTTTCCCACCCGTGACATTGTATTTTCCTCGTTCCAAAAGGTCATTGACGACCAGAACAGTACCGTCACGGATTTCCGTAATGCAGCTTTACTGGCTGCCATAACCATCCTTTTTGTTACGTTAATGGGGTTGATTGGCTACATCAATGACGAGATACAACGCCGCAGCAAGGAAATTGCCATCCGTAAAGTGAATGGTGCGGAAGCGTCATCCATTCTCCGGCTTTTCTCGAAGGATATATTCTGGATATCCTTGCCGGCCGTTTTTCTTGGAGGGCTGGGAGCCTGGTATATAGGCGGTGTCTGGATAGAGCAGTTTGTGGAGGGAGTGGATTTTGGTATCTGCGGATTCTTGCTTATTGCATGCATTGTACTATTGCTCATCATCGGTTGTGTAGTATTCAAGGCATGGCGGATTGCCAATGAGAATCCGGTAGACAGTATCAAGAGTGAATAAAGAATAACTTCAGGAAATTATGATGAGTAGTCACATTTATTATACATTGCAAAGTTTATTGCATAGACAGGGGACAATGCCATTAAAATCGTATCGTTAGCATTGGGACTGTTGATGTCCGTATTCCTATTTGCGCGGATTGCATTCGAGTTGAATTTTGATAGCTTTTATCATGATCCGGATAACCTTTATATTGTGAAGACGGGTTGGATGAAGAATGGTGTATTGGAAGGAGGAGAGAGTTTCTACACCATTATTCCGATTCCTGGCATTATAGCTAAAGAATTTTCAGATAAGGTGCAAGGGGCTACGGTCAGTTGTTCACTATTCGATGACGATTATAAGTTGGGTAACCGTCCGTTGGAATTGAAGACAGTGATTGCTGATACGCTCTATTTTTCTGTTCTCGGTTTGGATGTAGTAAAAGGAAATCCGCAGGATTTAGCGAATCCAGATGTAGTTTTCCTTTCAGAAACGGCAGTACGGCAGGTATTTGGTGATGAAAATCCCATAGGTAAGACTGTGTCATACGATTTCTGGGGGCATGAAGCTACTTTGCTTGTTAAAGGTATTTTTCGGGATGTTCCTTTGAATACTTCTTTGTATAAGCGTCCCGAAGCAGTTGTGTCTTTCTCGAATATAGAGAAGTACACGCAGTGGGGAATGGGATGGCAGAGTGGTGGGAATTATGACGGTTTCGTTCGGTTACGCAGTCCGCAAGATGCCGATTGGTTGAACGAACGGATATCAGCGGCTGTCGCACGGCACTTGCATCGGATAGCGGGCTGGAACTGTCGGTCCATATTGTACCTATCCGCAGTGTGCATCTGGGTGAAGCGCAAGTCCGCAAAATGGTTTGGATTATGTTTTTCTTGGGTGCTGTGTTACTTTTCACCACGACGTTGAATTATGTATTGATTTCCATTTCTTCGTTGACACAACGTGCCAAAGCGATAGGCGTACATAAATGTAGTGGTGCATCAGGTGGCAGTATCTTCTGTATGTTTCTGGTGGAAACGGCGATAGTAATAAGTGCGGCATTGTTGGTAGTCGGAATATTGGTTTATGTCTTCCATGAGCGGATGGAGGAGTTGGCGGCAGTCCCTCTTGCCGTATTGTTCGATTGGCAGCATTTATATGCGCCTTTGGCGGTAGTGGCGGTCTTGTTTGTTTTTGGAGGATGCTTACCTGCCATGCTCTTTGCCCGTATTCCCGTGACGCAAGTATTCAGGCGTTACACTTCCGGCCGCAGGGGATGGAAGCGGGTATTGCTCTTCGTACAGTTTATGGGTGCAGCATTCATTATAGGTATGATGCTGATGGTGTTCTTGCAATACCGCTATATGGTAGGGCGCGACCGTGGTTGGCGACCGGAACGTGTAGTGTCTATCTTCCAGAGAAAAGTGAATGCAGATCTGTTACGTACACAACTTCGTAACTTGCCCTATGTAGAGGCGGTTGCCTCGGCCGAACGCTCTATAACGGGCTTTGGAGCCAATCGCCCGATACTTGACGCTCAAGGCAACGAGATGTTCTATCCGCGTAATTCGTGGTTCGATAGTGACTACTTGCCTTTTATCGGTTTGAAATTGAAAGAGGGACATAACCTCACAGGGAAACACCAACTGCTGGTCAACAGCACGTTCTGTGAGAAAATGCATTGGACGGACAGCCCCATTGGCAAGCAGGTGAATGATTATGGTACGGTGGTAGGTTTGTTGGATAGTTTTGCATTTGTCGGCTGTACCAACGACAGTGAAGCCGTTATGATAGAATGGTTTGAAGGTACCGCATTTTGTCTGGAAGCCCGTCTTAAAGAACCGTTTGATGACAACCTGCGCCGACTGAATGAGGAAATGAGCCGTCTATATCCACAAGATGACCTTGTGTTCCGTTCTATGGAGCAAATGTTGGGCAATTATGCCGAATCTGTACGTGTCTTCCGCGATGTCACTTTATGGGCATCTTTCACCATTCTTTTTATCATTTTAATGGGGCTGGTGGGATATGTGGATGATGAAATACGTTTACGTTCCAAAGAGATTGCCATTCGTAAGGTGAATGGAGCGGAAACATCCGGTATATTGCGATTGCTGTCGCGTGATGTGCTTTGGATTGCCATACCGTCTGTAGTGCTTGGAACACTTGGAGCTTATGAGGTAGGGCAAATCTGGATCAGTCAGTTTAGTGATGTGGTACTACTGCCTATCGTCGGATATATCAGTATCGGCTTTTTGTTGCTTGCATTTATCGTGGGATGTGTAGTGATGAAATCATGCATGTTGCCAACGAAAATCCGGTAAAGAGCATCAAGAGCGAATAAAGTTGCCGCAACATACATCATGCGTTTGGGGTAGACAGACCATCTGTTTGGGGCGAATAGATGATGTGTTTGGGCTGAATGAATGATATATTTTCGAACAATTTGTTTGTTATAACATAAAATGCAATATTTGCA
>ENA-OQCE01000670-OQCE01000670.1-human-gut-metagenome-genome-assembly--contig:-NODE-670-length-16162-cov-14.466043_pt1 | contig 16162 bp, 21 predicted proteins | sample MGYA00242495_ERZ504572 | MGnify/ENA primary metagenome ERZ504572 (study PRJEB26092, sample SAMD00036228) | human gut metagenome | host: Homo sapiens | study: EMG produced TPA metagenomics assembly of...
TCATGCGCCTCGTCCACCGGGAAGATCGACCCGCGAATCTCAAGCTCGCTTCGTAGCGCCCATATCCGCTATTGCTCACAGCGATCGACCCGCCTTTCGCGGCAGGCCGGCTCCGGCATCCGTCGGCACGGAATCCGGCTTATGCGTCGTACGTGACTCCTGAGACCTAAAGATGAGGGTGCTCGAATCGGGTCGGTCGTGATGAATCTGCCACGTACATAGGCATAACCGGGCTCAAGCTCGCATTGCAGGTCCACGTATCCGGCGGAAACATGAGCAAACTGCGTCCAGCCCGCATCGGAAAGATCGGGGTCGCCGACCAACGCAATGTCGCAATCGGCGCCATGTGCAAGCTCAAGCATATTGAGAGCAACCTTTGACGCGCGACCGCGCTGCGCCTCGACCGTCGGCAGTCCCTCGAATACCGGCCCGCGAACGTTGGCATCACCCGGCACAAAAGCCATGATTTCGAATCCAAGCGCCGCAAGACGAAGATTCACCCGAGCAATGTCCTCCAGAGCTAAACCGGTATAAGGCTTGGGGTAAAAATTGTGACAGGCGGCAAAACGAGTCACATCGGCACCGGCCTCACGCCACGATGCGATTTCATCAGAACTCACCGTCGATGCATTGACCACAATGCGAAATACACCAGACAGCTCCGCGACCCGCTGGGCGCTAAAGCCATAGTCCAAACGAAGGTATTCCAACCCCAGATCGCGCAGGTCCTCGATGCGCTCAAGCCCGAGCAAATCGCACGTGCGCGGCCCCACATCGGCGATGAGCGCAATGCCGCGGGCGGAGAGCAGCGACAGCACATGACGGACCTTATCGGCATACGCCGCTCCCCCATCCTCGGAATATGCAGTGAGGTGAACGCATAGCGCGCACCCGCCGCGGCACCGTGCTCAATCGTCCGCTCAATATCCTGCAAAGGGCTGGAAAGATAAATCGAAATACCCGTTTTCACGCTACAACGCTCCTTTAAAAAAGGCCGCGGAGCAGTTAGCCCCGCCGGCACAACCATAGCATCAAGAAATCTGCCGCGCGCCGCGAACCCCGAGCAACACGGCTCGCGATATCAAACTATTCGCCAAAGAACTCGTTGATCTTCTGCTCGTCGACGCCAAAGAACCACGTCAGGACAAAGCCGGCGGCATAGGCAAGCAGCATAGCGGCAACGTAGCCGAGCTGCTGGCCAGGAACGACGATCAGCAGGCCAAACAGACCGGAAACGCCCTGAGAAACCGTGCCGATGTGAAGCAGCGCCGCGAGCGCGCCGCCAAATCCGGCACCCAGGCAGGCCGTCACAAACGGACGAACGAGCGGCAGCGTAACGGCATACATCAGAGGCTCGCCCACACCGAGGATTCCAACGGGAATGGACTCTGCGACGTACTTCTTGAGCTTGGCGTTCTTGGTCTTAAAGTACAGCGCCAGACCGGCACCGACCTGACCGCCGCCAGCCATCATAAGGATGGGGAGCAGGTAATTGATGCCCTTGGTAGCGCCGTCGGGATCGTTGAGCATAGCGTGGATCGGCGTGAGCGCCTGATGCAGGCCGACGGAAACCAGCGGCAAGAAGCCTGCCGACAGGATATAGCCGCCCAGGACGCCCAGCTTCTCGAAGATAAAGGTCAAAACGCTAAAGATGGCAGTCGTCAGCCATGCGCCAACCGGCTGGATGACGAGCATCAGAGCAAAGGCGCCGATGATGAGCACCAGCAGCGGGGACAAGAATGTGTCGAGTGCGCTGGGCATAACCTTGCGAATCTGACGCTCCATCCAGGCAAAAAATGCGCCAGCGATAAGAGCCGCGATCATGCCGCCCGCTGCGGGGTTGTACTGCGCATTGGTGAGCGGCAGCAGAATGGCAGTGGCAGGATCGGCCGCGCCAGGCGCAAGCAGGGGCATGGCACTGTTGGCGATACACATCATGCCGGCGATGCCGCCCAGCGCAGCGGAGCCACCAAACTCACGTGCCGCGTTATAGCCCACCAAGATGGCAGATAGGCAAACAGGCCCAGCCCATGGAACGAATGCCTGGTACCACCACTCGCCCGCAAGCGCGCCTGCCGTCGAGACGTTAATGACGTTGCAGATACCGTTGATGAGGCCAGCCGCAATGATGCCGGGAAGCAGGGCGACGAAGACATTGGAAATCTTCTTGAGGAAGGCCTGAACCGGCTTGGACTCGTACTTTGCCTTCTGCGCGGCCTTGTTTGTGGCCGCAGCGTCAACCACGCTCTCGTCAGCAACGCCTTTCGCAAGGCCGGTGAGCTTGGAGAACTCCTCGAGCACCTTATTCACCTTGCCCGGACCCAGCACGATCTGCATCGTGTCGTCCTCGACCAAGCCCATCACGCCGTCGAGTGCCTTAATACCCTCCGTGTCGACGTTGCCCGTGTCTTTGACGGTCACGCGCAGGCGCGTCATGCACGCCGCGTTTGCCAACACGTTGTCTTTACCGCCCAAAAGGTCCAGCAGCTTTTGAGCCAGCTCTTTGTTCGTCATAACTCCTCCTTGTATTGGGTATCTCGTCTGGATGTCATATCAGCTCACGCCGCGCACCTATTGGGCATCGGCATTGCTCTTCTCATGGCCACTCACCGCAGCACGGACATGGCCTCTCGCTCGCTCAAGAGCTACCGCAGCCTGCTCGGCATCGCAGCCCAGCAGTACCGAGACAATAGCGGTTTTTACGTGGCCGCCGGCATCTGCAAGCGCCTGAATAGCGCGCTCGCGCGTGCAGCCGGTCGCTCCATCACGATGTTCTGGCCGCGCACCACCAACTTCTCGTTCGTCTGCTGCACATCGACCATCAGGTTTTGGTATACCTTGCCGATCTTGACCATGGCACCGGTCGAAATCATGTTGAGAATGAGCTTTTGAACCGTTCCCGCCTTGAGCCTCGTTGAGCCGGTCAGTACCTCGGGACCGGGCACGGGTTCAATGGCAAGATCTGCGCTCTCCCCGATCTTCGACCCTTGGTTGCAGGCAATTGCGATCGTCTTGCACCCAGTTGCCTTGGCGTACACAAGGCCGCCCACCACATAGGGAGTACGACCGCTTGCCGCCAGGCCAACGACAAGATCCTTGTCCGAGAGCCCACGCCCCCGCAGGTCGCTCGCGCCAAGCTCCTCACTGTCTTCGGCACCTTCGACAGCTTGATAAACGCCGTCTCGCCTCCGGCAATGAGCCCGACAATCAGATCGGGTGACACGCCAAACGTGGGCGGACACTCCGAAGCGTCGAGTACGCCAGACGACCGCTGGTGCCTGCGCCCATGTAAAAGACGCGCCCGCCGCGCTCGAGTGCCTCAGCAGCCAGTCGATTGCTGTGGCAACCTGGGGCAACACCTTCGTGACCGACTGGACGGCACGAAGATCCTCATCATTCATCGTCGTGACGATTTGCAGCGATGTCATCGTATCGAGGTCCATAGACCTTTGATTACGCTGTTCGGTCGTGAATTTTGTTAAATCGAGCATTTCATTCACCTCATCTTTCCTGTTTCTCGATGTAGTTTTGCTTAATGACATGCGTCGCCCGTTCGTAGTCGCTGGCAACGTAAGCAGCGTACAGGGCATCGACAACCATAAGCTGGGCCATACGCGAAGCCATGGCACCGCTGCGGACCAAGGGCTCACTCGCAGCGACGCCGAGCACGGCATCGGCCATGGTGGCAAGCTTGGATGATCCATCTACTTTGGTCACGGCCACAACGGGACAGTTGTGACGTTGGGCCTCGGCGGCGCAGTCCAGCACCTCTTGCGTCAAGCCCGAGTAGCTAAAGGCGATTGCCATATCGCCCTCATGCATGTTCTTGGCACACAAGAGCTGATCATGCCAGTCGTCGTACAGATGGCACTCTTTGTCGACACGCATGAGCTTTTGCGCCAGATCGTGCGCGACCAAACGAGAGGCACCGATACCGAACAGATTGACCGCGCGTGCCCGCTTAAGATAGGCCGCACATCGCTCCAAGACGGTGTAATCGAGCGTTCGCGCCGTCGCTTCGATCGTGCGCACGTTGCTTTTCATCACCTTCCCCACGATACGTTCGACGCTGTCATCCATGGAGATGTCCTCGAGGGCAACGTCTTTCTTGTCACCCAAGAGCGCCAGCTCGGCAATCAGTTCGCGCTGGAACTCCTTGTAGCCCGCAAAACCCAAGCGCTTGCAAAAGCGCAAAATGCTCGAGGGCGAGGAGAACGTGGCATCGGCAAGACCGCGGACGGACAGCCCGACCACCTCGTGCGGATGAGCGCTTACATATGCGATGACATTGCGTTCCGCCGGGCTCGCGCTGAGCTCACGCTCGCGAAGCCGCAAAAGCAATCCGTTTGCCATCTCAAACACCTCCGTTGAGAAGAATTAAAGACCAACGAACGATTCGTACCGGATATAAACAGCTTTTACGGTACATTGTGCCGCATCGTGGCGCACAAAGGACGAGCGTTCTACCGCTCGCCCCTCAAATCCGACCGCTCGGAAATACGCGCGACACAAAATAATTCAACAAGATCGCATTATCAAAAACGGGCTTGTTACCGGCTAGCGCCTCGCATGGGCGCCGATCGGCCGAGTCGCATGGCGCACCAACACCGCTGCCAGCAATACCAGCAGCATCGCGGTGACATAGCCCGCAGCATCGAATCCTAAGTCGACAACGTCGAAATGCCTGCCGGGAACAAAGATCTTATGCACCTGATCGCCAACGGAGCAGACGGCACAAAAGAGCAACACGGGCACGCAACGGGAGCATACGCTCCACGGACGCCTGGAAAAGCAAACCACGACCACCGAGGCGAACAATCCGACGAAGAAAAACTCTACGGTATGGGCAACGCGACGGACGTTCGTGCCCACCCACATGCGAATGGAAGCAAGTCGGCCAGACCGGACATTCGAAGCAGCCGAATCGGTGCCCCCGGTCATCCCGTTCTCGGTCTGAGCTTCACCCGCGACATCGGCAGCCTGTACGCCCGTAGCTTGACCCTCCACCACACGCGCGGTGGACTCGCTCAGCAACGACGTCTCCACCGCATTTTGCTCCGTCAGCACCCAGATGCCCACCAGCGTTGCAGTAAACAGAACGATCGCGGTCCATCCGATTATTTGTTTTACGCGCGCCAAGGGCCTACCTCCTTTTTTTTGAATATCAGCGAGTGTAGCCCCAAATGACATCGTCACCGTATCAAAATTTGAATCGCAACAGGAAGCGCCAAAGCGGCGCAAACCCCTACCCCGCCTCGCGCATCCAGCGATCGAACGTCCCCACGCACACGCCCAGGCACTTTGCTGCCTGGCTGCGGGTAATATCGCCTGCCTCATAGCTATCGCGTACCAGCTCAAACTGAGGAGGGCACGGCTTGCGAGGTCGACCGAAACGGACCCCTCGCGCCCGCGCCGCTGCAATCCCCTCCGCTTGGCGCCGATGAATATTCTCGCGCTCCACCTGCGCCACGTAGCTCAGCAGTTGTAGCACAATATCGGCAATCAGGGTATTGGTCACATCCGGCGCGCCGCTGGCCCTGGCGCGCGTGTCAAGCAATGGCATGTCCAACACCACAATGGCAACCCCGAGCTCCTTGGTAATGCGTCGCCATTCCTCAAGAATCTCGGAGTAATTACGGCCAAGTCGGTCGATAGAAAGCACCACCAGCACGTCCCCGTCTCCCAGGATGTGCAGCAGCTCGCGATACCGCGGGCGATCGAAGTCCTTGCCGCTCGCATGGTCGGCATAAATATTCGCCGAGCCCACGCCATAGGCGCCCAGCGCATCCAGCTGCCGATTTAGATTCTGATCGCGCGAACTCACCCGCGCATAACCATACACCGTCGCCATCTCATCCCCGCTTTCTTGTAAACCTGCCAAAAAGGGACAGGTTTATTTTGGTAGGTTTTACCTCTCGAATAGCAGGTAAGCGGGCGGCCGAGCAGACGGCAAGGTAGCCATGATCCAAATGCGGAGGGCGGCCCCGAAAGACCGCCCTCCGCTCTCCCGCCATGAGTCGAGATTTGGCTAATGAATAAGCTTAAAGTCCAAGTGCCCACGCGTGGTATTGACGCGCGAGACCTCGATAATCACACGCTGGCCCAGTTCATAGCGAGTCCCCGTGTCGGCACCTGTGAGCGTGAGCGCATCCTCGTCGAACTCGAACCACTCGTTGCCCAGGCTCTTGATCGAAACCAAGCCTTCGACCTGCGTCAGGTCCAAGCGCACAAAGAGGCCCATCCTGCTAACCCACGAGACGGATCCGGCATAGCGCTCGCCCAGACGGTCCTCATAGTACTGGGCAATCTTGATCTTTTGCGTCGCATGGCTGGCGGCATCGGCCGCACGCTCGGCATCGCTGCATGCGCGGCAAATCTGCGGCAGAATGCGCGGCAGCGACTCGCGCCCCTTGCCGATCAGCCGCGGCGTACGGACCAAGGCGTCCTTGCCGCCGAGCTGCTCATAGGCCAACTGCAGTTTGAGCACGCGGTGCACCACCAGATCGGGGTAGCGACGGATGGGGCTCGTAAAGTGGCAGTAGCACGGCGCGGCGAGCGCAAAGTGGCCCTCGTTGCGCGGCTTGTACAGCGCGCGCTGCATGCTGCGCAGAAGCAGCGTGTTGACGAGCGGTGCGTTGGCCGTACCGGCGGCAGCATCAACTGCAGCCTGCAGCTCATCGGGACTCCCCAGGGCAATACCGGCAGCACGGCGATCGTCGATGATGCCAGCTGCGCCAGCGCAACGGCGGCACCGTGCAGGCTATCGGGGCTCGGATCCTCATGCACGCGATAGCAGGCCTCGATATCACGGTCTGCCAGCCACTCTGCAACGCACTCGTTGGCGAGCAGCATGGCTTCCTCGATAAGCGACGTGGCACACGAACGCTCGCGCGCCACAATCTGCACGGGTACTCCGTCCTCATCCAATAGAGCGCGAATCTCGGCCGTGTCAAAATCGACTGAGCCGCGGACGCGACGAATACGACGGCGAAGTTCGGCGAGTTCGTTGGCGGCGACAAGGAAATTGCCGAGGTCGACGTTGCAGCCGCGGGCGGCCTTCTCGTACGCAAGACCGCGCTCAAGCGCCTCCTCGCGCGAGGCCTCAGCAGCCGCAACATCCTCGGCCGCACCCTCCAGCACCCCATACTCCACCGCGCCGGCACGCACCAGCAGCGCCTCGGCGCCGTCATAGTCCATACGCACACGCGAGCGAATCACGCTGGGGTACGGATCGTAATGCCGCACGCGACCCTGCGCATCGAGTTCAATGTCAACGGTAAACGCAAGACGGTCCTCGTCAGGGCGAAGCGAACACAGGTCACAGGACAGGCGTTCGGGCAGCATGGGAAGCACGCGATCGGCCAGATACACCGATGTCGTACGATGGCGAGCCTCAAGATCGATATGCCCGTCCCAAGCCACATAGTGAGAAACGTCAGCGATATGCACACCCAGCTTGTAGCCACCCTCGGGCGTGCGCTCAAGCGAAATGGCATCGTCAAAGTCGCGCGCGTCGACCGGGTCGATCGTGATGACAAAGCGGTCGCGCAGATCGCGGCGGAGCGGGTCCTTAAGCGCCGCGGACACATCGAGCGAAAGTCCTCGGCTCGTCCAGCGCGGCCTCGGGATAGCTATCGGTATAGCCGTAACGCGCCATCACGTATTGAACGCCCAAATCGGGCGCGTCATCTCCGCCAATGCGGCGTTCGATCGTCACGGTGCCCGATTCCAGGCGCGTCGGGTAGGTCAAAATGCGCGCGACGACGGCATCACCCGGGTGGACGCCCAGACGATCCGCCGAGGTATCCTCGGGCAGAATGAAGAAGTCGGCCTTCAGGCGCGAATCGAGCGGCTCGATCACACCGAGCGGACCAGCGGTCTGGTACGTACCCACCACGCTTATGGCTGCGCGCTCAACCACGCCTTCGATCACGGCGCGCCGCTCACCGTGCGGGCTGTTCTTAATGCTCACGGCAACGGTATCGCCATCCATGATCTCGCGCTTACCGCGGCCATAACCTTGTAGTCGCCGCTCTCGGTTATGACATAGGCGCCATGCTCATGGAGCTGCACGCGCCCGGTCAGGCTCGGACGGCGTTCGCTGCGCACCGGCCCGCGCTTATTGCGAGCTCCACGCTTATGCTTGTTATTGCGCCCCATGGCGCCTCCTTGCTATCGATGACGAACTCCAAAGAGTCTACCCAAATGATTCGCTTTCCTGCCGTCCCCTAGGGATCAAAAAACGGGCCGCCCCATAAGAGACGACCCGTTGGAAGGGATGAATTCCAGGCATGCCTACACGCGCAGGTAGCGGCGCATGGCTATGGCAGAACCAAAGAGACCGATAATCACACCGACCAGAATCAGCGCAGCATAGGTCACCAGGTAGTACTGCATCGGCAGGGCAAACGACATCCAGCCGATGCTCTCCTGCAAACGCGGAATCATCAGATTGCGCAGCAGCTCCAGAACGCCGATGGAAAGCAGCGAGCCAAAATAGCCTGCAGTACGCCCTCGGTGATAAACGGGCCGCGAATGAACCGTTGCTGGCGCCGACCAGACGCATAATCGCAATCTCACGACGACGCGCCGTGATGGACAGGCGAATCGTGTTGTTGATGAAGATGAATGCGATAAAGGTCAGAAGGCCAACGAGCACCACGGCGGCGATGCGGATGTAGTTGGTCACCTGGAACAGGCGGCTCACTTCCTCCTGGCCGTACAGCACGCTCGCGTTGACGTCGCCGTCATCCGCGATCTTCTGGAAATCGGCGTTCTTCTTGAGCTTCTCTGCCGTGCTCTCGACCTTGGACGGATCGTCCATCTCAATTGCAAACGAAGCCGGCAGCGGGTTCTGGCCATCGAGCGCGCTCATGGTGCGTCGGCGTTGCCCGACATCTTGCTCGTATACTCGGCCAGCGCGTCGTCCTTGTCCTTATAGGTCACGGACTTGACGTTATTCCACGTCTTAAGCTCGGCCTCAAAAGCCTGAACATCGGCCTGATCGGCGTCATCGCTAATGAACGCGTTGATGACAACCTGATCCTCGACGGTGCCGATCACGGAGTTCAGCATCGCGGAGCCCATGATGAACAGGCCGATGATAAACAGCGAAAGGAAGATCGTGATGACGGCGCCGAGCGAGGTAGTCCAGTTACGGAAGAAGTGACTGATTGCCTCTTTGAAGGAGTAGCCCACGTTAGTTGGTGCCATAGTTGCCGTAACCTCCCCTCTCCTGGTCGCGAATAACGTGGCCGCCCTCGAGGGCGATCACGCGACGGTGCATGCTATCGACCATCTCGCGGTCGTGCGTGGCGACGATCACGGTGGTGCCGGTGCGGTTAATACGCTCGAGCAGCTTCATGATGCCCAGCGAGATCGCCGGGTCGAGGTTACCCGTGGGCTCGTCGCAAATCAGCAGCGGCGGACGGTTGACCATAGCGCGGGCGACGGCAACGCGCTGCTGCTCGCCACCGGAAAGCTGGTCGGGCAGCGAGTCCATCTGATCGGCCAGACCGACCAGACGCAGCACCTCGGGCACCTGGCTGCGAATGACGCCCTTGGCTTGCCGATGCACTGCAGGGCAAACGCCACGTTTTCGTAGGCGGTCTTTTGCGGCAGAAGCTTAAAGTCCTGGAACACGGCGCCAATCTGGCGGCGCAGGAACGGAACCTTGCGGTTCTTGATCTTCATGAGGTCCTGACCGGCAACCAAGATGCGGCCGCTCGTCGGCTTGACGTCGCGGTTGAGCGTCGACAGCAGCGTGGTCTTACCCGAGCCGGAATGACCGACCAGGAAGACGAACTCGCCCGGATAGATCTCGATGTTGATGTCGTCGAGTGCAGGCTTGTTGGGCTGTGCCGGATAGATCTTGGTGACATGCTCCATAAGGATGACGGGCTCGACACCGGCCTGCTTGGCCATCTTCTTGCGGCTGGCCTGCGGATCGATGGGTGCAAACACCGACGTAAAATCGGGGTTGTTGAGCGCGTTATCGAGGCTTGCGACCTCGGCTGCCTGATCGCTCTCGACCACCGGGGCAGCAGGCTGCGTGGGATCGGGAATAGCGGCAAAGAGGCCAGACTGCGCAGGCTGAGGAGCCGGTGTCGCAGGAGCCATGGGGTCGGGAATGCCGGCCATGCTAGGCTGCGGCGCGGCGGCGCCAGCCTGAGGCTGCTCCACGCGAGCGGTCACAGCCTGAACGGGCTCAAAACCCGCCGTGCCGGAAAGCGCAACATCGCTGGTGGGATTGTAGGCAAAGGGATCGGATGCCGCTGTGCCTGATCTGCCGGCTGAGTGGGGGCCTGAGCAACAGGCTGGCCCTCTGAATCCGGAGTGGCGAAACGACTGCCCTGGACGCCTGTCTGCGTCTTGGGGGCATCATCGCCCGCACCGGAGGTACGGAAGTGGTTACCCACTGGTGCTCCTTATCGTCGTGCGTTTAAACTACATGAGCGCTTTGTATTTTAGCAGCATTAGCTTTGCTGCACATAAGAAGCATGGCGGGGTTTGGTCTCACCGGCCGCGCGTAGGGTTACCTCCCAAATCGTCCTCGGACATGTCGGAGCCCCCGCTGCGCACTACGTGCGGCGGGGCTCCTCCGTCCTGCGGAAAGATTTGGGAGGTAACCCTACGCGCGGCCTGCGGCTACTAAGGGGCCGCCGCGTTTATCTTACGGTGCTGCATATACAAAGTTGGAAGGGTCTGAATTGCACTTTGCTGGTCTGGGCCCGTTTCCCGAAGAAAGCCCTTGCTTGGTGCGGGCCTAATTTGTTTGTTGCCGACAAAAAACAGGGGCGTCCTCTTTGAGGACGCCCCTGCTATGGATTGCATACGGTTGCTGAAGCGATACTTTGCCTCGCCTCGCCTTGCCTTATGCCAAGAACTCCTTGGTGGTCGCCACGATGTTGGCGGCGTCCAGGCCGTACTTGTGCAGGAGCTCGGCGCCCGGGCCGGACTCGCCAAAGGTATCGTTGACGCCAATCTTCTTGAGCGGCGTCGGGCACTGCTCACACAGAACGTCGGCAACGGCGCTGCCCAGGCCACCGATCACGGAGTGCTCCTCGACGGTCACGACGTGACCGGTCTTGGTGGCGCTCTTGACGATCAGGTCGGCGTCGATGGGCTTGATGGTGTGCATGTTGATGACCTCGGCATCGATGCCCTCGGCAGCAAGCTGCTCGGCGGCCTCGAGAGCCTCGCCGACCATCAGGCCGCAGGCGATGATGGTCACATCGGCGCCCTCGCGCATGACAATGCCCTTACCCAACTCGAACTTATAGGTCTCGGGGTCGTTGATAACCGGCGAGGCCAGACGGGCAAAGCGCATGTACACGGGGCCGTCGCACTCGTAGGCGGCGCGCGTCACGGCGCGGGCCTCGACATCGTCGGCCGGAACGATCACAGTCATGCCGGGGATGACGCGCATGAGGGCGATATCCTCGCAGCACTGGTGCGTGGCACCATCCTCGCCCACCGAGATACCGGCGTGCGTGGCACCGATCTTAACGTTGAGGTGCGGGTAGCCGATGGAGTTACGAACCTGCTCAAAGGCGCGACCGGCAGCGAACATGGCAAAGGTACTCGCGAAGGCAACACGACCGGTGGTCGCGATACCGGCGGCGACGCCCATCAGGTTGCTCTCGGCGATACCCACATCGAAGAAACGATCAGGCAGGCGGCCTTAAACTTACCGGTCTGCGTGGCGGCGGCCAGGTCGGCGTCGAGGACCACAAAGTCATCGTGCTCGTTGGCGAGCTCGACGAGGGCCTCGCCGTAGCTTACGCGCGTGGCGATTTTCTTGACGTCTGCCATCCTAGAGCTCCTCTCCGGCGGCCGTGAGCTCTGCCATGGCCTGCTCAAACTGTTCATCATTGGGGGCCTTGCCATGCCAACCAACCTGGTTCTCCATAAAGGACACGCCCTTGCCCTTCAGGGTCTCGGCGATAATGGCGGTCGGCTGGCCCTTGGTAGCGCGAGCCTCGGCAAAGGCGGCGCGGATCTGATCGAAATCGTTGCCGTCGGCAAGCTCCACCACGTGGAACTTAAAGGCGCGGAACTTGTCGGCGAGCGGCATGGGGTCGTTGACCTCCTCGACGGGACCGTCAATCTGAAGGCCGTTGTGGTCGACGATCACGCAGAGGTTATCGAGCTGCTGGTTGCCGGCAAACATGGCGGCCTCCCAGACCTGGCCCTCCTCGCTCTCGCCATCACCCAGCAGGGCGTACGTGCGATAAGTATCGCCCCAGTGCTTGGCGGCAACGGCCATGCCCACGGCGGCGGAAATGCCCTGGCCGAGCGAGCCGGTGGACATGTCGACGCCCGGGGTGTCGTTCATGTTGGGGTGACCCTGCAGGTGGCTGCCGATATGGCGCAGCGTCTTGAGGTCCTCTTTGGGGAAGAACCCGCGCTCGGCGAGCACGGCGTACAGGCCCGGAGCGCAATGGCCCTTGGAGAGCACAAAACGGTCGCGATCGGCCTTGCGGGGATCGGACGGGTCGACGTTCATTTCCTCAAAGTACAGATAGGTCATGATGTCGGCAGCACCGAGCGAACCGCCCGGATGGCCGGACTTGGCAGCGTGCACGCCGGTGACGATGCCCTTCCTTACCTCATTGGCAACCTTTTTGAGCTCTTCGTCGCTCATTGTGCCTTCCTTTCATCCTCTTTAGACAAGATGCGCACGGCACCGAAGGTAATCCCAACACAGCCGCAATGCACGTACGTCATTCATTATGCTGGAAACTGATGGCTTTACCAGAGTTTTTATCATTATTTGAACAATTTAGCAGGCAGAACCGCTGATGAAACGGTTTATCAATGTGAACGTCTTTTGGATGGAACGCGGTCGCCCCTACGCGCTAATGTCCTTGAATCCCTCGCCGAAGGCTTCCGTAACGTCAGCGACCGTCACAATGGCGTGAGGATCGCGCTCGCGCACGATCGTCTTGAGGGTATTGAGCTCTCGACGACTCACGATGACCATGATCACCGGCTTCTCGGCACCCGAATACATGCCAGTCGCCTTAAACTTGGTACAACCACGACCCAGGCCATACATAATATCGGCAGCGATATCAGGGAACTTGTCCGAGATGATGAGTACCATACGGCGTTTGTTGCCACCATCGACCACGGCATCGATCACGTAGCCGCTGATGACCATCGAAAGGCCTGCATATAGTGCATTTTCGATTGAAAAGACCGGAGCCGACAGCGCACATACGGCAACATCGATCGCCATGACGGTCGAGCCCACGGGCAGCGAGGTATTACGCGAGATGATTTGGCCAATCGTGTCCGAGCCGCCGGTGTTGGCGCCGGCGCGCAGCACCATGCCATAACCGATGCCCGTGATGATGCCGCCCCACATAGCGGGCAGCATCAGATCGGCATGTGCCAGCGGCGCCACAAACGGAGCGAACAGGTCGGTGAAAAAGCCCAGCAGCACAAAGCCTGTCGCCGTCTGCACCACGTAGAACATGCCGCCCTCGCGCATAACGACCAGCAGCAGCAAGGCGTTCATCACGATCGTCTGAATACCAACGGGAAGCGATAGACCGCTCGATGCGCCGACCGCCTGGATAATGGTGGCAAGGCCCGTAACGCCACCGGCAGCAAGGCCGTTAGGAATCAAAAACAGGTCGGTCGCAATAGCGGCCAGAGCGCACCCCAACATAATCTGGGGCAGGTCGTGAAAGAAGTTCATCGAAAGAATGCGCTTAATGTCCAGACGATATGCCATGCTGCCTCCCTCAAAAAAGCGCACCCCATCGGATGCGCTTTGAACTTCTTCTTGTATTCGATTCTACCGATTCGCCGGACAAAAACCACCCCTGCGCAGGGTTTATTCCGAATACAAACCCGTCCAACCGTTGGGCTTAGCATCGGCTTGAAGCCGCCCGATGTTTTAGATCTCCGAGCCTTCTACATCGCGTTGCCGGTAGCCCAACGGTGATAGCCAATCACAAACGGATCCAAATCGCCATCGTCAAGAACGGCCTCGACGTTGCTGGTCTCCACGCCCGTACGCAGGTCCTTAACCATCTGGTACGGGTAGAGCACGTAGCTGCGGATCTGGTTGCCAAAACCAATCGTGGTCTTGGGTCCGCGAATCTCGTCCAGGGCCTCGGCACGCTTCTCGAGCTCAATCTCGTACAGGCGAGCCTTGAGGATCTGCATGCACGCGGCCTTGTTCTGGATCTGGCTGCGCTCGTTTTGGCAGGTAACCACAATGCCGCTGGGGAAATGCGTCACGCGCACGGCGGAGTCGGTGGTGTTTACGCCCTGGCCACCCGGGCCACTTGCGTGGTACACGTCGACGCGGATGTCGTCGGGGTTGATCTCGATATCGATATCGTCGGGCAGCACCGGAATGACCTCGACGCCGGCAAACGTGGTCTGGCGGCGCTTCTTGTCGTCGGTGGGGCTAATGCGCACCAGGCGGTGGACACCGGCCTCGGCGCGAAGCATGCCAAAAGCATCCTTGCCTTCGACGGTAAAGGTCGCGCGATCAATGCCAATGACCTCGGCCGCGGGGCAATCGTTGATGGTGACCTTCCAACCGCGGCGCTGGCAGTACTTCATGTACATCTTAAAGAGCATGAAGGTCCAATCCTGGGCCTCCAAACCACCCTGCCCGGGCTTGATGGTCACAATCGCGTCGCCATGGTCGAACTCCCCGGTAAACCAGCTCGCAAGCTCAAGCTCGTCGATGGCGCGGGCCAGGCGTTCTGCCGTAGCGGCAGCTCCTCGCGCAATGCGACGGCGTCGGGGTCATCCCCCATCTCCTCGGCAAGCTCCAGCGCAGCGCGGGCATCGGAAAGCTCGCCGCGCGCGGTGTCCACGGCAGCGATATCTTCCTTGGTGCGCGCGATCTCCTCCATCGTGGCGCGAGCGGCATCGGCGTCGTCCCAAAAGCCCGGGGCGACGCTTTTGGCCTCGAGCTCCGTTACGCGGGTGCGCTTCTCGTCCAAATGGAGGTACGACTCAACCTCACCGAGCCGGTCCGCAAACGCGTCCAGCTCGGCGGGCGTTACCTCTAAAGCCTCAGCCATTAACGATTCCTGCCGTGGCAGTACTTAAACTTCTTGCCGCTACCGCAGGGGCACGGGTCGTTGCGGCCCACGTTGACGTACGGATCGTCGCTCTCGGACTTGCGATAGGTGGTCACCTTGCCACCGTTGTTGACGGCAGCCGGACCACCCTGGACAGCCGTGCGGGCCTGCACCTGCGCCTGCTTGCGCAGCACCGAGTCGCCGTTGTCACCATCGACCTCGGCAGGACCGGAGAAGTGCGCACCCTCGAGCGCGGGCTCCTCCTTGTGCTCCACGGCACGCGGGGCAGCCTTGATCTCGATGCGCAGAACCGTGCGCAGGTAATCCTCGTACATGGTGTCGACGAGGATCTGGAACGCGCCGTAGGCTCGGTCTTGTACTCGACCAGCGGGTCGCGCTGGCCAAAGCCGCGCAGGCCGATGCCGGTCTTGAGATAGTCCATCTCCTGCAGGTAGTTCATCCAGCGGGTATCAATGACGCGCAGCATGACCTGGGCGTTGAGCTCGCGCATCAGGTCCTCGCCCAAGCGCTCGGCCTTCATGTTGTAGCACTTCTCTACGTAAGCCAGGACATCGGCAGCCAGAGCCTCATAATCCTCGTCGGGGAACTTCGGCGTATCGATGTGGCCGGTGAGCTCCACAACCCACTTGCGCAGGCCCTCCAGGTCGCGCTCGCCATCGTGACTGTCCTTGGTGCAGAACTCCTGAACGCAGCGGTACACGGTGTCGTGCATGACCTCGGTGATGTGGTCGGTCAGGTCCTTGCCGTCCAGAATCTTATTGCGCTCAGCGTAGATGACCTGGCGCTGCTTGTTCATGACGTCGTCGTACTCAAGGACGCTCTTGCGCATGGAGAAGTTGATGCTCTCGACCTTGTGCTGGGCGCTCTCGACGGCCTTGGAGATGATCTTGTGCTGGATGGGCATGTCGTCGCCCATGTCGGCCGTGACCATCATCTTGGAGACGCGGTCCATCTTGTCGCCGCCGAACAGGCGCATGAGTCGTCCTCGAGCGACAGGTAGAACTGGGTCTCGCCCGGATCGCCCTGACGGCCGGAGCGGCCGCGCAGCTGGTTGCGATACGACGGGACTCGTGGCGCTCGGTGCC
>ENA-OQCE01000671-OQCE01000671.1-human-gut-metagenome-genome-assembly--contig:-NODE-671-length-16146-cov-2.204570_pt1 | contig 16146 bp, 19 predicted proteins | sample MGYA00242495_ERZ504572 | MGnify/ENA primary metagenome ERZ504572 (study PRJEB26092, sample SAMD00036228) | human gut metagenome | host: Homo sapiens | study: EMG produced TPA metagenomics assembly of...
CATCCCAGTATCTGTCCAGATTGATGCGGGTATCCAGGAACCTCCGTCCAACGTGCCGAAACAGCCGAAACCGTCACCGGCGAAAAGAACTCCTTCCGTTTCGTCAAAAGTCATCATCGTCTCGGGCCAGTGCACCATCGGAGTCATATAGAAACGGAGTTTATGATGTCCCAAAGCCAGAAAATCCTCGTCCTTCACCATGTACTGTTCGCCCGTCACGCCATAAAAGCTCTATCATGCCGAAAGTCTGCTTGTTGCCCACGATGATGATGTCGGGGTAATGCTGCTTTATCAGACGGATAGAACCCGAATGGTCCGGTTCCATGTGGTTGATGATGAGATATTGGATGGGGCGCTCGCCGATGATACTCTTTATCTTGCGCAGATACACCTCGAAGTAGCAGATGTCTACCGTATCGACCAAAGCGACCATTTCGTCGTCTATCAGGTAAGAGTTGTAGGAAACCCCATACGGCAACGGCCACATACCTTCAAACAAATGCTTATTGCGGTCATTCACTCCCACGTAGTGGATTTTTCCTTTTATCACTGTTTTTGGTTCATAATTATTCTTTATTTAGATTGATTCCATATTTAAAGTTGCGGCAAAAATAATTCTTTTTTCTCACATTTCATACTTCTTTCCCTGATATGCACCGAGTTCTTTCATTCTTTTTTGAACCCGATGATTAAATTCATAATTTTTCAGTCCCCAGTCAGGTGCAATGAGCAGTTCCTTAGGAGACTGGGAGACGAAACGCTCCAGCACCAAGTCCGGCCGCAGATGCTCGATATAGTCTATCACGAGGTCGATATATTCCTCCACATCAAACAGATGAAAATCTTCAGGATACTGCCGGTACTCCAGAGCCATGCGGGTACCCCTTATCAGTTGCAACTGGTGCATCTTCAAGGTAGTGAGTGGCAGGCGGGACAATACACCGGCTTGTGCTACGATACTTTCGTGCGTCTCGCCCGGCAGTCCGAGGATGACATGCCCACCGGTCAGGATTCCGCGTGAAGCGGTTCTTTCCACCGCATCGGCGGCGGCATGGAAAGTATGCCCGCGGTTGATGCGGCAAAGTGTCTTGTCGTCGGTACTCTCTATGCCGTACTCCACTAAGAGGAATGTATGCCGGTTCATCTCCTCCAGATAGTCCAGCAAGCTGTCGGGCATACAGTCCGGACGGGTGCCGATAACCAGGCCCACCACTCCGTCTGCCGACAAGGCTCCTCGTATTTCCGCTTCAGGTCTTCCAATTCGCCATACGTATTGGTATAGGCCTGGAAATAGGCGAGATACTTCATCTCCGGATATTTGTGTGCAAAGAACTGCTTGCCCTCTTCCAGCTGGCGGGTAATGGATTTCTCCGTACGGCAATAATCGGGGTTGAAGGTCTGGTTGTTGCAATAGGTGCAACCGCCGACTCCTTTGTTTCCATCCCGGTTGGGGCACGTAAAACCGGCATGCAGCGATATTTTCTGTACCTTATAGGGAAAATATCGCTTCAGAAAAAAAGGGAACTCATTATAGAGCGTAGATTTGGTTTCCATACATATTCCTTATGTAAGTGGCAAATATAGGATTTTTCCGTGGGATGAACCTGCAAAAACAAGAATACTTTCCACTTGATTTGTTAACGAACATAAAACAAAGAATTTCCGCCTGCACTAAAAAATGTTTCATCTACTGATATATAACTAATTAATTGAGAAAGAGTACATCCAAGCTCAATTAAATTAAACACAATTTAGTGATTAGACACTCTTTTTACACACAATTTCCTCAGTTTATACTCCTCAAGAATGAAATAAATTCATAGCTTTGCATACAACCTTAATGAATCAACCTATAAATACTATAACACCATGGCAACAATCGCATTGGACATAGGCGGCACAAAAATAGCCAGCGCCATTTTCTTTCCGGACGGAAGCATGATGTTTAACCGCAAACGGCTCCTGAAAGGAAGAACCGGTCACGAAGTGGGCAAGCTCGCCGCGGATATCCTCGCCAAACTTCTTACCGTAGCACGCAGAAGCCGTATACACATCGACGGAATAGGTGTCTGCATCCCCGGTATCGTTTACTCCCAAACCAACCGGGTATGGGCCCCCAACATACCGGGCTGGGATAACTACCCCCTCTATGAGGAGCTGCGCAGTGTAACGCCTCCGGGCATCGAGATATACATCGACAGCGACCGTACCTGCTATATGTATGGAGAGATGTGGCAAGGTGCCGCCAAAGAATGTCACAGTGCCATATTCATTGCCGTGGGAACCGGTATCGGTGCCGGCATCATCATCGACGGGCACGTGTTGCACGGAGCCAACGACATTATCGGCGCCACCGGCTGGATGGCCCTGCAACCTCCCTACCGGGAAGAGTATGACGCATGCGGATGTTTCGAATATTACGCTTCCGGCAATGGTATCGGGGCACGGGTACGCGATGCCGTACGCGCCAACAAGGCATACAAAGGGAAACTGCGCCAGAAACCCATCTGCCGCATATCGGCCTATGATGTGTTCAGTGCTATAATGAAAAAGACCCTATCGCCATCTCCGTATTGCACAAAGCCGTCGAGATGTGGGGCATGGCTTCCGCAAATCTGGTCAGCCTGCTCAACCCGCAGAAGATAATTTGGGGCGGAGGCGTCTTCGGCCCTGCCGGTATCTTTATAGATGACATTTATAAGGAAGCCTGCAAATGGGCGCAGCCGCTCAGCATCAAGCAGGTGGAATTTGTACCTTCTCAGTTGTCCGGTAATGCCGGACTGATAGGAGCAGCGTTTCTTGCCATCAAAAATCACTTGTATGAGTAACAGTTATCACAAGAATCTCGTATTCACGGCAGCGTGCATCGGGATGTGTTTCTTCGGAGTCTCCATGATTACATTGGGAGCAGTGTTGCCATCCCTCATAGCCAAGCTGAATCTGAGCGGGTTGCAGACAACCTCACTGGCCACTTTCCTGCCGCTGGGCATGCTGGCCGGTTCCCTGATTTTCGGTCCCATCGTAGACCGGTTCGGACATAAAGCCTGCTGGTGCCCAGCTGCATCATCGTACTGCTGGGGATGGAAGGACTTGCCTTCTTTGAAAGTGTGCCATTACTGCAAGCTTCCATCGTCGGCATCGGCTTGGGCGGAGGCATCCTCAACGGAGAAACCAATGCATTGGTATCCGATATCTCGGGAGAATCCGAGAAAGGGTCGCGTCTCAGCTTTCTGGGCATGTTCTACGGACTGGGCGCATTGGGCATACCGATGTTGCTGGGCTCCCTTTCCAAGCATTATTCATTCGAAACCATCTTGCTGGGAATTGGTGTAGTGATGCTTGCGGGCATTATATTCTGCATCCCCGTACGCTTCCCCGCCCCTAAGCAGGCACAAGGTTTCCCGGTAAAAGAGGGATTGGGACTGCTGAAAGAAAGCAGCTTACTGCTACTCAGCTTCATTCTTTTTTTCCAAAGCGGCATTGAGGGTGTCTGCAACAATTGGTCCACAAGTTACTTTGGGCAGATGACGGATATTCCGGCCAATCAGGCATTGATTGCACTGACCTGCATGGTAGCGGGACTGACCGTGGCACGTATGGTGCAGGTTGCGATATTCAAGAAGATAAAACCGGAAACCGTACTGCCCTACAGCCTTACGCTCACTGCCATAGGATTCTGTTTCCTTATGTTCTCGCCGGGTTTTGCACGCGCAGCAGTCGGCATGGTGCTGGTAGGTATGGGGCTGTCGGCCACGTATCCGTGATACTCAGCATTCTTGGAAGCCGGTACCGTCCTTATCGGGAACAGCATTCAGCGTGGCGCTTGCCATAGCCCTCATTGGCCAGACTGCAATGAATGGCCTGATGGGAATGGTTTCCCAATACACCAATGGCATCGGGCTTTATCCTTATCTGATGATTGCCTCACTTGCCGTCATGCTCCTTTTGTATAAACGCTCACTCAAATAAATTTATTAACTTCTTAAAAAACAAAAAAGTTATGTTAGCACTCGAATGGTTAAAGAATGCCCATGGCATTATGGAAAAGCTGGAAGCTACCCAGTTGGAAAACATCAAAAAAGCAGCCACTGTTATGGCAGACTCCATCGAAGCCGGTCGTTGGGTCCACACGTTTGGTTGCGGCCACGCAACGATTCCCGTAGAAGAAATGTATCCGCGTATCGGCAGCTTTGTAGGATTCCACCCGCTTTGCGAATTGCCTCTGACATTCTTCACGCAGATTATCGGCCAGATGGGTATTCATCAGTTCCTCTTCCTGGAACGGGCAGAAGGCTACGGCCAGGAAATTATGAAGAACTATGATTTTGATTCCAAAGACTGTATGTGGATTTTCTCACATACCGGTATCAATGCCGTCAATATAGACATGGCATTGGAAGCCAAGAAGCGCGGCATGAAAGTTATTGTATACGGTTCGGCCAGCGAAACGGGCGACAAGGCCAGCCGCCACTCCAGCGGAAAGAACCTCTTCCAGTTGGCAGATATCGTAGTGGATTCCTGCGTTCCCCTGGTAGACGCCTCCGTACCTTTGAAGAACCACTTCGACAAGGTAGGTCCGTTGTCTACATTGAGTTTCGTCACCATGGTATGGATGACCATCACTACCGTTGCCGAAATCCTTGCCGACCGTGGCGTACACTTGTACATCCATCCGTCGCACAACGTTCCGGGTGACACAACCGCCCACGAACGACTGGATGCAGCCATTGCAGAATATCAAAGAAAAGTCAAGTGCTTGTAACGAAAGATATTCCAATCATCATCTCATCCAATCATCATCTATGAGTGACGGACGTCCGTCCCTGCTTCGCCCCCAAGGAGCAGGACGGGCTTTTTCTGTTCAAAAAGAATAAAATCGGCCCACTGCTTCGATAAATCTTCCCTTTGTTGTATATTTGTTCCCCAGAAAAAAGATGGAAACAGATAAGCATAAAAGATAGATATGAAACAGATAAGCATCGCACTTCTCCTCTGCCTCTGTACGCTGGCAGGTTTCGCCCAAGGTGGCAAGGCGCTCGATTTGAAAGAAATCATATCGGGCAAGTTCACTCCGAAGAACATTTCCGGCGTTATCCCCATCCCGGGAGACGGAGAACATTATTCGCAAATGAATGCGGACAGGACACAAATCATCAAATACTCCTTCAAAACGGGAAAACCCGTGGAAGTGCTGTTTGATGCCGCTACCGCACGCGAATGCACGTTCAAGACATTTGACAGCTACAGCTTTGCTCCGGACGGCAGCAAACTGCTCATTGCCACCGAAACAACTCCCATCTACCGCCATTCCTATACGGCTGTGCATTACATCTACAGCCTGAAGCGCAATCTGGACGGTAAAATCAACAATATTGTGGAAAAACTTTCGGACGGCGGCCCGCAGCAGGTGCCCGTATTTTCACCGGACGGCAACCAGGTGGCTTTTGTACGCGACAACAATATCTTCCTTGTGAAACTGCTCTATGGCAACAGCGAAAGCCAGGTGACGGAAGACGGAAAACAGAACGAGGTGCTGAACGGCATCCCCGATTGGGTTTACGAAGAGGAGTTCTCCTTCAACCGTGCGCTGGAATTCAGTGCCGACAGCCAGATGCTGGCTTTCATCCGCTTCGACGAGAAAGATGTTCCCTCCTACTCTTTCCCTCTTTTTGCCGGACAAGCCCCCCACTTCACCCCTTTCGAGAAGTATCCGGGAGAGTATACTTACAAATATCCTAAAACGGGAGAAGTAAATTCCAAAGTGTCCGTACACACCTTCGATATCAAGTCGAAAGTGACCCGCAAGATAAACGTGCCGGTAGATGCAGACGGCTATATTCCCCGCATCCGCTTTACCCAAGACCCCAACAAGCTTGCCGTCATGACACTGAACCGCCATCAGAACCGGTTCGACCTATACTTTGCCGACCCTCGCAGCACGGTAGCCAAACTGGCTCTGCGTGATGAAAGCGATACCTATATCCGCGAGAATGTATTCGACAACATCGTCTTCTATCCGGAAAATTTCAGCTTTGTCAGCGAAAAGAGCGGATACAACCATCTGTACTGGTATAGCATAGGTGGCAATCTGCTGAAACAAGTGACAGCCGGACCATATGAAGTGCAGGAGTTCCTGGGTTATGACCCCGAAGAAGGAAGCTTCTACTTCAGCAGCAACGAGGAAAGCCCCATGCGCAGTGCCATCTACAAGATTGACCGGAAAGGCAAAAAGACCAGGCTATCGTCACAAGCCGGAACAAACAGTGCGCAGTTCAGTACGAACATGAAGTACTATATGAACCGTTATTCCAATCTGGATACTCCGACCGTCATTACACTGAACGACAATACGGGCAAGACTCTTGCCACCCTGATGGACAATGCGGCATTGAAGCAGGAAATCAGTGGCTATGACATGCCACGGAAGGAATTCTTCACTTTCCAGACTTCCGACGGAACCACATTGAATGGCTGGATGATGAAACCTGCCGACTTCTCCGCCGGCAAGAAATACCCGGTACTGATGTACCAGTACAGCGGCCCCGGTTCACAGCAAGTGCTTGACAAGTTCAGTGTAAGCTGGGAAACCTACATGGCATCGCAAGGTTATATCGTGGTCTGCGTAGACGGCGTGGCACCGGAGGACGTGGTGCCGAATTCGCCAAATGCACCTATCTGAACCTGGGTATCAAGGAAGCCAAAGACCAGGTGGAAACCGCCCTCTACATGGGCAACCAGCCTTATGTGGACAAAAACCGCATCGGAATCTGGGGATGGAGTTACGGTGGATACATGACCATTATGAGTATGAGTGAAGGAACACCGGTATTCAAGGCCGGAGTAGCCGTAGCTGCCGTTACCGACTGGAACTACTACGACACCGTTTACGGCGAACGCTTTATGCGCACACCGAAAGAAAACGCCGAAGCTATAAGGCCAGTTCCGCCTTTACCCGTGCCGACAAGTTGCACGGCAACCTGCTGCTAGTACACGGCATGGCAGACGACAATGTACACTTCCAGAACTGTGCCGAATATGCCGAACAACTGGTACAGCTCGGCAAACAGTTCGATATGCAGGTTTACACCAACCGCAACCACAGTATCTACGGAGGAAATACCCGGTTACACCTATATACGCGGTTGACCAACTTTTTCAACAAAGAATTGAAATAATGCCTGAAAGAGTACGTAAGCCTGAATGGCTCAAAATAAGCATCGGTGCCAACGAGCGCTATACCGAGACCAAACGCATTGTCGAGTCGCATTGCCTCCATACCATCTGCAGCAGCGGCCGTTGCCCCAATATGGGGGAATGTTGGGGGAAAGGCACCGCAACCTTCATGATTGGGGGAAATATCTGCACCCGGTGCTGTAAGTTCTGCAACACAGCAAGCGGGAAGCCCTTGCCGCTGGATGCCGATGAGCCTACACATGTGGCAGAATCCATCGCCTTGATGAAACTCTCCCATGCAGTCGTCACCTCTGTAGACCGTGACGACCTGCCCGACTTAGGCGCATCGCACTGGTACGTACCATCCGGGAAATCAAGCGGCTCAATCCGGACACCACCGTCGAAGTGCTGATTCCCGACTTCCAGGGAAGAAAGGAGCTCGTGGCACAAGTTATCGATGCACAACCGGAAATCATTTCGCACAACATGGAGACTGTCCGCCGCATCAGCCCCCTCGTGCGCAGTGCCGCCAAGTATGAGACAAGCCTGGAAGTGTTGCGGCAGATTGCAGAAAGCAATACCACCACCAAGTCCGGCATTATGGTGGGATTGGGCGAAACTCCGGAAGAAGTGGAAGACTGATGGACGACCTTCGCCAAGTGGGCTGTCACATACTGACCATAGGGCAATACCTTCAACCCACACACAAACATTATCCGGTAGCGGCATATATTACTCCCGAACAATTTGCACTCTACAAAGAGAAAGGATTGGAAAAAGGTTTCAGCAAGTGGAAAGCGCCCCATTGGTACGCTCCTCCTATCATGCAGAAAAACAGATTCATTTTATACAAAAAAGAAGTAAAACAGGAAACATTTAAATCTCCCAGTTGTTATGATGTAAACGACAAAATCATAATACGGATAATGAATCATCAAAGAATTCTATCATCAAGATTCAATATGTCGCTGGGATTCATCCCCGTTATAATATCCATCATATTATGCGAGTTTATAACGCAGGACATGTCCATCTACATCGGTACAGGTGTAGGACTCTTCTTTAGCATCTATTCGGTGAGGCATAGAGGGACTCATGTTCCACAAATCATACTTTACTGCACTACCGGAATGTTACTGCTATTATCGGTAACAACCCTATTCCTCGTAAACTACTGTCCACGTTTTATGCTTCCGTTCACACTGGAAATCAGCGCTATTATTCCCCCATTCGTCATCTACCTCAATAGGAGAAAATTTCTGGACTACCACATGTCTCAGACACAGAAATGCTGCAAGCAGCTTTTTGCACAAGGGGCAGAAGCCGCCATCGTATCCTCACGCGTAATCCTTATCATAAGCCTGCTGCATTTTCTGATTATCTCCTTGGCGATTCTGGTCAGTTACCCTTTGGGAGACACTACCCGCCACATTCTGTTTTATGTGGCGCCTCCCCTCGTCTTTATATTAGGCATTCTGTTCAACCAATTCGGTATCTTCTATTTCAATATAGTGATGAACCACACGGTTTTCGTACCGATAGTCAACACCAAAGGAGATGTCATGGGGAAAGCCATCGCTTCAGAAGCCATCAACCGGAAAAACGACTATATCAATCCGGTCATCCGGATTGCCGTTGCCTCACACGGCATGCTGTTTCTCCTCCCCCGCCCCAAATGCAACGTTTTCGAGAAAGACAAAATCGACTTACTGATGGAGGGTTATCTGATATATGGAGAAACATTGGAACAAGGCGCACACAGAATTTTACGACAAACGCTTCCCACCGCCCCATTAGACCATTTGCACTTCAACTTCATGTATCATTTTGAGAATGAAGCCACCGACCGCCTGGTCTATCTCTTCACGCTAGACCTGGACGATGACTCCATCTTATGCAATAAGAATTTCAAGGGTGGAAAGCTATGGACGTTCCAGCAAATGGAACACAACCTGGGACGGAACTTCTTCAGCAGTTGCCTGGAATATGAATTCGAGCACCTGGAAGCTATTATTTATACAAGAGAAAAATACAAGGAATCTTAGAAAGGTCGGGAGTCTTTCCCTGCCACTCCCTCACTGTCTTGGTTTTGATATACTCCCCTTCACAAGTAATGTTCGCCGCAATGCAGAGCTTGGTCTGCGGACGGCAGTTATGAAGAATATCCTCTATCATCTTATTATTGCGGTAAGGCGTTTCAATGAAAAGCTGGGTCTGATGTTCATTATAGACGCGTTGTTCCAGCATTTTCAGCTTTTTGGCACGCTCTGCCGGTTCAATGGGAAGATAACCGTGGAAGGCAAAGCTCTGACCGTTGAAACCGGAACCCATAACAGAGAGGATAATAGAAGAGGGTCCCACCAAGGGGACCACTCTCAAGTTTTTCCGTTGTGCAATAGCCACCACGTCCGCTCCCGGATCGGCCACAGCCGGACAACCGGCTTCGGAGATTACGCCCATCGGCTGCCCCTCCACCAGCGGCTTCAGATAGCCGGAGATGTCTTCGGGCGACGTATGCTTGTTCAACGTATAGAATGTCAGCGCATCAATATCTATTCCCTTGTCCACCTTCTTCAGAAACCGGCGTGCCGAACGCACATCCTCCACGATGAAATGGCGGATTCCCAGTATTATCTCCTCATTATAAGGAGGCAACACCGTTTCAATAGGCGTATCGCCCAAGGTGACAGGCAAAAGATAAAGTGCGATTTCCATTAGCCGTAGATGATATTTCCGTTTTCGTCCTTATACTCATCCAAACCCTTCTCATAGGTAGCCATGGCGCGAAGACTCATACCTACGCTAGAAAAACCTCCATCGTGGAACAAGTTCTGCATGGTAACCTTGCGGGTGAGGTCGGAAAACATGACGATACAGTAGTCGGCACATTCATCGGCAGAAGCATTACCAAGCGGAGACATGCGGTTGGCGAAGTCGAACAGCTTGTCCATACCTTTCACACCGGAACCGGCAGTGGTCATCGTAGGAGACTGGGAAATGGTGTTGACACGTACATGGTGTTCGCGTCCGTAGATGTAACCGAAACTGCGGGCGATAGATTCCAGCAGTGCCTTGGCATCTGCCATATCGTTGTAACCGTAAAACGTACGTTGCGCAGCCACATAACTCAGAGCCAGGATTGAACCGTAGTCGGCAATGGCGTTGAGCTTCTTGGCAGCTTGTATCATCTTGTGGAAAGAGACAGCGGAAATATCCAGCGTCTTTTCCAACATATCGTAATCCAAATCATCATATGTACGTTTCTTACGCACATTAGGAGACATACCAATGGAGTGCAGCACGAAGTCGACCGGGCCACCCAATACTTCCATAGAGCGTTTGAATACATTTTCCAAATCTTCTACACTTGTAGCATCTGCGGGAATCACCTCGCAGTTCAGTTTCTCCGAAAGAGCGGACACTTCGCCCATACGTACGGCAACCGGCGTATTCGACAAAGTGATGGTTGCACCTTCTTCTACTGCTTTTTCTGCTACTTTCCAGGCAATGGACTGCTCATTCAGAGCACCGAAAATAATGCCTCTTTTTCCTTTCAACAAATTGTAATTCATACCTATTTTTAGTAAAATTCGGCTGCAAAGATAGGAAGTTTTGCATAAAAAGCCCGAAAGTGTGCAAAGAAAAGGGAAGAACGGCAAAAAATACAGCAATCACCCACTGCAAAACTACTGCAACACTTGTGCAGTGCCACTGCAATACTGTTGCAGTCACGCTGCACCCCATCTGCAGTACTACTGCAAAGCGCATACAGCAGGAATGCAGTAATAATGCACTGATTATCAGCCCAGGGCTTGCTATTCTGCAAATACCTGATGAAACCCGAGACAGCATTTGAACATGAGCGCAAAAAGCCCTATATTTGCAGCAAACTAAAAAATAGAGAAAGCAATGAAGAAGTTGATTATATTTGACCTGGACGGAACTTTACTGAATACAATAGCCGATTTGGCACAAAGTACAAACCATGCCCTGCAAGCGCTCGGCTATCCCACCCACCCGGAATCGGCCTATAACTTCATGGTTGGCAACGGAATCAACAAACTGTTCGAGCGCGCCCTCCCGGAAGGGGAAAAGAGCGAAGAAAACGTCCTGCGTGTCCGCAAGGAGTTTGTGCCTTATTATGACGTGCACAATGCAGATAAAAGCCGCCCTTACCCCGGCATCCCCGAACTGCTGGAACAGTTACAAAAGAAAGGTATGGTACTGGCAGTGGCTTCCAACAAATATCAATCGGCTACCGTAAAATTGATTTCACATTATTTCCCCAATATACATTTTACCGCCGTCTTCGGACAGCGGGAAGGGGTCAACGTGAAGCCCGACCAACAGTGGTGCATGACATTCTGGACATCACCCGGATATCCCGTGAAGACGTACTATATGTAGGAGACTCCGGAGTGGATATGCAGACGGCCGCCAATGCCGGAGTCACCGCCTGCGGAGTCACTTGGGGATTCCGTCCCCGTACAGAACTGGAAGAGTTTCATCCGGCACATATCGTAGACAATGCTACGGACATTGCCGTTATCTCCGCTCTTTGAGAGGGCACTCCCTCCCCGAGGTGATAAGGAACAGGAAGTGATGACAACAACTATCACCCAAGATATGTAGGGTCAGAACAATTCCCACATCACACCTTTATCTCCCCCCATCACAAGATAGGCATGCCCGTAAATTTTCAGAATATAACCAATATAACTATCAATCCTCCACATCTTTTCCCCATAAATCAATATCAGATGGAGCTTTCCATAAGCTCCATCCGACCAATAGTCCTATTGCCAATAAAAAAATCAAATATATCATTATAGTCCGGTTTGTTTCAATGTTTTATAATAACACTGCGAACGGTATGAAAGTTCACTCCACCCGAATTTGGAGAAAAAGGCACGTACACGAGGATTAGTTTCCTCCCCCGACTCTCTTAATCGAAATACATGCAGATACAATAAATTTACAAATCGAATCTTTCTTCATGCAATCATTCATTTTTTTGTATTAGAACAGTTTTATTTCCCAAAACAAAAGTAATGCTTTCTTTCCAAACGGATATGTAGTTTTCAACGTAGAAGATGTGTTATTTGGTTTTCGTGTACGAAAACGAGCAATTTTGTGCACGATAACGACCAATTTCGTCCAAAATTGTTCCATTTACTAATAATTATGCTTTTCAAGTTTGATTAATTGAGAAAAGGTCTTATTTTTGACCCGGTTTTTAATTCATACTATTGCAAAAACAAGCTCAATTACCTAATTAAATCACAAGAGAATGGAACAAGTTTTCGGCTATATCATCGGCTTAGGAGCAGCAGTGATGATGCCTATAATCTTTACAATTTTGGGAGTATGCATCGGTATTAAATTCAGTAAGGCATTAAAGAGCGGTCTGCTGGTAGGTGTCGGGTTCGTAGGTCTGTCAGTTGTCACTGCATTGTTGACCAGCAGCCTCGGTCCTGCTCTGAGCCAAGTCGTTGAAATTTATGGTCTTCAGCTGAAAGTATTCGACATGGGATGCCAGCAGCTGCTGCTGTAGCCTATAACACATCGGTAGGTGCATTCATCATTCCGGTATGTTTGGGAGTAAATCTTCTGATGTTATTAACGAAAACGACCCGTACGGTCAATATCGACCTTTGGAACTACTGGCATTTCGCATTTATCGGCGCAGTCGTTTATTTTGCCAGCGACAATATCTGGTGGGGCTTCTTCGCCGCTATCATCTGCTACATCATTACCCTGATTATGGCCGACTATACCGCCGACAAATTCCAAGGATTCTACGACAAGATGGAGGGTATCTCCATTCCCCAGCCTTTCTGCGCAGGTTTCGTACCATTTGCCGTAGTCATCAATAAAGCATTGGACAAAATCCCCGGTTTTGACAAATTGAACATCGATGCGGAAGGCATGAAGAAGAAATTCGGTTTGCTGGGTGAGCCTCTGTTCTTGGGTATTCTGGTTGGTTGCGGTATCGGTGCCTTGTCTTGCAAGAACAGCCAGGAACTGGTAGACAAGATACCTTATATATTAGGTTTGGGTATCAAGATGGGCGCCGTAATGGAACTGATTCCGCGTATCACGCTTTGTTCATCGAAGTTGAAACCTATTTCCGATGCTACCCGCGAGCTGATTGCCAAGAAATTCAAAGGTGCTGTCGGCCTGAATATCGGTATGAGCCCCGCATTGGTTATCGGCCATCCTGCAACGCTGGTGGTTTCCCTGCTGCTGATTCCCGTAACCATACTGCTGGCTGTCATCCTGCCGGGTAACCAGTTCCTGCCTTTGGCGTCGCTGGCCGGAATGTTCTACCTCTTCCCGCTGGTACTGCCCATCACGAAAGGAAATGTAGTAAAGACATTCATCATCGGACTCGTTGTACTGACCATCGGTCTTTATTTCGTAACAGACCTCGCCCCCTATTTCACACAAGCAGCCCACGATGTATACGAGAAGACACAAGACGCTGCCGTGAATATCCCTGCCGGCTTTGAAGGCGGCGCACTGGACTTTGCATCCAGCCCCTTCGCTTGGGTCATTTTCCACCTGACCTACTCGTTGAAATGGATAGCTCCGGTATCCTTGTATTATGCACATTGTTCCTGATGATTATGAACCGTCGTGCCATTATCAAATACCAGAAATCAATCAAAAATTAAAAGTTAAATAGTAACGGATTATGAAAAAGTTAGTACTTGCATTTATGATGGGAGCAGCTGCCATGGCAGCCAATGCCCAAGTGAATTACAAAGTGCAGACCGCCTGCCATCCGCAGGACGTGAAGCATTATGACACGGAACTTCTACGCAGCAGATTCATGATGGACAAAGTCATGGCTCCGGATGAAATCAACGTAACCTACACCCTCTACGACCGGTTGATTTACGGTGGCGCCATGCCGGTGAACAAGACATTGAAATTGGAAGTGTTCCGTGAACTGGGTCCGGAAATCACTTACTTCCTCGAACGCCGCGAACTGGGTGTCATCAATACCGGCGGTGACGGAGTGGTTACTGTAGACGGCAAGGAATACCCCATGAAGTATAAGGAAGCCCTTTACGTAGCTGCGGAAATAAGGAAGTAACCTTCAAGAGCAACGACGCTACCAATCCCGCCAAGTTCTACATCAACTCGGCTCCGGCCTACAAGCCCTATGTTACTCAGCTGATTACTACCGATGCCAAGCTTCAGAAAGCCAACCCCAAGAAATATGCACTGGGCATCTCCGACCATTATGGAAAAATGGAGGACAGTAACGACCGCATCGTAAACCAGCTGATTGTGAAAGATGTACTGGAAAGAGTGAAAGACGGTGGTACCAACCAGTTGCAGATGGGACTCACGGAACTGGCTCCCGGTTCTGTATGGAATACCATGCCTGCCCACACACACACTCGCCGCATGGAAGCTTACTACTACTTCAACCTGAAACCCGGCAACGCTATCTGTCACTTGATGGGCGAACCGCAGGAAGAACGTCTGATATGGCTGCACAACGAACAAGCCATCACTCTCCCGAATGGTCTATCCACGCTGCTGCCGGAACCAGCAACTATACTTTCATTTGGGGTATGGGCGGTGAAAACCTGAAATACAGCGACAAAGACGAAATCAAATACATCGATATGAAATAAAGTTGCCTGTAGCGCCCGATAGGCATGACTTAAATAATCCATGCCTATTTTTGTCATTTTCAGCATCCTAATTTACCCAATATTACACCTCGAACAATACACAAACCTACATTTGTATCAAAATATAAATCTATTATCATGAGTACATTTCAAAACACCGCAGGGCGGATGACCAATTACCGTTGGATTATCTGCGCCATGCTATTCTTCGCGACAACCGTCAACTACCTCGACCGCCAGGTTCTTTCATTGACCTGGAAAGATTTTATCTCCCCCGAATTCCACTGGACCGATACACACTACGGCTACATCACGGCCATCTTTTCCATCGTCTATGCCTTAGGCAATCTGTTTGCCGGACGTTTCATCGACTGGATGGGAACGAAGAAAGGATATTTATGGGCCATCGCCGTATGGTCCACCGGCGCTGTATGCACGCCCTTTGCGGACTTGCCACAGAAGTGACCCTCGGCATTGAAAATGCCGCCAACATGATTAGTGCTACCGGTGCATTGGCCTCTACCATAGCCATCACCAGTGTTACTACTTCATTGCCGCCCGTATCATACTGGGCATCGGTGAAGCAGGAAACTTTCCTGCCGCCATCAAGGTTACCGCCGAATATTTTCCCAAGAAAGACCGTGCCTTCTCCACTTCCATCTTCAATGCCGGCTCTACCATCGGAGCACTGATAGCCCCATTGTGTATCCCTACCTGGCCCGCTACTTCCAACGCATGGGCGTGGGCAACGGCTGGGAAATGGCTTTTATCGTTATCGGCGGATTGGGTTTCATCTGGATGGGACTATGGATGTTCATGTACAAGAAACCTGATGAAAATCCACACGTAAACGCAGCTGAGCTGGCATATATAGAACAAGACAAAGAGGAGGATAAAAAGGCGACTACTCCGGCAACCAAGGACGAAAAGAGCATTTCTTTCCTGCAATGTTTCAAATATCCGCAGACTTGGGCTGTATTTTTCGGCAAATTCATGACTGACGGTGTATGGTGGTTCTTCCTCTTCTGGGCACCCGCATACATTTCGGACGTTTACGGATTCTCCTCAGATACTCCCACGGCACAGATGCTTATCTTTGTGCTCTATGCCATCACGATGTTGTCCGTCTATGGCGGAAAATTGCCCACCATCATTATCAACAAGACCGGCAAGAACCCCTACGCCGCACGCATGCAGGCATGTTCATCTTTGCACTGTTCCCGCTATTGGCATTGTTTGCACAGCCATTGGGCAACAAGGAAGTATTTGGCGAACAAGCTATTGGTTCCCGATTATCATCATAGGTATTGCAGGCGCTGCC
>ENA-OQCE01000673-OQCE01000673.1-human-gut-metagenome-genome-assembly--contig:-NODE-673-length-16122-cov-15.652829_pt1 | contig 16122 bp, 17 predicted proteins | sample MGYA00242495_ERZ504572 | MGnify/ENA primary metagenome ERZ504572 (study PRJEB26092, sample SAMD00036228) | human gut metagenome | host: Homo sapiens | study: EMG produced TPA metagenomics assembly of...
CGAGCAGAACGCCAGATGGCGCTTCAATCGCCACGCGCGGTACGTGCTCGAGACCGGCAAGATCACCATGACCGGCAGCGGCCAAGAGCTGCTCCACGACGACAACGTCCGCAAAGCCTACCTGGGCGGTAGATAGTTACGCGGTTTTACCAAACCGCGTAACGGCTCGACGCTGCGCGAGCGCCAGAGCGACAACTTGTCATTCAAAGAGGGCGGCATGACAGAAGGTCAATGCCGCCTCGTTTCAAGGCACCTTGCTCGCTCTGGCGGGCTTTCGCTGTCGTTGCCAAAACATCGACGTTGGGGGTAGTCGTTGGGGACGTTCTTGAATGACTAGTCGTTTAAGAGTCCCCAACGACTAGGTCAAAAGGCTCCGAGTGCGGCGTGCTCACGCCCGTCGTGGTGTGCCCGAAGGGGGATGGCTGCTACGAGCTCGATCATTTGCGAGTAGAAGACGAACCAGCCGTTGCAGATCCAATATGGATCTCGCCAACCTCGGCAAGCTGCTCGATGAGTGGAAGCCCTGTCGGGTCGTCCATTTCAACACCACCCAGAATGATGGTGTCATCGCGCAGGTCGATCTGCGTGTTGAACACAGCGAGGTTAAAGCCGGAGGCCACAAATCCGATAGCAGCCAGGACGAGCCCCGTGGCAACAAGCCCACCCGCTACGGCAAGGTAAATCTTTTTTACGCTGGACATGTTTGCACTCCTTCCTATGCCGTGAGCGGCGCCGCTTCAGCGCCCATGCGGCTCTTATTGCCTCGATCTTTCCAGAAGGGCGAAACGGCTTTCTTCGCCCAAAGGGCAGAGAGGCGCGCGATCTGCTTGGACGCCGTCCAGGCGCCTGCTCCCGTGAGGAGCGCCACACCGATGGAAGCGAATCCCATTCCCATCGAGGCCAAAACGTACGGAACATGCCCGATAATGATGCCGTCCACGGCGAACAGGAGCCCTACCAGGCCCGCGCCCCCGAATGCCGCGGCCACGATCCACACGCAGAGCGCAAGAACCCAAATACAGATGTAGACTGCAGCGGCAACGGCGACGAACGCGAGCAGCAGCGGAATCCATACCGGAGAGCCCACGATGGCGAGCGCCCATAGAAGTGCCGTGCTCTTGCGCTTGGTCCTCGCGATCGCGCGCGGCACGGCGGGCAGTTCGTCGAGCGTTGCCTCGGCGACCTCACCGGGCGTGCCCATGGCGGCCACAGCCTCGGCCTCCGTCATGCCGTCCTCCATACGGTCGGCGATGGCCTCCGCGTAGAACTCCTGCGTTTCCTTTACCTGATCTGCCGGCAGGCAGGCCAGAAGCTCGCCCAGCCGGTTCAAGAACTCATCGCGCGTCATGGTGCGCCCCCTCCACGTAACGGTAGATCTCCTGCACGGATGGCCATTCGGCGAGGAACTCGGCGATACGCTCGCGCCCGGCGTCCGTGATGCGGTAGTACCTCCGCAGCCGCCCGTTGTGTTCGGCGGAGCGCGCGGTGATGCAGCCCGCCTTCTCCAGGCGCTTGAGCAACGGATAGAGCGTGGATTCCGTGAGTCCCATACTCGCGGGCACGTCCTTCACGATCTGATAGCCGTAGGATTCCTCGCCCGAGACGGCCGCGAGCACGCAGGCCTCGAGGAAGCCGCGCTTCATCTGTGCCTCCATCCGCACACCTCCTTTCGTAGTATACTGTGTAACACCTACTATATGACACATAGTATATGATGTCAACAGTTGTCGTATAGGGAGTCTGGTCTGTCTGTCCCTGCGGGTACTCATTGGGGACGTACTTAAATGAGTGCCATCGCTCAAGGTGGCACCTGGGGACGTTCCTTATGTGCCGGCACTTTGGGACACTCCTTGTCAAGGTTTTGTTCCATCGTGCGGGTTGCTATTTAACGTGCGACAATGCCGTGTGGAAATAGAAATGTCTTCTGGGGGCTATCTATGCTGTACGAATTTTGCGCCGAGAACTTTGAGCGAGTGCCGGCGGCCATCGAGGCTGGTGCGGGGCGCATTGAGCTGTGTGACAACCTTGCCGTCGGTGGCACCACGCCTTCCGCCGGCGTTATTAGCGCTACAGTCAGTTACGCTCACGAGCATGACGCGCGAGTGATGTGCATGATTCGTCCGCGTGGTGGCGACTTTCATTACAACCAGGACGAGCTGCGCATGATGGAGATGGACCTGGGCCTTGCTGTGAGTGCCGGCGTTGACGGCCTGGTCTTTGGCTGCTGCAAGCCCTGTGCCAGCGGCTGGGCGCTCGACGAGCTCACCCTCGGCGCCCTCGTTATGGCTACGGGCTGCGCGACGGAGGAGTGCAAGCGCGAGCCCCTTGACATCACCTTCCACATGGCATTTGACCAGCTCTCGCCCGAGGTTCAGCTCGATGCGATTGATACACTTGCCGACTGCGGCGTTACGCGCATCCTCACACATGGCGGTGCGGCCGGTACGTCGATCGAGGATAATTTCGATCACCTGGCTCGTTTAATCGAGTATGCGGGCGATCGCTTGACCATCCTTCCCGGCGGCGGCATCACTACGGCAAATCGCGACGCGGTCGTGGCGGCGCTAGGCGTCTCCGAGCTCCATGGCACCAAGATCGTGCCGCTGGGGGTATAACCCGTGGCGCTGGTATTTGACGTCCAGCAGGCGAGCGGCAAGCCCGACGATAATCGTCGCCCTGGCACCGCGTGCCCCTTTTGCGACACGGAGGGGCTCGCCAACATCATCCAGCGCGATGGTGACTGCATCTGGCTCGAGAATAAGTTCAAGACCTTGCGGGCCACCCGTCAGACCGTATTGATCGAGTCGGCCAATCACGACGCCGACCTGGCGACCTATGAACCAGATGAGCTGCATCATGTGATGCGGTTTGCCCTGGGCTGTTGGCAGCAGATGATCGATTCCCAACAGTACCGCAGTGTGCTCATGTACAAGAACAAAGGCCCGCTTTCGGGCGGCAGTCTCGTCCATCCACACATGCAGATTGTGGGCTTGGAACAGGAGGACGGCTATGCGGCGCTGACTTCCGCCAATTTCGAAGGCGTCAATGTCTGGCAACAGGGGAGAGTCTCGGTCAACATCTCAACCGAACCGATCATGGGGTTCTTTGAGGTCAATGTTTCAGTCCCACAGGGAATCGCCGCCAGCGACGACGCCCGCGACCAAGCCGAAGCGGACCTGTTTGCCGATGCGATTCAGGTGGCCCTGCGCTATATCCTGCACGAACACCACGGCGGTCGCGCGGAGTCGTACAACTTGTTCTTCTACCACATGGACGGCCGGACCATTGCCAAGCGTTGCCACGTTGGGTGGTATCGCCCTACTTCGTGGGCTATCGTCTGGCCCAGGTTAATGCCGAGACCACGCTCGATATCGATGCTGAGCGCCTACGCGCGCATCTGGAAACGCTCGTATAGCAAGGCGAGCGCCTTCGAAAAGTGTGCTGCCTAGCGTGCCATCGCGTCGCGCCCAGCCTTGACCCGCTTGCGCTGTTTGGCGCGCTCCTCGCCGGTTAGGCGCTCAAAGAGGTGCCCGATAATCGAGGCCTGCACCTGCTGAAACAGCGTTCCGCACATGACGGGAAACACGACTTCGCCTGGAAAGTACTGCGTGGCGATGACGGCGCCCGAAGAGATGTTACGCATGCCGCAGGTAAAGCACATGGTAGTCGTCTCGCTATATGGCAGATGCAGCGCGCGGGCGACCAGAATGCCGACGACAAAGCCGCTGATGGCGAAGGTCAAAATAAAGAGGGCGACTTCCAGGCGCACCGCATTCATGTGCAGCACGTACTCGCTCATGGCGGTGGAGTTGGAGGCGATGACACCCATCATCATGAACTTACAGGCGGGCGAAAGCGCGGGGGAGAGTTTCTCGTGTCCCCATCCGCGCGTGAACTCGTTGATCACGATGCCGAGCACGGCGGGGATGGCGATCATAAAGGCCATGTTCTGCATCATGCCCGGAACATCGATTGCAACGGTGGCACCCAGCAGGAGCTTAAGCGTGAGCGGAATCGTGACGGGCGAGATGACCGAGGACGTCAGGATGATGGTGAGCGCGAGCGGGCCGTTGCCGCCGAACATGCTGATCCACATAAAGGCGGTGACTGCCACGGGTACGCTGTACTCGAGCACGATGCCGCAGACAAGGTTTGGGTTGGAACCAAAGAACAACGATCCTGCGGCATAGGCTGCAAGGGGGATGAGCGCCGCCGAGACGAGCAATGCCGCAATCAGATGCAGCGGACGGCGGAACACCTCAGTAACCTGATGGAAAGTGTTGCTGAGCGCACCTTGGAACGTCATAAAGGCAAACAGGGCGGGAACGATTGGCTTGAGCACGCCGATCTGCTGGGGAAAGAGCACGCCGAGCGTAACGCAAATCGGAACGATGACCTGCATGTACCCCGCGAGAAACTTACCCAGTCCAACCCATTGCTTCATATGCTCTTGTGACTCCCTTTGCTCGTGAATCCGTTTTGAATGGATATGCTAGACGCTCGCATGCGTCCGTGTGTCAGAAACGCTTGAATATTTCGAGGCTATTACCGGCATCGTTTACCGAAACCGCGGCGTGCCGCGAGGTTCTGCGTCCGTGCCGCACGGTATAATAAATCCGTTCAACAGATCTGCCTGCCGAAGCGGGCATACACAGAGGACTCATCGCTATGAACCGTGAGAGGTATCGCGGCGACCTGCCCCTATCGGGGGTGGGCGCCTATGTCATCGCTTAAGACGACGCATCGCTGGGCGGTCGCTCGGCAAAACCCCGAGCTCGAAAAGGAGCTTTCGGCTGGCCTGGGCATACCCGGGCTGGTGGCGCGCATTATGGTTGCGCACGGCATTACATCCATCGAGGAAGGCCAGCTGTTTTTGACGCCTTCGCTCGATCGCGACTGGGCGGACCCGCTCGTTATTCCGGGCATGGCGGTCGTCGCTGACCGCGTTGAGCGTGCTATTCGCAGCCACGAGCGCATCGCCGTCTTTGGCGATTTTGACGTCGACGGCATTACGTCGACTTGTCTGTTGACCGAGGCGCTACGTTCGTTTGGCGCCAACGTCACGCCGTTTATTCCGCATCGCTTTGACGAGGGCTACGGCCTGTCGCGTGCGGCGCTCGACCGCGTCAACGAGCTCGCCCAACCCAACCTGATCGTGACCGTCGATAACGGCATTGCCGCCAAGGAGGAGGTCTCCTATCTGGAGAGCCTGGGGATCGATTTGGTGGTCACGGACCATCACGAGCCGTCCGACCAGGTGCCGCAGGGCGTGCCCCTGACCGACCCCAAGCTCGAGGACGAGGGCCCCTCGCGCGAGCTTGCCGGTGCCGGCGTGGCGCTCAAGCTGGTGCAGGTCCTGGGCGAGCGTTTGGGCAAGCCGTCGTATTGGCGTTCGCTGATCGAGGTCGCGGCGCTGGGCACCGTGTCCGACATGATGCCGCTCACGCCCGAGAATCGCGCACTGGTCGCCGAGGGCATCCAGCAGATGCGCGTGACGGCCCGTCCCGGCTATATCGCGCTTGCCGCACTTGCCAAGGCCGACCTTTCTACCATTACGGCCGACGGCCTGTCGTTTTCGCTCATCCCTCGTCTGAATGCTGCCGGCCGCATGGCTGATCCCAAGCTGGCGCTCGACCTGCTGCTTGCCCGCGATCCTATCGAGGCAAGTGCACTGGCAGCCGAGCTCGAGGAAATCAACCGTCAGCGCCGCGAGATCGAGGCCGAGCTTACGCGCGATGCCATGGCGAAGGTCGAGGAGACTTATGACGGCGGGCGCGCAATCGTCGTGGGCGGCGAGGGCTGGCACGAGGGCGTCAAGGGCATCGTGGCGAGCCGCCTGACCAATCGCTATCACGTGCCGGCGCTGCTCTTCTCGATCGAGGACGGCGTTGCACGCGGATCGGGTCGCTCGGTGGGCAAGGTCAACCTGTTCGATGCCGTCGAGCGTTGCTCCGATCTGCTGATTCGCCGCGGCGGGCATGCCGGTGCGGTGGGTATAACCATCGAGGCATCCAAGCTCGATGAGTTCCGCCGTCGCCTTTCGGCCGTGCTATCGGAGCTTCCCGCCGATGACTTTGAGGACACTGACGAGGTTGCCGCCACCGTTGACCTCTCCGAGCTAAATATCGAGACTATCGAGCAGATTTCTCGTCTTGAGCCGTTTGGCCAGGGCAATAAGGTGCCGCTTCTGGCTGCCGAGGGCGTGACGATGTGCGATCGCGCCGTGGTGGGCAAAACCGGCGAGCACATGCGCTTTGTGGCGACCGATGGCGCGCGAGTGTGCCGGCCATCATGTTCCGCGTGCCGCAGATCGATAGGCTCATCAATTGCGACAGCGCCGTCGACTTGGTGTTCGAGGCCGTGGCCGAGCATTGGCAGGGACGCGTGAAGCCCAAGCTCATGATCAAAGATGTCTTGGTGCGCGATACCGCGGCGTCCAATATCGACGATCCGGCATGCGAGCTTCGCCGCGGCGTGCAGCCGGCGGATTCTGGCCTGCGCCTGGAGTCGCGTAAACGCGAGACGCTCGCCCAGCTTTCTTATACCGAGCTCACGCGCTCGCTTATCCATAGCTTTATCGGCTCGAACCAGCCACATCGCGCGCAGGTCGAGGCACTCGACGCGCTCGCCGACCACCAGAGCGTTTTGGCCGTTATGGGGACGGGACGTGGTAAGTCGCTCATCTTCCATGTGCACGCCGCGCGCGAGGCGGTCCTTCGAGGGCGTGCGAGCATCTTTGTCTATCCGCTGCGCGCGCTCGTTGCCGACCAGGCCTATCATCTTTCATCGACGATGGCTGCACTCGGGATTGGCGTGGGCGTGTTGACCGGCGAGACCGTGGAAGCAACGCGCGATGACGTGTTTGCCGGCCTGGCTTCGGGCCGCACCGGCATCGTACTCACGACGCCTGAGTTCCTGTCTATTCACCGCGACCGCTTTGCGCGCTCGGGGCGTATCGGATTTGTCGTTATTGACGAGGCGCACCATGCCGGTCTTGCCAAGGGCGGCGACCGAAGCGCATACCTCGACATGCCCGATATCCTCAAGGCCCTGGGCGATCCGGTCGTTATGGCGGCGACGGCCACCGCGACGGCTCCGGTCGTGGCGGAGCTTGCCCGCGTGCTGTCGATTGCCCGTACGGTGGTCGACGAGACCGTGCGCGAGAACTTGCGGCTCGAGGACGACCGCGATCTTGCGAGCCGCGAAAACCGCCTGGTGTCCATCGTCGCGACGGGGGAGAAGACCGTCATCTACGTCAACTCGCGTGATCAGTCCGTGGCGCTTGCCAAGACGCTACGCAAACGCGTTCCCGACTACGCGTCGCATATCGCCTTTTACAACGCGGGCCTTACGCGCACCGACCGCCATCGCGTAGAGGAGGCGTTTCGTGACGGATGCCTCAGCTGCATCGTCTCGACCTCTGCCTTTGGCGAGGGCGTCAACCTTCCCGATATTCGCCATGTCGTGCTCTATCACATGCCGTTTGGCGCGATTGAGTTTAACCAGATGAGTGGCCGCGCCGGTCGCGATGGACAGCCCGCCGTGATTCACCTGCTCTATTCGTCGCGCGACGCCCGCATTAACGAGCGCCTACTCGACTGCTATGCGCCTGAGCGCGACGAGCTCGTCACGCTCTATCGCGCGCTGCAAACCATGTGGCGCTCCAACCGCGGCAAGACCGGGGACGATTCCTTTAGCGCGAGCGATATCGACATCGCGCAGATGTGCCTTGCCATCGATGCTCGCACGCCGGTCGACGAGCGCTCGGTGGAAAGTGGCCTGGGAATCTTCGAAGAGCTTGGCTTCTGTCGCGTTTCGGGGTTTGACGACACCCGTCGCATCGCGATGGCCGAAAACCCCGGCCGTGTGCAATTGAGCAGGTCAATTCGCTATTTGGAGGGCTTGCGTTCGCGCATGGAGTTCTCGGCTTTCCGGAGTTGGGCGCTCGATTCGTGCGCTTCTGATATGCTAGCCAAAGTTAACCGCCCGATCGTACCGCGGGCCTAGGGGAAGGGGACCTCGATGGATGCCGCAGCCCGTACCGCCCATGATTCCGCCCTCCAGCCGTTCTCGGAGATGGAGCACTATAAGCATGCCGATGAGCTGCCGCCCGAGATTATGGCGGACAGCTACGACAAGCTGGAGCGCCTGTGCCTCAAATATATGAATGAGGACGACTTTTCTAAGGTGGAGCAGGCCTATTGCTTTGCTGCCGAGAAGCACTGCAACCAAAAGCGCCGCTCGGGTGAGATGTACATCAACCATCCCGTCGAGGTGGCCATCATTTTGGCCGATCTCAAGATGGACTGCGATGTGGTGTGCGCCGCGCTGCTGCACGATACCGTCGAGGATACCGAGACCTCGCTTGCCGATGTTTCCGGCCTGTTTGGCGATACGGTGGCCGAGCTCGTCGATGGCGTGACCAAGCTCACCAACATCGAAGTCGACAGCATGGACGAGAAACAGGCGCTCACGCTGCGAAAGATGTTCCTCGCCATGTCCAAGGACATCCGCGTCATCATCGTTAAGCTTGCCGACCGTCTGCACAACATGCGCACCCTTGCGGCCCTGCGTGAGGACCGTCGCCTGTTTAAGGCCCGCGAGACCATGGACGTGTATGCGCCCCTGGCCGACCGTCTGGGCATGAGCTCCATTAAATGGGAGCTCGAGGACCTGTCCTTCTTCTATCTTGAGCCCGACGCTACCAACGCATCGCGCGCATGGTGGCGGAGTCGCGCGAGGTCCGTGAACGCTATCTGGCCGAGACCATCAAGACGCTCACCGACGAGCTCAACCGCATTGGCCTGGAGGACTTCCAGATCAACGGCCGTTCCAAGCACTATTGGTCCATCTACCAAAAGATGAAGCGCAAGGGCAAGGAATTTTCCGAGATCTACGACCTGGTGGCACTGCGCGTCATCACGCATTCGGTACGTGATTGCTACTCTACGCTCGGCGCGGTGCATACGCTGTGGCACCCCATGCCTGGTCGCTTTAAAGACTATATCGCCATGCCCAAGGTCAATAACTACCAGTCGCTCCACACGACGGTTATCGGCCCCACGGCCCGCCCGCTCGAGATTCAGATTCGTACCTACGAGATGCACGAGCAGGCCGAGTACGGTATTGCCGCTCACTGGCTCTATAAGAAGTCGGGCGGATCGTCTGCGTCTAAGACCAATGATGCCCAGCGCTTGGACGACCAGATTAACTGGCTCAAACATTCGCTCGATTGGGCTGCGTCTGATGAGATCACCGACGCAAGGAATACCTGCATTCGCTGAAGGTCGATCTGTTCGATCAGGAGATCTTCGTCTTTACGCCCAAGGGCGAGGTCATGGCGCTTCGTGCCGGCTCCACGCCGCTCGACTTTGCCTATGCCGTTCACACCGAGGTGGGCAACCACTGCGTCGGCGCTAAGATCAACGGTGCGGTGGCCCCGCTCACGCACGAGATCAAGACGGGCGACCGTGTCGAGATTCTGACCAACAAGAGTTCCAAGCCGTCGCGTGATTGGCTCAAGATCGTTAAGACACCTTCCGCCAAGTCAAAGATCCGCCGTTACTTCGCCGCCGCGACCAAGGACGACGACGCTGCCGCCGGCCGCGATATACTGGCTAAGGACCTGCGCAAGCGCGGATATGGCATCTCTACGCCACGATCCACGCGTGCGCTCAACGCCGTGGCGGAGCAGTTTAACTATAAGCAGCTCGAGGACCTGTTTGCCGCCGTTGGTGCGGGCAAAGTCGCCCCACGTGCCGTTGGCAATAAGGTCGAGCAAATCTTGGACCCCAAACCCGAGGAACAGCTCACCAAGGCCGAAGCCATTGCCGAGGTCGTCAAGCAGCCTGCCCGCGGCTCCAACCGCAAGCCGCAAAAGCGCGGCAAGAGCGCCAGCAACGGCATTATCGTCAAGGGCGAGAGCAACAGCGGCCTGCTGGTCCGTCTGGCCCATTGCTGCAACCCCGTGACGGGCGACGACATCGTCGGCTTCATCACGCGCGGTCGCGGCGTCTCGGTGCATCGCGCCAACTGTCCCAACGTCAAAGGCCTTATGGAACATCCCGAGCGCATGATCGACGTGGAGTGGGACGCGCTGCCGACACCCTCTTCCAGGTCGAGATCGTGGTGGAGTGCCTGGACCGCATGGGCCTGCTCAAGGATGTCACCATTGCTATTGGCGATGCGGGCGGCAATATCCTTTCTGCCGCCACGTCGACCAACCGCGAGGGTATTGCAACCCTGCGCTTTATGGTCGAGATCTCGGACGCGAGCGGCCTGGATCCGTTGCTTGCCTCTATCAGCAGCGTTGACTCGGTCTACGACGCGCGTCGCTTGATGCCCGGCGAGGGTGGAGCCCAGCTTAAGCGCCGCGTTTAGTCGCGACGAACGTGCCACATTATCGATATTCGCTACACTCGAGCATCGTTTGATGCCTCGAGTTCTATAGAGAGGAGAGGGGCATGAGTGCTGTGTCCTTGGATTTAACTCCCAAGGGATCGGTCGAGATCGAGACGCTCGTAAACGGTCCCATTCAGACCAATAGCTATGCTGTTATTTCGGACAATGAGTGCGTGATTATCGATCCCGCATGGGAAGGCGAGCGTTTGGTGGAGCATATTCGAGCCGAGCATCCCGGCGTACGCGTGCTTGGCGCCGTATGCACTCATGGCCATGCCGATCATGTTGGTGGTGTTGCCGGCGTGCGAACCACCGTTGGCGAGGGCTGCCAGTATGAGCTGTGTGCTAAGGATGTGACGGTGCCGCATGCGAACATCGAGGAGCAGCGAGCTATGTGGGGCATTGAGACGCCCGACCCCGGGGAGCCGACGCGCCTGCTCGCCGAGGGCGATGCTATCGAGGTGGGCGATATCTGCCTGCAGGTGATCGAGACGCCGGGGCATACGCCGGGCGGGATCGTCTTGTTTGCTGCCACCGAGCAGGGGAACATTGCCTTTGTGGGCGACACCCTGTTTCCGGGTGGGCACGGCCGCACCGATCTTTCTGGAGGAGATGGGGCGGCTATTCTGCGCTCGCTCTCCAAGCTCGCCCGGCTTCTTCCGCCCGATACCGTTTGCCTAACCGGCCATGGCGATTCGACCACCATGGCACGCGAGCTCATACAGAACCCTTTCATGCAGATGTAGCTTAATGGTCGGCTTTTGAAGCACGAGAAGCGTCCAGACGTCAAGCTATTTTTCCCCAACGGGTCGATTCCGTAGGGCAAACGGTCAAAAAAGTCTGTTTGGACGATATTCGTGAACAAACGAACGTTTATGCTCGGGTGCGCCGTGGTAAAATCTCAGGCGTTATCGGAGCAACCTTACAGGAGGTTTCTTTTATGCTCGTCAACGCAGCAGACATGCTCAAGAAGGCCGAGGCCGGCAAGTACGGTCTCGGTGCCTTCAACACCAACAACCTCGAGTGGACCCTGGCTATTCTCCAGCCGCCGAGGAGGCCAAGTCTCCGCTGATCCTTCAGTGCACCGCTGGTGCCGCTAAGTGGATGGGCGGTTTCAAGGTCTGCGCCGACATGGTCAAGGCTGCCGTCGAGGCACGGGCGTTACCGTTCCCGTCGCCCTTCACCTCGATCACGGTTCTTACGAGGACTGCTTCAAGTGCATCGAGGCCGGCTTCACGTCCATCATGTATGACGGCTCTCACGAGGAGACCTTCCAGCTTAACCTCGACCGCACCAAGGAGCTCGTTGAGCTTGCCCACTCCAAGGGCATGTCCATCGAGGCCGAGGTCGGCGGCATCGGCGGCACCGAGGACGGCGTGACCTCCAGCGGCGAGCTCGCTGATCCTGCTGAGTGCAAGCAGATCGCTGACCTGGGCGTCGACTTCCTCGCCTGCGGTATCGGCAACATCCACGGCGTGTACCCCGCCGACTGGGCTGGCCTTTCCTTCGAGCGTCTGGGCGAGATCAAGGCCCAGACCGGCGACCTGCCCCTCGTCCTGCACGGTGGCACCGGCATCCCCGAGGATCAGATCAAGAAGGCCATCTCCCTGGGCATCTCCAAGATCAACGTCAACACCGACCTGCAGCTCGTCTTCGCCAAGGGCGTCCGCGAGTACATCGAGGCTGGCAAGGATCAGCAGGGCAAGGGCTTTGACCCCCGCAAGCTCCTCAAGCCTGGTCGCGACAACATCGTTGCCCGCACCAAGGAGCTCATGGAGGAGTTTGGCTCCGTCAACAAGGCGTAAGCGTCGCTAAACTTCCCGCCGGAAGCCCCGTCCCCCTACACTGTTTCCTTTGCGCTCACCTGGCTTTGCCAGAAGTCGCGCCAAGAAAACAGCTCCGGGGGACGGGGCTTCCTTCGTTTAACGCCGCAGGGTTACGAGTCTGAATTAAGATGGCTACTGGCTTTGCCAGAAGTCGCGCGACGGAATCAGCTCCGGGGAAACGGGGCCTCCTTTGTTAACTTGCTACAGGGTTACTGGTCTGATTTTAGTTATATGGTTACCGTTCAGCGGTGTTGATGGCTCCCTTGTTGGGGCTTTCTTTTTATCTCGCTACAATGGGCTTCAAGCGTTCTAGTGACTTGGAGTTTTGGTATGGCTGTTATTAATGTGCTGCCTTCGGATGGGAAGGTTATTGACGAGGGTCCAGTTGGTTGCTCTGCTGATGTTTGCTGTGATGACTTTCGTCATCTCGATGTTGGACTGCCGCCCGAGATTCTTCGTCTTATGGATGCCGGGTATTTGACGCAGGCTGTTGCTGCCTGCGATCGCCTTTTGGAGCAGAACTCCGAGCCTTCGCTGGCTGCTTGTGTTCGTGCCGAGCGGTATCGCATGCTCGAGACGCCGCTTCATTTTTCGGTGTCGCGCGACCAGGCTATTGCGATGATTCGCGAGGAGTGGCCAGAGTTTACCGAAGAGCAGTTTGATGACCTGATTAATCGTAAGCGTATTGACTGGCGCTTTATCGATGGCGAACTGTTCGTTCTCGACAACTTCCTCGATTCGCTTCGCGTATATCCCAAAGAGGTTCCCGGCATGCGGCCCGATTCTACGGACGGAATAGCACTGCGCAACGAGATGCTCAAGGAGATGGAGTCACAAAACGGATTGGCTCGCGTCATTACGCTTAAAGCGTCCGTGTCTGTCCCCGGCGCTCTGGAAGGGGAGACCGTTCGCGCGTGGCTACCCGTTGCCGCCGCCTGTCGTCAACAGTCTCATATCGAGGTTCTCGATATGACGCCGGAGGGTGCTGTTGCCCCCGCGAATGCTTCGGCGCGTACCGCCTCGTGGTCTTCTTCGAGTGAGCGCTCATTCTCGGTGACCTATCGCTATCAAATTGATGCCGCTTATCGTGATGTCTATGGGGGTGCGCTTCCGGTGCATCCTTGCATGGACACGCCACTGCCCGTGGACACCTCCGAGGACCGTCCGCACATTGCATTCACGCCGTATCTACAGCAGCTGACAGCCCGTGTCATTGACGGGCTCGAGGATCCGCTCGATCGCGCCCGTGCTATCTATGATTACCTGACGCAGTACATCGACTATCGCTATCAGCCGCCGTACTTGCTTTTGGGATCTATTGCCGATGACTGCGCGCATTCGCTCCGCGGCGATTGCGGCGTTATGGCGCTCACGTTTATCACCATGTGCCGTATCGCGGGCGTGCCTGCCCGTTGGCAGAGCGGCTGTATGTTGCGCCCGATTCGGTGGGGTCGCACGACTGGCAGAGTTCTATACGCCGCAGACCGGATGGCTCAACGCCGACGTGTCATTTGGATCTTCTGCTCGCAGGATGGGGGAGGAGTGGCGCCGCCGTCACTACTTTGGCAATCTCGACCCGTGGCGTATGGTGGCCAACAATCGATTCCAGGCAGAGTTTGAGCCTCTTTCGACGGCATGCGCGAGGACCCTTACGATAACCAGATGGGTGAGGCTTCGGTCGACGGTCGCGGATGCGTCGGCGCGAGATGCTCCGCACGGTCGAACTCATCGAAATGCTCGAAGTTCCATTTTCGGACTAATCGGTAGAAAGCTGTGATAAACTAACTCACGCATTGCGTGCCCGAGTGGCGGAATTGGCAGACGCAGTGGACTCAAAATCCACCGTTGGCAACAACGTGCGAGTTCGAGTCTCGCCTCGGGCACCATACATGCAAGTGAGCGTTCAAGGGGGTTGCGGCCCCCTTTTTCGTGCCGAACTCGCGTGAGCGCGCGAAGCGTTAAGCAAACAGGCCTGTGGCCTGTTTGTAGCGGAGCGTGGCGAGGGCGCCACGCGCCCGAAGCCCGGGGCTTCGCGAAGCGAAGGCCCTTCGAGTCTCGCCTCGAGCACCATACATGCAAGCGAGCGTTCAAGGGGGTCAAGGTCCCTTTTTCGTGTACGTAATGTGATAACGCGCTGTACGTGTTATTATTCGCAAGGCGTTGTTCCCGCAATGCCCTAAAGAGGAACCTGAGGGTTCCCACCTTTTGGCGCCAATGAGCAGCTGACTGGTCATACAACTTAGATTCCCTTCCTCAAATCGAGGAAGTCTATGTGTACGACCTGGTTGCTGAGAAGCGCCGGGTTATTTTTTTATGAATGGAGGTAGGGAAAATAGCTAAGTCTGATGACACCCGCATCAACGACGAGATCACTGCATCTTCGTGTCGTTTGATTGGCGTCGATGGCTCTCAGCTCGGCCTGTTCGCCATCCGCGATGCCCAGCGCGTCGCCGACGATCAGGGTCTCGACCTGGTCGAGATCGCTCCCAACGCGGAGCCGCCGGTCTGCAAGGTCATGGACTACGGTAAGTTCAAGTACCAGCAGGCCATGAAGGCCAAGGCTGCTCGTAAGAACCAGTCCAAGGTCGAGGTCAAGGAAATGAAGTTCCGACCCAAGATCGACGTTGCGACTACGAGACCAAGAAGGGCCACGTTCTGCGTTTCCTCAAGAAGGGCGCACGCGTTAAGATCACCATCATGTTCCGCGGCCGTGAGATGGCTCACCCGGAGCAGGGCCTTAACGTTCTCGAGCGTCTCGCCGAGGATCTCAAGCCTTACGCTACGGTCGAGTCCAAGCCTAAGATGGAAGGCCGTAACATGCTTATGCTGCTCGCCCCGATTAAGGGCGCCTTCGATGAGGATAAAGCGGCAAGCGATAGCAAGTAACTAGTGTTCTGTAACCGATTAAGGAGTATTTCATGCCTAAGATGAAGTCCCACAGCGGCACCAAGAAGCGTTTCCGCAAGACTGGTACCGGCAAGCTTATGCGCGCCAAGCTTTCAAGAGCCACATCCTGAGCAAGAAGTCCACCAAGCGTAAGCGTGGCTTCCGTCAGGAGACCGAGATCGCCGCTGCCGACCGCAAGGTCATCAAGTCGCGTCTCGCCTAAGTTCGCGTTCCCGTTTTTCGTTTTACCGTCTAGGAGTTGATAGAACATGGCACGTATTAAGCGCGCTGTTGCCGCCAAGAAGAAGCGCCGTACCGTTATGCACCGTGCGAAGGGTTACTACGGTGCCGCTTCGCGTACTTACAAGCATGCTAAAGAGCAGGTCCAGCACTCCCTGCAGTATCAGTATCGTGATCGCCGCAACAAGAAGCGCGAGATCCGTTCTCTCTGGATCACCCGTATCAACGCTGCTGCTCGCCTGAACGACATCTCTTACTCTCAGTTCATGCACGGCCTGAAGGTTGCCGGCATCGAGCTCGACCGCAAGGTCCTGGCTCAGATGGCTTACGAGGACATCGAGTCCTTCAACGAGCTGGCTGCCATTGCCAAGAAGGCTCTCGAGGCCTAATAGATTCTCTTGAATCGCTAGGGGAGTGTCGCGTTGTGCGCGGCGCTCCCTCTTTTTATCTGAAGCGCGGTTTACATTGCTAAAAGCGCGGGTAGATAGACACTTACAGGTGACCGATCTCTATATATTTCTAAACCAAAGGGTCATCATCTGATACGTGCGGAAGATCCGCACCAGTCTTTCTATTAGCTATAGAAAGCGATATGTTGTGTAGGACTTGTGAAGAGTGGAATTGACGACCCACAGGGCTTCGCGGTCTGGCAATATATCTCCTTGCCGCGCGGCCCGGTCGGACCGGATCAGCCGCCAGGCGTGCACCTTGAGAACCGGATACTGCGAGGATGGACACATTCAGTGTCGCATCCGGGCAGACATCGAAC
>ENA-OQCE01000675-OQCE01000675.1-human-gut-metagenome-genome-assembly--contig:-NODE-675-length-16103-cov-1.842389_pt1 | contig 16103 bp, 20 predicted proteins | sample MGYA00242495_ERZ504572 | MGnify/ENA primary metagenome ERZ504572 (study PRJEB26092, sample SAMD00036228) | human gut metagenome | host: Homo sapiens | study: EMG produced TPA metagenomics assembly of...
GCTCCGGGTGCTGGACAAGACGGTTCAGAAGCGTCAGGGTCTGCTGTTCCACCCAGCGAGGCGGGGACCGCCGCACAGCCGCCGCAGCTCCATCTGGCCGGCGTTTTCCTGACCGGGACCGCCCGGTCCCTGCGGCGCTCCTGCGCGCTGCGGAACTGCTCCTCCGGGAGTATGGCCGGGTACCGGTCTGTCCCGATGTATCTCTTATCCTCCAGAATACGGGCCACCATATTTTTGTTCCACAGCTTGCCCTCGTCATAGGCAACTCCCCGCTCTTGGAGTGCCTCCACCAGTTCCTGATAGGACGCCCCGGCCAGATAGGTCTGGTAGATCCAGCGGACTGTTTCCGCCTCTGCCGGATGGGGAGTGTACTCTCCGAACTCCATCCGGTATCCGAAGGGCTGCTTTCGGTTGTTCGCCATCAGCGCACCGTCCTCTCGATGGCCTCTGTCAGCTCCAGCCCATTGATCAGCCGGAACCGCAGGCATTCGTTGTTCTCCACGATGATCTTTGCAACCAGCTCGCTGAACAACTCCTCATCAAACGCCTCCAGAAATTCCGGCCCGGTCTCCAATATCTCCAACAGGACTTGAGTCTGCCGGATGGTCTGGTCCTCCTCGGACTCCAGAAACCGTTCCTTTTCCAGCTTGGCGGTGCGGAGCTGTTCAGCCAGCGTGTTGCTCCGGGTAATATAAATGTCAGGATCGACAAGGCCCTGTTGCTTCAGCTCGGCCAATAGTCGCTCCTGACGGACGATATCCGCTATTTGTTTGTTCGCTTCCACGATGTCCAGGCTCCAGAGCAGCTTCCCGTTTTGGACTGTCTGGAGGTCCGTAAGCAGTTGGGAGAGAATCGGCATTCCACGGTGCCGCAGTTTGTAATACAGGCGGAGGAAAGCATGTTCAAATTCAGCTTCCGGGATCTGCGTGATCTGACATTTGTCAGGCGACTTATCGTGGAGCCTGCAAGTCCAATAGGCGGTTTCCCTGCACTTTTTTTCGTTTGAATATGGAACCGCAGTTCCCGCAGATGACGGTACCGGTCCATGGGTATGTGACTCCGGACTTTGGGCGGATCACCATGCCTTTCTGCTTCAGCAGTGCCTGTGCCTGGTCAAACACTTCCCGGTCAATAATGGCCGGATGGCTGCCCGGTACGAAATACTGGTCATACTCACCTTGATTTCGCTTCTTCCTGTGGGGCAGTGTTCGGGTGGTATAGGTCTTTTGCGCCAGCGAGTCACCCGCGTATTTTTCATTGTGGAGGACATATTGGATCGACGTTGTCTGCCAATATGGGGTCTTATCTCTTGTGGGGATCCCATATCGTGTGATCTCTTTGGCGATGTCCTCCATGCTGCGTCCATTGAGGTATCTCTGGAAGATCAGGCGGATGATCTCGGCCTCCGCCTCGATGATCTCCAGCCCTCCGCCGACCAGGCGGTATCCAAACGGGGCCTTGCAGGTGATGAAGCGGCCCTTTTTCATTTTCTTCTGGTAGGTCCAGCGGATATTTTCAGAAATAGTCTCGCTCTCTTTCTGAGCCATCATGGAGAAGATGGCTGTCAGCAGCTCGCCGGACATCTGGGCGGTATCGATGCCCTGCTCCTCGAAGCAGACCCCGACCCCCAGGTCCCTCAGCTCCCGGACCGCCATCAGGCTCTCGCTGGTGTTTCGCGCGAACCGAGCGGTGGATTTTGTCAGGACCTTGTCGATGCGGCCTCTGCGGCAGTCTTTCAGGAGCCGCTGGAAGTCATCCCGCTTCTCCGCGGAGGTCCCGGTGATCCCCTCATCCGCATATACGTCCACGAACTCCCATTCCGGGTTGCCGGTGATGAGTTCTGTGTAGTAGGCATTCTGTGTGGCAAAGGAGTGGAGCTGGTCCTCAGAGTTGGAGCTGACACGAGCGTAAGCTGCCACACGCAGTTTCCGGGTCCGGACGGCCCAGAGGCCGGGATCATGATAACATGGGGGGTGCTGTTCAGTGCGAGGGATCCACTGATCGCTGTCTGTCCGTTCATCTAAATCACCTCTGTTCAGCCACACACAATACCCTAACTTTCTCTGAAAAGCTATACTCAAATGCAACAACTATTGAGGCGAATATATGACGTCCGCTCCTGTTTCTACCCGGAGCCGCGCGGCGATCTTCCGCGCCTCCGCTTCGCTGATAATACTGGCGTCCCGCAAGGCACACAGCAGGTTTACCATACCAATGTAGTTTACATTCGCGTTCATGCTTTTCCCTCCCAATCAGGCTTCTTCATCCAAAGAGAGACCAGGCAGTTTTATTTTCAGAAGGATTGCGTCATATCTAACCCTTCTGATTCTTCCTGGTCCTCGAAAGGAGTCTCATCCAGTTCTTCGGGCAGTGTTTCATCGGGGATCTGCATCGCGGCCGCGAAGCGTGCAAAGGAAAGCGCCCGGTTCAGAGATATGTTTTCCTCTTTGACACTTTGCACCGCTATGTTTTGATCCTTCAGGTCTGTCATCGTATCAAGTGCTTCTGAAAGGTCTCTCCCCAGCCGATTCCACGAAGAAATTAGCAGGACCTCAAAGTCATGCTTCGCCGCGCCAAGACGCACATACTTCAGGCTGCTCTGGCTCGGGGAATGGTCAGCGGCAACCTCCGTCACCTCATATCCTGCTTTATCTGCGTACTCCAGCAAAAGCGACTTCTGGGCCTTCAGGTCTTCATCGGTCCTGGCTTTCAGATACAGCCATGCTTTCTTCTTTTCCGCCATAAGCTTTATGCCTCCCATGATGGTGCGCCAGAGATAAGCTCCGGCGCACAGCGATCCTTCATTCGTTTTTCAGTCGTGTATGAAAACAAGCGGGGGCCGCTCCACGATGTGTGGCAGCATTGCGATACCTTTCAGGGCGGCCCCCGCCGCTTCTGACATTTGCGTTTCCAATGATGGCCCTATTCGACACTACTTCCCGAGCCGTGGGCGGCAGGCTTGGACCGCGCGGGCGCGCGTCACGGGAATCTCACCCTCCGAGGATCTCTCCGAGCTGCCCCCACTGCTTGCGGCTGTGGCTGGACAGGAGTATCATTACTGGATTGCCGGCGAGGGTCGGGCAGGACTCCTGTGAGTCCCGCCGCAATGCGAAACAGCCCGCCACAGGCTGTTTTATGGACGGATGGGAACCGCTCTGCACCTTATTTGGCCGTCTTTGATGCGGGAGCTTCCCGCACAGATGGTCTTGGCGCATCCTCCAATGTCGCTTCAGCCTCCCTCTCGGGGGCCTCTCGCCAACGGACGTATCCAAGCTGCCGGATATTCTATTTCAAAGATCAAGAGGAGGAAGATTTGACCCCCTCATTATGTACAGGCAATAAGTAAGGGAGTTCACAAACGATTTTTCTAAAATTTTTTCTTTTCTCCGTTTTGCACAAAATCTTTCAGCCGTTGTAAGGCATAACGCTCACGATAACTGACTGCTTGCTGCGTGAGAGAAAGCATTTTCGCTACATCCTCCTGACTCATGTCTTTCCAGTAGCGGAAATAAAGCAGCAGCTGGTATTCTCTTTCCAGACTGCATAAGGCTTGATGCAAGTGATATACTTCCTCCTGATGTTGCACCTGTTCGTCCAGCGTCGGGCCGTTAGAAAATTGCTGCCGTCCATCCTCCATGAGCTCCTCCAGGGAGATTTCCCGACTGGGTAAAGATGCAATGGTTTGTTTTTTTTGATCCCACACCGAACGCTCCGATTTGAGTCCCTTTTCCATATAGCGCATCTTGCGGTCACTTGCTCGCAGTACACGCAAAATATCCGGACGTTTTTCAATGCCTGGGTAGAGCTTCTCATAGTCTGGGTAGTACATGTTGTATCGCGGCATGTCCGTTCCTCCTTCGATTTTCGTTGGTTCGCGGGCAGTCAACGAAAATCGGGAGGACCCCGCAGGAATTTCTTTTCCCGCCAAAATATAAAAATTTTTCTACATTTTCAATGTTTTTTCTGGTCTGGAATGGAAACGCGAAAAAATTACATCCATATTTCGACAATTCATCCCAGCATCTCCCAGAATTTTCTGGAGGATGCTCGGATAATTTGTCGAGGACAAAATGAGGCGCAGACAACCAGCTGGTTGCCTGCGCCTTTTTAGCAGGTGGCGATATTGGATTTGGCGGCGGCTTAGCCGCCGCTGGAGCAAAAGGGACGATAAAGCATTGTTATTCTCCCGTCTTTTGTGTAGTTACCAGCTCACATATTTCTTACAAAGCCGCATGAGGATCACGGCGGCTTGTGCCCTCGTGGCGGTGGCGCTTGGTCTGAGGGGCCCGCTGTCAGTGCCGTTGATAATCCCGGCGCTCACAGCCCAGTTCAGGGCCTCCAGCGCAAAATTGGAGATCTGGTCATAGTCCGCATATTCCCGAATGACCATGCCGCCCTGGATGGTGTCATAGTCCCTGTTCTTGGCGTAGCGGTACAGGACGGCTGGTCAAGAGGCCAGGACAGGCCCAGGCTGGGAATCTCCAAGGGCTGCTCTTTTTTTATGCAGTAGTTAATGACGAAATAGATGTAATCAAGAAAAAGAAAGGAAAAGCACAATCCAGACGGAACCGGCGGTTGTGTCAAGAAATATTTGTGAGTTCACAAGAATTTTGCTATAATGAGGACAGAAACCCCTATGCAGGGAGAAGGGCAGGAGCCTATGCACATCAGCTATCAGCCGCTATGGGACACCCTGAAAGAGCGCGGCATGAGGAAAGCGGACTTGCGGCTGGCCGCCGGTCTTACTACCAACATGATTGCCAACATGGGAAAGGGCGAGCATATCAGCATGAAAACGCTGCTGCGTATCTGCGGGGCGCTGCATTGTGATATTGCAGATGTAATTGCTTTGGAGCAGGACGACAATTCTGTTGCCCCATGAGGGGCCGCCCCCTGTCGGGACACTTTGTCAACAGCTCCACTTTGTCCCATAGTTGAATGTATGACAGAGGATTTGCAGAATAACTTACTACATATATCGGTTTGCACACATACCATCAAATTTGAATAACTGCTGGATTGGGGATGAAGAAATGTCGCTATCAAATGATAGTTTTATATCCTGGTTATTCGCATGGATTTGGATTTCAGCATTGGCAATTCCCATTGGACGTGCGTGTTCCCTGTACTTCCCATATTTGGTGACTGGAAAAATATTTTCACCATAAAAAATGAAAAACTGCGGAGGTTTTTTATTTCAACATACTTAAACCGGGACAATTCAAATGCAACGAATCCCAAAGACCAAGATAAACTTCCGCTCTTAGGCTGTATTTACTATGCCGTTGCTATTCCTTTGGTCACTGTCGCTTATATTGCATTGATAGGGTTTCAAATCAGTGCCATTACACTTGCAGAACCGTTATGGTTGTTTGACCGTATATTCGGGATTGTTGCGCCAGCTACTGCCTCTTTGCTCCGGTTATGGCCTTGCTGTATCGACTTGATTACGCAATCGGGAGGCGCATTCACGATATTTGAAATAGCAACAAGATAAATCAAATATTCATTCCCCAAACCTCTGGACACATTGGTCCAGCCCGCTGGCGGCCCCAAGCAGGAGACTTTGGTTTCCTGCTTTTTATTTGCGCATTTTCCGCTTTGAGCCATGTGTTTTGAGCAGGGAGGATTTGTCCAGAATGTGGATAAGCTGCCGGAACTCTGTTTCCGTCAGCTTGCTGTAATTGATCCCCAGCCGCTTGCAGTACAACATCGCCTGCCGCTCCAAGTCGCTGCCCTTGAAGTTCATGGTTTCCTCAATGTCCCGCCGCAGTTCCTCGGCTACCGTGTTGACCGGCGCACTCTCGCTGTCCCCTTTATGGGCGGCACGGATGTCCTGAATGACCCGGCACAGATCCTCGCTGACAAGCTGGCTGAAATACTCGTCCTCGTCCAGATGGGCGGCGCGCAGGACGCGGAGGTGGGGATCGTCCTCTCCCGGCTGGTAGCGGTCTATGATTTCCTGCCGCACCACATCCACATAGGCGTTGAGGCTCTGCACCTGCATACTGGCTACCCTGTCCACATAAATCTCAATATCCGCCAGCAGTCGGACAAAATCTTTATGCGCCATCATCTCGCACAGCAGCCGGTTATTGACCCGCCCGCTTTTCAGGAGGGCCACCGCTTCATCGGTCAGGTGCAGCTCCGCCAGCGGCGTGTCCAGATAGTTTCGGTTGTCGGTCAGGCCCAGCAGGTAGTCCACGGACACCTGATAGAAGTCGGCCAGCTTCAACAGGCTGCCGTGGTTGATCTCCTTGTTCTCGTTCTTTTCATCGGTAATCTCATAGCTGCCGAGGGCAGATTTTGAAAGGCCTACCTGTTCCGCCAGTTCTTCCAGCTTCAAGCCTTTCTCCACCCTTAAATCCTTCAACCGTTCCTGTACGGAAATGCGGGTTTTCATATCAGCCACCCCTTCCTGCGCCTGTGCACCGCCGTTTTCTTCCATTATAGCATACCATTCCGCAATCGTGGAATTTTTTCGTTTTTGGAGCCGATTTCCTACTTTATGGACATACGGGCGGGGAAACAAAAATGTTCTATGATATGGGTAGTTCATCGATGGATCAAATCCAATCGAATGACCGGCTGTATGGGATATGCCCCCCGGCGATGTAGCGCGGCGACCTGCGGTGAGGAAATGGAGGAACCTTGACTGCAGCGAGCGTACCAATGGGGGCGAAACGCCGCTGAAAAAGCCAGGGGCAGGAACGACATTAAGGAGAACCGGCGAATATGGACACCGAATTGATACCGAAACACAACAATCCGATAGGGCATAGTCTGCCCTATCCGTACTACTACGGGAGATTTCAGGGCGGCTCTACGGCTGTTTTCCCCTTGAAAATCGCCCCGAAACACAACACAAAAATCTGCTGTCCGTCCACTCCGGCTGTTACGGCTGACTGGGCGGATTTTTTGATGATAGGAGCCAATATGCCGAGAATGTCAAAAAAGAGGAAGCTGGAGCTGTCCTTCTTCCTCAACGAGCGCGGGCGGGTGGCGCACAACATCCTTTGCCGGAAATGCCGCCACGCCTGCAAACAGAGCTTCCGGGCCATTGTGATCCTCTGCCCCCACTACCATTCCAAGCGGGCCAAGGGAAAGGAGGACACCTGAATGAATACGGAATTTATGACCGCCGACACCAACCTGCCGCCCTGTCTGCCCCTGCCGGGGGCCATGCTGGGGCTGCCGGTGAGCAGTACCGCCAAGGTCATGTATGCCAAGCTGCTGGGCGCTGTTCTCACAGCGGGCGTGGAGGACGCCAACGGGATGTTATTTGTCCGTTTCCCCCTTGCAGAGCTGGCCGTGGCGCTGGGGCGCAGTACGCAGACCTGCAAGCGGGCCTTGCGGGAGCTGGAGGCCGCTGCTGATCCTGTGGGTGCGTCAGGGAATTGGAGCACCGAACAGGATTTATGTGCTGGTGCCGAAGAAGCGGGATTGAAGAAAATCCTGTAGCACGGTATAATGAAAAGTAAGAAATCCTCGCCGCCATACAGTGAGGAACGCCGGGAGGCGGCGAGGAAGTTTGCGAGGGAACACAATATATGTGGGTATTAAAATGGAATTTAACAGGTAAGCTGGTAACATCTTCTTGTGATGAAGTGATTAAAAAAATCAACAGTTTAAATCAAGAATACCAAGACAAACAACCTGTTATTATTGAAATCGAAACATCTTCAAAAAAATCTTTGACAATAGGCGTAGGTACTAAAGAAGGCTTAAGCTGCCTGGTATACTTTCCTTTCCCAGATGGTTTAGGATCTATGCACCCTGTTCCCCCACAATAGTCAATATCGCGATTGCGATAAAAGTATTATTTTTTGGCTAAATTCTTACGACTCAGAATTTGAAATGAAAGATTTGATTACTTATGAAGAAGCAGTAAATGAAGTGATATATTTTTTGCAAATGATGATGTTAGTGCTAATTTAAGCTGGGAGCCAGATTGAACTATTGAATAATCGTAAAATCCCTTTAGGAATTAGTCCAACTCATAAAAATCAAGAGAACAGCAGAAACAGACTGGGAGCCTACGCCCGCCGCTGGCCGGAGTGTTGCCGAAAGGTGGACGATGACGGCTGGGGTTACAAGACCTTTGAGATCGACAAGGGCCGCTTCTGTTTCCGGCTGACCGCGCCATACAGCGAGGAACGCCGGGAGGCGGCAAGGAAGTTTGCGAGGGAACACAATGCCATAGCGAACTTCAAGTGAAAGAGTTAGAGGCAAGGAGGGACTTTATGGACACCTTTATAGACAAATGCTTTAATTCTTTGAGCAGTAATTTCCCGGAGAAATTTTTGGATGGCTTGCAAAAATCAACAATTACAGATAAGGATATTCATGTGGCGGAAGAAAATTTAGGATATAGGTTTCCTACAATTTTTAAGGACTTTTTGAAAAGTTATGTTTGCCCATTCATGTGCTTATATGGGAAGTTTAGCGGCTATTCAGCAAGGAGAGGTTTAACTTACTCCGTTGAAGATGAAGAATATAAATATATTGAAGATAAACTTCCATTCTCCGTTATTAAATTGCAGTTAGAGGGCTTTCCAAAAGAGCCAGAAAAGATTGCAGAGTATATTGAATTAGTTACATGGAATGAAGCCGCTCAATTTGGATATTTGTATATCGGGGAATTTTACGGTGACTATCAACTTTTCTATAACTTAATTACGGATGAAATTATTCAAATAGACCATGAAGAAACACCCTTTCCCCCACAAGCTCAAGACGATATGGAGGAATATGCCACTGTACTTTTTAAGTCATTTTCTGATTTTTTGCGTTGCTTCTTTTTAGGTGATATTTATAATGAAGACACATTAGAATTTGAAGGCGACGAGAAGCCTAAACCTTTAGGAACTAAAGGGTTTAGGCTTCTATACATAGCCTAACGGCCATGTATTCGTGCGCTCTGCGAGGCGGGACGGGACGGCGGATTGCCAGATGGAGCAACTCGCCGTTTTTGCGTCGCTGCGCTCCGTCCAAGGGGCTGGTCTCGCCTGCCAGCTCGGTCGGCGCTTCAAGGCGTTTCACGCCTTGAGGTCGCCACCGGCGACCCGCGCCCCCTTGCGCGGCTTATGCCGCTTACTGCGTCTGTCCCCCTTCCGAGGGCCTTATAACCGAACACCAACACCCTGACCGCTCACCGGGAACGCCCCAGAGGACGGTCTTTTTTTCACCCATTTTCAGCAAGGGAAGGCAACACCTTTTACATTTCCCGCCGCAGACAGGAGCAGACCCACACCCAACGCTGGGACAGGGATATGGAGCGGTAAGGGACTTCCTATTTCCTGCCACCGGTGTTAAAATGAAATCAGTCTTACGGGCTGCGCCCCGCTGGGACAAAGTGTCCCAAAGCCGGGGGCATGATCTCCCCGCCCCAACCTCTGGCCTTTTGTCCAGCCAGCGGACGGCTTGCCAAAGAGAAAGAGGGAATTGTGATAAAAGATAAAAACCGCAACAAAAAAATCAATCCAGCCGCAGCTGTGATTGCCGTTTTTCTGTGGGTAATCGTCCTAACGATAGTTCTCCATGCTTATTGTCAACAGGGTGGGACGCTTGCAAAGGTTGTGGAAGTGGCGTTGATTGTACTTACCCTGGTGGGATTTATCGCCTGTATCGTCATTTATGTTATCCCGATCGGCGTTTGGCAGCGCGAATTGACAAGGCAGCTTTTCAGTATCAGTTGACCATGACGGGGAGGCATATCTGGCTGAATTGGAAGAATGCAAGGAAATGCCCGGCGTGAAACGAGCTGTCTTTTATGATGTGCCAGCAAAAGACTACTTGGAGGTTTTGAGAATCAGGCTCTTCGGGAGATGGGCCGGACAGCCGAGAGCCGCGCTCTGCTGGAAACAGTAAAACAGGAAACTACCAACGATTTGACGCGGCAGGCATTAAAAACAGAGGAAGAACAACTACCATAAGCCAAGCACAGGCTTTCAGGAGGAGCAACCATGGAAAAACGAATGAAGCGGCGATTATGCCTGACTGTCATGGCGGCCCTGATGCTGCTGGTTCTGACGGGCTGCTATCACCCGCCAGCCGCGGGGAGCTGATCGAATGGTTCCAAGAAACCTATACTGATGCGCCGTTGGTGGTTTCCCGGGATGGGTGGAGGCCGTGGGCGGGGCGGTAGCTATGAGGCATATCTCAAGGACAAGCCGGATCTGGTGTTTCACTTGGAAAGCAAATGGGTCTATGTGGGAGAACACGCCGAGTACCACAATGCCACCGATTTTAGCCGGGTCTACGGCGAATACTATCTGGCCGAGTACCAGATAGAGCGGCCTCTCCAATACTGGCAAGTTGTTAAAGACCATTGGGATCAGGAGAGTTTCACTCTGGAGACCGTCTATGACAACCCGGAGGGTTTGGAGGCAGCGGCAGCGGAGCTTTTGGATTTCCACGCTTTTCTGGCGGAGCAGTGCCCGGAGGCGGATGTGCGGTACCTGTTCACCTTCCGCTCCCCGGTCTGCCCAGATCGGCCCAGTGTGTCGCTTGGCTCTGGTGTTGTGTACCTGTCAGCAGGAGCGGGGGATGGGGCCATCCGGCAGGAGATCGGGGACTTGACAGCGGAACTGGCGGTGTGGTCTGTGTCCTACGGCCTCCATCCGGAGTGGTTCTCTCCGGAGGAGATGGAGCAGCCCTGGACTACACCCAGACGCCGGAATACGACGGCCAGAACATCTACATCGGGGCATGGCTTGTCTCCGATCCGGAGCGGGGTGATCTGCGAGTCCCGCTCACCCGCCCGGAAAGCGAGCGGTACACCTTTGCTGAAATTTACCGGCTGCTGGAGGCCCTGGAGTGGGAAACTTTGGAAGGCACCGAGACAGACTTTTCTTTCACCGGAGCGGACGGAAGCCTCTATGCCTTTCCTATGACTTGTGGGAGGACGAGTATGGACATATGCTCAGCCGCTGTACGAAGGACGGTGAGCCGCCGCAAAACTGCCCGGACGATGGTACGTTCCCCATCTGGTGGAGCCTGGAGGAGATGACCGGCCTGGAGTTCCAAACGGGGAACGAACCCACAATAACCTACCGCGGCCCCGGCCCTGACGGAATTGTGGAGCTGCCTTCTGGCCAGGAGAAGAGCTTCCGTAGGCTGATACTTCGCCGATACGCAACAGAACCGCCGGAGCTTTGGGTCGCTGAACAGGTTTTATAGAGGAAATGTCCTAAATATTTATTACATATATCGTTGAACTCAAAGGAGGGACAGGTGGTGAGAAAAAGAGGAAAAGTATGTTTGGGCGCGACGGCGGTGCTGTGTACTCTGTCCGGTTGCGGACGTCCGTCATGCCACCCGCGGGGAACTGATCGACTGGTTCCGGGGGAACTACGATGGGAAATGTGATTTATCTGGAAGGACAGCCGGAGCACACGGCACTATCTATGGGCAATGGGCTGACAGACACTTTGATCAGCGCCCTCCTTTTGAGCGGTTCTCAGCTTGCGAAAACTGATCAGGAAAAGAGGCTTATTGTATGGCTGGCGGAAAAGGATCAAAGTGCAGTTGGTATGGGAACCGTGGGCTTTTCCGTCCTGGATATGCCATGGGACAGGAACACCCTTGAGCAGAATCGGTCATTTCTGCGCAGGACAGTTGAGCAGGCGAAACTGAGGAGAGGATGGGAGCTGCTTGACTACCAGCCTTCGGAGGAATTGCTTCTTCCCAGTCTGGAGAAGTTCTTATTCCTGATCGCGCAATTAAAACAGGCAGGTATACAGCCGGATTGTTTAGAAGCATGGCTCGCAGAGGCCGCAGAAAATGACCCGGTAAGATGCGGCTTTCCGCGCTGCCCCAGGCATCACACGCTGCTGACCGTATTTGGCTGTCAGATTTGCAACCATGAATCATTCGGATAATCGGGGGATTGAATGGAATGGCCGCGAAATTTGAAGTTTACATTGTAAGCGGGAACTATCTCAGCATTCAATTATGTCAAGCGATATTCCTCATGTGGGTGAAATACAGTTTTCTGGAACATGCACCGTCTGGGATAGCTGGCAGCCAACCAAAGAAATCATGGTTTATCTACAAGATGACAAGGAAATGGAAGCCTGCCTGAGCAGCGGCAAAATCCTTCACTTTTATGGCGCAGCAGGCCCCCACATGATCGGAGCAAGGCAGTATTTTGAATATGGTGTGTTTTGCACAGAGCTATGGATCGACACATCACGTTTGCCTGACTTGGATACGAATATGCCAAATGATTTTTGTAATTCTTTTTGCCAGTCCGTCAGAAGGAATATGCTGGGGCTGGATCAAACAGTGGAGATGAAATTCTTTGCTATGGGCACAGAAATGAGCATTGACTTTTCTGAACAGCTGGAAGAGTGTATCAATGAAAGCCATGGTGTCATGTGCTATTGGAGCGAGAAAACCGGCAACCATTAAAAGCGGAGAAATCGTGGCTCCGAGCCATGAAGCACAGGCTTTAAGGAGGGATAGGTGGTGACAAAGAAAAGAAAATATTGCCTAATTGTAGGTGGAACCGTTATCCTGGCTATCGTCTTGCTTTTCTGCTTTATTCCTTATTATATCCGTTCACATTTTTTACTGTCAGAAAATGAGGTGTTGGCAGGACTTGAGGCACGCTATGGCATGGAATTCGAGGTACAGGATGTGCAGCCGGATAAAAATGTAGAGACACTTCTGTAAAAGGCACAACAGATTATCAATGATGGTTATGATTATTACGCTATGCATGGGAAAAATCTGCCTTGATTTCTGCTCTAAATCAGTTTAGAGCTTAACCATAGCCTCCACCTCTGGAAACTTTGTCCAGCCAGAAACGGACAACCAAACACTACTCACCAAGGTGCGGCCAGCAGACCGCGCCTTTCCTATGCCTGAAACTGCCCCCCCGCGAATTTCCCCTCGCAGAACCGACCGTGGCGCTGGGGCGCAGTACGCAGACCTGTAAGCGGGCCTTGCGGGAGCTGGGACGATGGACTCTGATCCTGCGGGTGCGCTGGGAAATCAGAGCGCTGAACAGGATTTATGTCCTCATTCCAAGAAGATTAAACCGTTGAAAAACAGAAGAATAAGCCGCCCAAAACAGTTTTACAAAAGATTTCAGGTTTGCTATAATAAACGCAGGAAATTGAGAGTTTTGACTAATATTTCAATGTGCGGGAGGGTTTCATAATGTGGATAGTTATTTTAGTGGCAGTCATCGCAGTACTACTCATTCTTTACATTAAGTTCTATAACCGTTTGCAGCGGCTTTCCGTCAAGGTGCAGGAAGGCAGCGCGGGCATTGATGTTGCTTTGGAGAAACGCTACGATATGCTGTCGGAAGAAATTGAGGCAGTTAAAAAAGTATCTGGCGCATGAGTATCAGATCTACACAGAAGTCAACATCTACGCGCGGGGAAAGAACTGAACGAAAGCATATTTCAGGAAAAGAAACAACTGTCTGAGGAAGCGGTCAAAGCAATCAGCGAGACGATTGCCGAACAGCAAAAGCAGATGGAAACAATCCGGCAGCAGTTGGATCAGCAGCGAGGGCAGGATAACTCTCTTGGAGCGGAAACACCAGGTATGGGAGGCGACGGGCTGCTCGGACATCAGGTAAGCCTGGATCGGAAACTTGGCTTGCTTACTTCCGCCCAGCTGGGACTCACCGGGGTCAACTCTGCCATCAATGCACTGGCTGAGCAATACCCAACTCTTTATTCCTATGCGTCCATGCAGCATTTTCAGCAGGATATTTTTGACGCAGAAGAACACTTACAAGCGGCGAGACGGTTGTACAACTCTAATGTATCTTTGTATAACCAGAGAATTAACACATTTCCTTATCTGCTTTTAGCAAAACTTCATGGTATGAAAGAAGCGAAGTTTTATACTGTGGAAGAAAAGAAAAGAGACTTTAAGGTGCAGTTTTGAGAAGAAAGGAAAAAAGATGTATGAAAATGGTGGAACAAAATATCAGCGGTGTCAAGCTGGAACAGTTGCGGCAGAACGCTGTTAAAAAGCATAAGATTCTGCGGAAGCTGCTCCCGGTGTGCCTGATTTTATTTATAGGATTGACACTGGTAAAAAACCGATTTTTGTTTGTCTCCATCAGTGAATATGGCTTTGGAGACCCAGCAACTCAGGGGGCCTTTTGGGGTCTGATCGGAGGCATGATGCTCAGTGTGATTTTTGCGGGTGCTGTTTTTGGTTTTTACTATATGCTGGTCTATAAAAAAGCTTATGACCTCTTTTGTATCAATTTCAAAAACAAATATGTGTTGGACACTCTCCGACAACTGCCGGATTTTTCCGAACTGCGCTACAATGCCGGAGGCGGTCTTTCTTATGAGGAAATGAACCGTTTAAAGTTAATCCCCGGAGGCCAGTCGGTCTTTTATCAATCGTCGGATGAACTGTCCGGCAAGCTGGATGGAGTCCCCTTCCGGGCTGTCAATGTCTGCACTGGCGAAAAAGCTTCCGCAAGAAGTTCTACCCCCAAAATTCTATTTGAGGGACAGGTCATTGTTTTTTCCTATTTTGATAATCGGAAGATCAGTGAGGGTTTTGTCCAGGTGTTTTCCAAAAAAGCTCTGTCTAAACTCAGGGAAACCAGAGTCCCGTTGCCAATTCAGACAGAAAACAGTGTATTCAATGAAAATTTTGCGGTGTTTGCAGAGAACGAGCAGAATGCTTTTTACATTCTGACCCCCCAGGTGATGGAGCAGATTACAGCTTTTCAGGAAGCTATGGAAGGAAACATTTATCTTTCCTTTTCTGAAAAATCTCTATATGTAACTTGCAGCCAGCTTCGCAACCCTTTTCATATTTATATAGATATTCCTGTTGAAGAACAGCGTCAAAAGATTGCCGGCGATACGGCGATTCTCCGCAGTGCAAAGGAAATTCTCATAAGAGCCGGACAAAGCAGTCCGAAATAAGAAGGCAGTCCTTGAAAGGCGGTAGGTATCATATGGGATGTACAATTGTGTTCGTTATCCTGCTTGTTATTGGAATGGGCATCCTCTGTTTTCTGACGGGGGATATGGCGGCTTTTATCGCCCTGTCCGCTACTTTAGTCGTAGGGCTTGGTCTTGCCGGTATTCTGTATCATATCTATAAATCGAAGCAAAGACGGATGGAGAAGTATAATCCCCTATCCCCTACATTGCGCTGGATGAATGCCGCAGGGTCGATCCTGATTGCAGCAAGTCAACATACAAATTTTCATCTGCTGGCTGGCTGGCGGTACAATAACGAATTTGACCGGGAAAGTATTAAAACAATGCTGTGGGATTATTGGGGCATTCAAGGACATGAGACAGCTATAAAGGAAATGCGCAGCCTGATCGACGAGGGAATGCGTGCCAGCTATCGGAGGAAAATGGAACTCTTGTCGCATAAATATAAGGATGCTACAGAAGTCCAGCTCATTGAGGAGGCCCGCAAAACCAATCCAAACGCAGATGAGGACAGCTATCTGCCGAAAATGCTGATGCCTGGCGGCGCTATGGGGAAAATGCCCTGTTAGGCTGGGACATGGGACGTTGCGCATATATCACGCAATGTTGCTATCTGGCAGGTTATATCAGTATGCAGGAAATGCTGGATCTGTGCGTGGATGCCGGGATGAAGGCACAGTCCTTTTTTCAGAATTGGGAAGAATGATGGAGAGCTATCTGCTGGGCGGCCAGTTCTGGCAGCATGAGGATAAGAATGACCCAAAATCCATGACGGCAGAACGATGGAAGCTATATGAACAGCTCTGGCAAGGAAAAAAGCCGTTCCAGGGTTCTCCGTACCTCGCTGTCCCATTCGACCAGCCCCTCTCCAAAGAGGTTATTACCAATGAATACGGTATTCTGCCGGAATACCAAAAATATTATAATCATGGATAGTTAGCTTTCGGTACAGAGTAAGCATTGATAGAAGTGTGTACAAATACTTTGGAAATGCTAAATTTGACTATTAAGTAATTGGAAAATCTTTTCAGGAACGAAATGCACACGTATATGGTCTAACAGCCATGTATGTGTGCTCTGGGAGGCAGAGCTACGGATTGCCAGATGGCATAATCTGCTGTTTTGGGTTGCTGCGCTCACTCCAAAAGGCTGCCACGCCTGGCG
>ENA-OQCE01000676-OQCE01000676.1-human-gut-metagenome-genome-assembly--contig:-NODE-676-length-16103-cov-1.760203_pt1 | contig 16103 bp, 19 predicted proteins | sample MGYA00242495_ERZ504572 | MGnify/ENA primary metagenome ERZ504572 (study PRJEB26092, sample SAMD00036228) | human gut metagenome | host: Homo sapiens | study: EMG produced TPA metagenomics assembly of...
ATCGTTATAGGAATATTCCTTACTATGATATCACCTATCTGCATGCTGTCCAAGATACCCGATTGTCCGTAAACCGTTATACCACCATGTATCTGTAAAGAATCTGCAATCAATCTCACACCTGTCTTTTAGCAAATGCTTCCGACATGAAAGTGGTACTTGCACCTGTGTCAAATATTGCTTTATACTGTTTACTGTTCACTGTTATCGACACATACATGCTAGTTCCCCTCTGTACTGTATCGTTTTTTTATATTCAGTCTGATGCTGTCGTTACTCATTGCTATCACAGTATTTTTTTGAGGGAGTTCTATGCTCATTGGTGGGCAATTACGGAAGCGGTCGTAAAACTGGACTGCTTCATCTATTTGAGTGTAATCCATTGCCACACCTTGTTCCCTTAGCTGCGATGTAAAATCCTTCAATATATCGGCAGCCACGGCATAATTACCCCTATTTGCCTCTACAATAGATTTTACAAGCAACATAGAGGCTATATTTCCAAGTTCCGAGTTCAGCTTGATAATGTTGCAACAACGAGTCTACACACGTTATCGTTTCGTCCGGGCGATTGAAATAATATCCCAATAAGGCTTCAGACATTAATCTGAGCATAGGAGTTTGCACGCTATCTTTAATCATAGGATATTCCTCTTCCAGTGTAAACCAATCGCCATTATTGAGTAATTTTCCCAAGCGTATGTCGCTCTTTTGTGCCCATACACCCGTTACTCCCAATAGCATAAATATATAAAACAGATATTTAATAAGCTTCATGTATATCATAATTTTTGCTATTTTTTTTTAAATTGTCTCTCATTGTATTTCAACACCCTTTCCTCATTGTAAGCATCTATCACAATGAAAGGGCATCCGTTCCTGTTATCTTTATAGTCTTTAATGTTGGTTTTAAGCCAGCATTAAATAATGCAAACAATGCCACAGTACTAGGTAGTACAGCCGTTGTCATTCAACAATTCTTCCACATATAAATCAGCGCCATTGAAAAAAATAGTCAAGGTCATTTATATCACAACTGAAAATTGTTAATAAATATACTAAAAATTCTGCCGTAGAATCCAAAATTGGTTTTTATTAACTCATTTTAATCATAACCTACTATTCTTCGTAAAAAGAAACTACTCTATTACACAACAAAACAGTGTAAGAATTTTATTTTTTTCAGACAGGTACAATCCATCCTCATAAGTCATTGGCCACTAGTTACGCCATCATCATTTATTCATTCCTAATTGATTTTTCCAGAGATAATATCTATATTTGTCACCGCTTAGGTGATACACTCCGTTATTCCAACGAGTTGTATAAAAGGGAATCCGGTGCGAAACCGGAACAGTGCCCGCTACTGTAAAGCCACTTTGCTCCGCCTGCTTGTTGCAGCAACGGAGCATACGGAAAACATTCTTCAAACAATACCACTGTCTTACAGACGGCTGTTGGTGAGAGCAAACATCAGTTTGAGCCATCGCAGACCGGGGACGGGAAGGTGTCGTTTTCCGTAGGGCTGAGTCAGGAAACCTGCCTGGGCAATTACACAGTCAACGCCTTCCCGGGGTCAGGAAGACAAGTATTAATCTTACATTTTTCAATAAATGAAAACCAACTATTTATTGGCAGCCATACTGTGCTGCCTGACACCCCTGCTCCATGCCCAAACCGCATTGAGTGGAAAGGTGGTGAGCGCCGACACGAATGAGCCTCTTGCAGGGGTAAATATCCGCGTAGACAACAGTCTGACGGGATGCGCCACCAACGGAAAAGGAGAATTTATCATCGACAATCTGCCCGACGGACAACACACGCTGCGCTTCTCCTACATCGGCTTCACCCCCAAAAAATACACCGCGGACGGACAAGAAGAAAACAATACCTTGTAAAGCTGGAGGAGAGTTACAGCAACCTCAGCCAGGTGGTAGTGACCGGAACCGGTACGCACCGCCGCATGACAGACAGCCCCGTTCCCGTATCCGTAATCACAGCCAAAGAAATAGGCAGCGCAACGTATCTACGCTGGAAGAAGCGCTGGTGAAGCTGACGCCCAATATCTCTTCCTACACCAACGGCATGGGCACTACCATGAGCCTGAACGGCATCAACGAGGACTACATACTGATATTGGAAAACGGCAGACGTCTGGCTGGTGAAGACCGCTACACGCGCATCAACGTGGCCAACATCAAGCGCATCGAGATACTGAACGGCGCGGCATCCGCCCTATACGGAAGCGATGCCATAGGCGGTGTTATCAACATCATCACGGACGATACCCGGAACACCGTGAACGTATCCAGCTATACTCACTACTCCGGTGAGGGACGACTGACGGAGAGCGTCAATGCCGATGTCAATGCGGGCAAGTTCGCCTCTTATACTTCCTACCAGCGCCGTCAGGCAGGAAGCTGGCAGAACAACAACATTGACGAGAACGGCTACGAAACGGGACGCCCTACTTCCGTAGCTTCTACTCCAACACCGTAAACCAGCGTTTCGTGTTCAATGCCACAGACAAACTGTCGTTCTAGCGCGCGGTACTTATTATGATAACAAAACCCGCCGTCCGCAGGACGCCACCTACTATGCCAAAAGCAAAGACCAGTTCGTGCAGAAAGACGCCTATACCTACAATCTGAAACACGAGACCTATACTTATGCGCCGGCATGAAGTACATGATAAACCGTTCGGCTTACATCGATGCAGAGTTCTACTCGGACAATTACTCGTCGAACTATATGTACTTCAAGAAGTCGGGCAGCTATCTGCCGGGCGACCGGGTGACCCGCAAACAAGTGCGATACTACAACGGAAACATCAAGGGTATTTTCCGCCTGGGCAGCCGCAACAAACTGTCTGCCGGCGTAGAATACGTAAACGAGGGGCTGGAGAGCGAATCGGACAACATCGACTCCCGCCACATGTACACCCTCGCTTTCTACGCACAGGATGAAATAAAGCTGCCCCTGAACCTGCAAGCCGTACTGGGCATACGCTACATCTACAACGAGAACTTCAAGAATTATGCCACTCCCAACGTATCGCTGATGTACAAGCTCGGCGGACTGAACCTGCGTGCCGCCTACGCGGCAGGCTTCCGCACGCCTACCTTGTCGCAACTTTACGCCACCGACGAATCCAAGACCAGCAACCGCTACACCACGGGCAACATCGGTTTGAAACCAGAAAAGAACAACTTCTACTCGCTGAATGCGGAGTACAACTACCGCCGGCTCTCCGTGTCCGTCACCGGGTTCATCAACAACATCCGCGACATGATAAACTACCGCACCCTCTCCGATCAGGAGATACACGACATGGGACTGGACGACAAGCACGCCACCTTCGACGAGATACGTCAGCGCGACAACGTGGACAAAGCCAAGACCAAAGGCATCAGCCTGAACGCCAGCCTGAACCTAGGCGCGGGCTTCAGGGCAGGCGGCGGATACACGTACATGGACACCGAGGCCAAGCAGTTGCAAGCCGACGGCAGTTACAAAGTGTCGCCCATAGACAAAAGCGTCAGGCACATGGGGAACATCAACGGCCAGTGGGAACACGCCTGGAGCTTCTACCGCCTGAACGTAAACGTGCACGGACACCTGCAAGGCGAACGCTACTCGCAAACGTACGGTTACGCTCCCAAATTCCAGCAATGGGATTTGAATACCCGCCACACCTTCAATCTGCAATCCGTGGTTCTGGAACCGGGCGTAGGTATCGAGAATATCTTCGACAAGAAAGATGACCGCCCCTGGAACAATAACTTCTCCACGCTCAGCCCGGGACGCTCGGTATACGTGAGTTTGTCGGTACGGTTTAAGAAATAAAAAAACAGCAATCATTTTTACAAAACAGTAATTACTTTTATTTATGAAAACATCTCTCCTTTCCCTGCTCCTTGCCATTTCTCTCTTCTGCTCCGCTCACGAAGGGGGAAACTTCGTGTCGAGCGATATGCTTGCAAGCATGAAACCTGGCGAAAAGGCCGCATTGCTTATGGTACACTTCGGCACGACGCACGATGATACACGTACGCAGACGATTGATGCTATCAATGCCCAAGCACGCAAGGCTTTTCCCGACCTGGAGTTTCGCGAAGCCTATACTTCGCGCATCATCATACGCCGCCTCAAGACACGCGGCGTTGTCAAAAAATACCCCGCTGGATGCGCTACTCCAACTGCGTGGAGAGGGCTACACACACATTATTGTGCAAAGTACCAATATCATTGACGGTGTGGAAATGGAGTCGCTCCGCCGTGATGTGGAAAGCGTACTGCCTTTCTTCAAGGAGATACGCGTAGGCACTCCCCTACTCTATTCGGTGGAAGATGCGGAAAAAGTAACTGATATTTTAGGACAACGCCTCAATGCTTCGGTGCAGCAGAGTGCAAAGAAAAAGGGTAAAGAACACTTCGTATTGGTAGGGCATGGCACTTATACGCCCGGTACTGCTACATACAGTCAGATGGACTATATGCTGAAAGTAGCCGGATTCGGTAACTTCCATGTGGGGACCATCGAAGGCTATCCCACCTTTGAAACCATGTTGGCACAACTGAAAGCGGCCAAAGCAAAGAGTGTGACACTCGTTCCTTTTATGTTTGTAGCCGGCGACCACGCCAAAAACGATATTGCCGGAGAATGGCGGGAGATGCTTGAAAAAGAAGGTTATACCGTTCATGTGCGCATGGAAGGTTTAGGGCAAATCCCTGAAATACAAAAGATATTCGTAGACCATATCCGCTTCGGACTGAAGCACCGCACACAGGGCATCATGGAAAAGAAAGCGGTATATGCGGCAGGGAAAAAAACGAGTGAGAAAGTCACCTTTTCATGCCATAATGTGATAAATAGAATGTATCTTTGTGAACTGCAGGCGTAACACTTACCATGCTCTGCAGAACAGACAGCAATAAGTCAGATAGCAAATGAAACAACCCAAAATAATCATCGCCGGCATCGGTCCGGGCAATAAGCAAGACATAACACCCGCTGTTGTTGCCGCTTTACAGGAAGCGGATGCAGTGGTGGCTATAAATACTATTTCCGCTTTGTCACTCCGTACCTGCGCCCCGACTACGGAATGTATAGATACAGGAATGAAACGCGAACGTATCCGCGCCGAGCAAGCTTTCGAGCTGGCGGAGCAGGGAAAAACGGTGTGCGTCATCAGTTCGGGCGATGCAGGGATTTACGGTATGACGCCGCTTGTGTATGAAATGAAGCGGGAACGGAACAGTAACGCAGAGATTATTTCCCTGCCCGGTATCAGCGCATTCCAGAAAGCGGCTTCCCTGCTGGGAGCTCCTGTGGGACATGACTTCTGCGTTATCTCCCTCTCAGACCTGATGACCCCGTGGGAACGCATTGAGAAACGTATCATTGCCGCTGCCGCAGCCGATTTCGTGACAGCCGTCTACAATCCCAAAAGTGAAGGCCGCTATTGGCAACTTTACCGGCTGAAAGAGTTGTTCCTGCAAGAAGGACGTTCACCACAGACCCCCGTAGCTATGTACGCCAGGCAGGGCGTCCCGAACAGGAAGTGCACATAACGACGTTGGAAGCGTTCGACCCCGAAAAAACGGATATGTTTACCGTAGTACTGATAGGCAACTCGCAATCGTACGAATGGAACGGTACGATGATTACTCCGCGGGGATATTACCGGGAGGAGGTTGCGACCGGGAATACCCAGTATGGAGCTAGTAAAGGGCAGGACATCATGATACGGAGCTTCCGTACCATCGAGAAAGAGCTCAGGAACCGGGACATTCCCCTCGACCATAAATGGGCGTTGCTACACGCCATCCACACCACCGCAGATTTTGAAAATGGAAAAGCTGTTGCACACAGACGAAAAAAGCAGTGGAAACACTATATCAAGGTATCATCGGGAAACGCATACGGACCCATCGTTACAGACGTGACAATGGCTGCCAGCGGCATTCGTAAAGGAGCTTTGGAACGTTTGGGCGTAAAGGTGAAATGCTATCTCGGCGATCCCCGTACCGCAGCAATGGCAACGGAGAAAGGCATCACCCGCACACAAGCGGGCACACGCCTTGCCGTTGAAGACCATCCAGACGCCCTTTTTGTATTCGGCAACGCTCCGACAGCGTTAATGGAACTATGCGATCTTATACGCAAAGGGAAAGCGCATCCGGCTGGGATTATCGCCGCTCCGGTGGGCTTCGTACACGTACAGGAGTCCAAGCACATGACAAAGCCTTTCACCGCCATCCCGAAAATAATTGTAGAAGGACGCAAAGGCGGAAGCAACCTTGCTGCAACATTAGTAAACGCCGTTTTGTGCTACAATGATGCGGAACAGTTACGACCGGGACGAGACGTGTGAAACAACGATTAAGAATTAACGATTAGTGGTAAGCGAATGGTTATACAACGAAAATTTATCATTATAGGAACGGACGATAACCGGACGCCTTTCTTTCCGCCGGAAGTATTGGAACACATACGGCACGGGAAAGTATTTTCGGGAGGAGTGCGACACAAAGAGATTGTCGGAAACTTGTTGCCGAATGATGCGGAATGGATTTCCATTACCGTACCATTGGACAACGTATTCTCACAATATGAGAAAGTGTTCAGCAGTGACGGATACGGACAAACGGATACCGTCCCCCGGCAAATTATCGTTTTCGCTTCGGGCGACCCGCTGTTCTTCGGCTTTGCCAATACGGTGAAACGGAAATTGCCGGATGCTGAAATCAAGCTATACCCCTCTTTCAATTCTCTCCAAACATTAGCACACCGCCTCGTAATGCCTTATGACGATATGCGAACCGTTTCGCTGACGGGACGTCCCTGGAATGAATTCGACCGCGCCCTGATTGAACGCGCTCCCAAGATAGGCATCCTTACCGACCGGGAACATACGCCCGCTACAATCGCAGCCCGCATGCTGGAATACGGATACGACCGTTACACCATGTATGTAGGCGAGCATCTTGGCAACCCCGAAAAAGAACGCATCCGCCACATGACACTACAGGAAGCAACGCAAGACGGATTCGAGCATCCCAACAATCTGTTGCTTTGCGCCACCTCTTTTCCCGAAGCCCGCCCTTTTGGTATCCCCGACGAACAATTCGCACATTTGGACGGACGTACCCGTATGATAACCAAAGCACCTATCCGCCTGCTTACGTTACAAGCGCTGGAACTGAACCACCGCCGTGTATTCTGGGATATCGGTTTCTGCACCGGGTCGGTTTCCATTGAAGCCCGGCTGCAATTCCCTCACCTCACGGTCGTTTCCTTTGAGGTACGTGCCGAGGGCGAAGAACTGATGAATATCAACAGCCGCCGCTTCGGTACGCCGGGCATTACGGCAATCACAGGCGATTTCCTGCAAACGGCGACCGATACTCTCCCCCGTCCCGATGCCGTCTTCATAGGCGGGCACGGCGGACATCTGCCGGAAATGCTGATGAAGATAAAGGAAGCGTTACAGCCCGACGGTTGTATCGTTTTTAACTCCGTATCGGCAGACAGTAAAAAAGCATTCATGGAAGGAGCCGGAGCCGCCGGTCTGATACTGCATCCGTCAGTACGCATCGCACTGAATGATTATAACCCTATTGAAATCATGAAAGCAACACTTTCATAAAATAGCAAGATAAGCTATATTCATTATAGAAACAAATAACCTGTATGAAAACAGAAACATCCCACATAAAGACGGCCATCATGCTCGTTTCGGAAACCGGAATGGCTTCCGCCCGGCTGTTGCTCAAAGAATTTCCCGAAGCGGAGATTTTCACTCCCCGCTATGAAAGCGGATGTACGCACATCGAATCGACCGGCAGTTTCACTGTCAAGAATTTCAATCGTTACGACGCGTTTATCTTTATCGGAGCCTTAGGCATCTGCGTACGTTCCATCGCCCCTTGCGTGAAGGACAAGTACACAGATCCTGCCGTAATTTGCGTGGACAGCATAGGTAAACATGCCATTTCCGTCCTTTCCGGACATATCGGCGGAGCAACGAACTGACCGAGGCAGTGGCCGGTGCATTGGGAGCCGAACCCGTGATAACCACTCAAAGCGACCTTACCGGACTGTGGGCATTGGACAAACTGCCCCAACGCTTCGGCTGGTCTCCGACCATCTGTGTGAGCCCTTCCACCCACCTGCTGGCAGGGCTTACCCAAACTCCCGACGACCAGATGAAGGCGTGCATGAACGAGGCTATCAGTCTTTTTGTAACCGGACAGCCTACCGCATTGCTGTTGGAAATCCGCGACAAAGGAACCGACTGGATGGAAGCGAACCTTCCCCCTCATGTAGAGGTGTTCTATCAGATGAAAGACATCAAATTATCCCGCTTCAAGCTGGTACTGATCGTCTCTCCGCGAATACATTACAACATAAAGGACATACCGTCCATCTGCTATGTGCCGCGCGTGGTGCACGTCGGCATCGGACTTGCCCGGCAGGCAAGCCCCACGAGAAAAGTTGTGAAAGGCATTATAGAAAAGCTGGAAGAGTACAACATCTCCCCGCAATCCATCATAACCATATCTACGATTAACGTCAAGCGTGACGAACCGGTAGTGAAATCGCTCCAAAAGGAATACGAAGTCTTCTTCTATACGGCCGAGGAACTGGCGACAATGGACGTGCCCCACCCCAGCAAAACAGTGATGAAGCACATGGGTACACCCAGTGTAAGCGAGGCAGCCGCATTGCTGTCCTCCGGAAATAGCCAACTGATAATGCCGAAACGCAAAGGCGAGAACTATACGGTAGCCGCCACCCTGGACATCTGCGCCCAGCGCCGGGGACACATCGAGATTGTAGGTGCAGGTCCCGGAGACCCTGACCTTATCTCCGTGCGAGGACGGGCGATGCTGGAAAAGGCAGACCTCATCCTCTATGCAGGCAGCCTCGTGCCCCGCGAACTGACACTTTGCGCCAAACCGGGCGCAACAGTCCGCAGCTCCGCTTCCATGGATTTGGAAGAACAGTTTGCACTGATGAAAGAGTTCTACGACCAAGGAAAGTTCATCGTGCGCCTGCATACGGGTGACCCCTGCATCTATGGTGCGATACAGGAACAGATGAACTACTTCGACCGATACGGCATGAGTTATCATATCACTCCGGGCATATCTTCTTTCCAGGCAGCAGCGGCGGCTTTAAAGTCGCAGTTCACCATCCCGGAGAAAGTACAGAGCATCATACTGACCCGCGGCGAAGGACGGACACCCATGCCCGAACGGGAAAAACTACATCTCATGGCACGCTCGCAAAGCACCATGTGCATCTTCCTTAGCGCAAGCATTGCAGAACAAGTGCAGGCGGAACTGCTGCAGGAGTATCCCGAAACAACCCCCGTAGCCGTATGCTATCACCTCACCTGGCCGGACGAACGCATCTTCCGGGGAGAGCTGAAAGACCTTGCACGGATAGTAAAAGAAAATAACCTGACCCTGACAACCATGATTGTCGTAGGCGAGGCTATCGGCAATCGCAAAGGACTGTCGCGACTGTATGCACACGAATTCAAACACTTATTCAGAAAATAAAAAATGATATTAGTATTAGGCGGTACAACCGAAGGACGCATAGCCGTCCAAACACTTGAGGAAGCTGGAAAGCCCTTCTATTATTCAACCAAGGGCAATGAACAAGAAGTTCCTCTGCATAACGGCATCCGCCTGCAAGGTGGCATGGATAAAGATAGTCTGGAGTCTTTCTGCCGTAAAGAGAACATCTCGCTGCTGATAGACGCAGCACACCCTTTTGCCGAAGAGCTGCACAGGAACGTCAGTGAAACTGCTGACATACTTCAGATTCCGGTCATCCGTTATGAACGCATTTACCCCCGTATAGAGAATAATGAAGGCATTGTATGGTGCGACAATTATGAAGACGCTATCCGCCAAATTAAAAAGGAAGAAGTCTATATAATACTGGCACTGACGGGAGTAAACAGCATAAGCAAACTGAAAGCGCTATGGATGGAAAGCAGCCGTTGCTATTTCCGTATTCTCGACCGTGAAAGTTCGCGCGAATCAGCGAGAAACCAGGGATTCCCCGAAGAATATTTACGTTACTACCATACCGGAGAAGACGAACGCCTATTGATGCAGCAAATACGCCCCGAAGCTGTCATCCTCAAAGAGAGCGGTGCTTCCGGCGGATTTTCCGAAAAACTAAAAGCAGCTCAGGAACTGGGCATTCGCATCTTTGTAATAAAGCGCCCGCCGCTTCACCCCAACTTTTTGTCCGTAAACGGGAAATACGGCCTGCGTAGAACGGTAGAGCAATACTATCCCGGCTTCTACCCCCTGCGCAGCGGACTCACTACGGGAACATGCGCAGCAGCCGCAGCTGCGGCTGCGATATGGGATATATTCAACATTCAGGGAACTCCCCCGTCCCCCGGAGTTTGCAGTAATCCTACCCAACGGAGAATTGATAGATGTTCCTGTAGAGCCGCAGCAGAGATATCCCCGCTCCAGTTCCATAAACAACAATTGGATAGTGGAGTCGGAAGCCAGCGTCATAAAAGACGCCGGAGATGACCCCGACATTACCAATGGAATGCGGATAAAGGCGGATATCATTCTTCCGATCGATATAGATGAAAACAACGATGAAACATCGCAAAAAGATTTTAATATCATCATTGCCGGCGGAGAAGGAATAGGCATCGTCACCATGCCGGGATTAGGATTGGAATTGGGAGCGCCTGCCATTAACCCCACGCCACGCAAGATGATAGAAGACAATGTAAGGATGTACCTCGACTACGTCGGCATGCCTAAAATGAGCGATCCCATTGTTGTGACCATCTCCGTACCCGGCGGAGAGGAAATAGCCAAGCGTACTTTCAATCCGCGTCTGGGCATAGAAGGGGGAATATCCATCATCGGCACATCAGGCATTGTGAAGCCGTTCTCCAGCGAAGCTTTTATAAGCTCCATCCGAAAGTCGATGGAAGTGGCATGCGCCACAGGCAGCCCGCGTGTAGTTATCAGCTCCGGAGCAAAGAGCGAACGGTACATCAAGGCTTATTATCCCGAACTGCCGGCACAGGCCTTTGTCCATTACGGCAACTTCATCGGCGAGACGCTGAAGATTGCCGATAAGCTGAAACTTCCCCGTGTCACGCTGGGAGTAATGATAGGCAAAGCCGTGAAACTGGCGGAAGGTCACCTCGATACCCATAGCAAGAAAGTGACGATGAACAAGGAGTTCATTCAGGACATAGCGCACCGGACAGGATGCAACGAAGATGTATTGACCGCTATCCGGAATATGAATCTGGCACGGGAACTATGGGATATTATCCCTGCGGAAAAACTGGAGACATTCTCCAAACTGCTGACAGAGCATTGCAAACAATGCTGCGCTCCCCTGCTGCCCGATGGAGAACTCACGATTTTATTAATCAGCGAAGACGGAAAAATATATGTATGAAAAAGGCATTGATGATACTGTACATGGCGGTTGCCACATCGACCGCACAGGCACAATCTCCTCTCTCCTTTTATGCAGAGGCGGGAATCGGAACTTCCCGCCTCTACGGAAAGCACTCTTGCTGTGATACGCGAATAGCCTGCAAAGCGGGAATAGGCGCGAAATACACACTGAACAAGACCTGGGTCTTGCAATCTGCTTTGGAGTTTGTATCCATAGGCGGCAAGGATGATATGGACTATGTAAAGAACGCCAAGATGAACGAGCTATACTTGCAGATACCTGTCAGAATAGCTGCAAGGTTGCCGTTGGGAAAAGATTACCATCTCGCTGAATGCCGGTCCGTACATTGCCTGCGGCGTGGGCGGAAAGACATCCGGCAGCATCCCGTATTATCACGACGCCGGTTCTTCCGACGGGAACCGGCTTTTCAAGATAGATACTTTCGGCAACATATTGGAGAATAATGCCGGAAACAGGCGGCTGGACGGCGGTATCATCGTGGGAATCGCATTTGAATACCGCAGGCTCATTATCGGTGCAGAGGCACAAGTGGGATTGGTAAAGATCAACCAGCAACTAAGGCAGGTAATAGACACGGAAGAATTCCATAATTACCTGCCACGAAACTTTGCTTCATTCTTCACCGTAGGATATAAGTTCCGATAAAGGAATGCTGCCCGTAGGTTCGTGCCCGACACTTTCTTACTCAAAATGAGATTTCGTGGAGCTTCGCCAATAAATCCCCGATGCTGGTGAGACATATCGGTTCTTCACCGGGACGATGCAGGACAAAAGCGCCGCCGCCTTTCAAATCGCCCGTTTCGATGTAGGTTTCCGACTCCACGTTGCGGTTGGCAAGGATGCCGTTACGCTGCAATGCCTTACGCACCATGGCGTATCTCTGCCCATGCCCTGACAAACGTATCTGCGTGGTATATTCATTATCTACACGGAACAATCCGGTTTCCAAATCAAACACGATACCTTTACGGGCGAAAAAGCTGCTAAGGCTGCCGTTCAGAGCAAGGTCCTCGGGAGTACCGATGGTGACGCCGTTCGCCTTGTCCATAAGCCAGATTTTGTCGGCTATCTGCAAAGCCAGTTCGAGGTCGTGCGTAGAGAGGAAAATGGTCTTGTCCGTCTGGCGGCTGAGGTGGTGCAGCAGTTGCATCATTTCCACTTTGCTGGGAAAATCAAGAAAGGCTGTAGGTTCATCCAGATAAATCACGGGAGTTTCCTGGGCAAGCGCTTTGGCTATCATGACTTTCTGGCGCTCACCGTCACTTAACGTATGTACCATCCGATGCGCAAGGTGAGGAATACCTACCAAAGCAACGGCTCGCTCCACCACCTGCCTGTCCTCTTTGGTAAGCGTACCCCAAAAGCCCGTATAGGGACTGCGTCCCAATCCTATCAATTCCGTAACGGACATATTGCGGATGTCGCATTTCTCTGTCAGCACTACGCTGATAACGCGCGACAGTTGCTTGTCGGTATAGGACTCAATCTCTTTGCCTTGAATACGTATCTCTCCGCCCAGTTTGGCTGGAAAGCGGACAGGGTGCGGAGCAGTGTGGACTTACCCACTCCGTTAGCACCCAGCAGGCAGGTCAGCTCGCCACTGTTGATGCCTGCACAGATGCCGTCCGCCACTACCTTCACATCACTCTTACCGGGATAGCCGATAGAAAGATTCTCGATATGTATAGTCTCGTTCTTCAATGTTATATGTAATATTAGAGTTCAATATACTTGATATTTTATTCGTTCAACTCCCCTTTTCTCTTTCTGAAAAGCACGGATGCAACCACCGGCGCACCTACCAGCGCAGTCACCGAATTGACGGGCAACGCTCCCTCGAATCCCGGCATGCGGCTATCAGGTTACACACCAACGCCAAGGCTGCACCTACCAGCAAGGTAGCGGGCATCAATATGCGATGGTCGGACGTGTGAAAAATGGCGCGGCATAAATGAGGCACTGCCAACCCGATAAACATAATAGGACCGCAGTAGGCGGTGACAATGGCCACCAGCACTCCGGAACAGGATATGACGAACAGGCGCGCCCGTTTGATATTCAATCCTAAGTTACGTGCATAACCGTCGCCCAACAACAACAGGTTCATGGTCTTTATCAGCAGGAACGACAAGGGCAGCAACACCGCCATGATACAGACAAACAGCAGCATCTGGTCGCCGGAGACACGTGCAAAACTGCCCAGCCCCCAGATAACGTACGCCCGTATATCCTCTTCCACACTGAAATATTTCAATACGCCGATAACGGCACTTGCCACATAACCAATCATCACACCGATAATGAGCAGTGTTACATTCCCCTTTACTTTTTGGGAGACGTAGACAATCAGCGCCATGACCGACAATGCCCCGATAATGGCAGCCACGGACAACGCCACCTCTCCCATATACCCAAACGGATCAGTGCCACACCGCCCATAGCACCGGACAGCAGTACCACACAAGCCACTCCCAGGCTCGCTCCCGAACTGATGCCCAGCACCGAAGGTCCTGCCAGCGGATTACGGAACACCGTCTGCATCTGCAAACCGCTGACCCGAAAGCCCCGCTCCCGCCACCAATGCCGTCAAGGCTGCGGCACACGACTTTTCCAAAGGATATTGCTCCAGATAACTTCCTGGTTGCTCATCGTATCGGGATTGGAAGCCGCTCCTGTCCCCCACAGCAATTCCCATATCTTGCCAAACGGGATATGGACGGAACCCAACAGCAGGTTCAGCAAAAAGAGCAGGAAGATGGATGCCAGTATAAGGAGCATCAACGGCAATGCAGGTCTTTTCATTAGTTCAGTCGCTCGTAATAAGTGGGTTTATAATCGGGCAGCAGGTCGGGATGAAAAGCATGAATCAAATCTTCCAATACTACCTCAGGCTGCATGGGCATACTCTCATAGAAGGGTTTCTCACGCATATTGCAATAGATTACTCCTTTCTCGCGAAAAGCGCGAAAGTCGGCATAACGAGGGTCCAAAGACTTCAAGGCATCGTAAGAGAATATTCCGTCGTAACTGTTGACGATGCGCCAATAGTCGCACTCTCCGCCCTACTGTACACCGTCTCGAAATCCAGTGTCACACCGCCCGAACGCGGATCGTCTTTCAGGAAATAGTCTGCACCGGCATCCCGGAACAGTTCGGCAAGGAAACTCTTTCCGCCTACTGCATACCAGTTGCCGCCACGCATTTCACCGCTGAACACCACAGGCCGCTTTTTTACACCGGCAGCCAATTCTTTCAGCTCGTTATACCGCTTCTCTATCCCGGCAAAACGGGCATTCGCCTCTGCTTCCCGACCGATGAACATACCGATGAACTTTATCCATTCAGCCTGCCCCAACGGAGTCATTTCCTTATATCCCAAGTGCGGCACCAGCGGAATGCCTGTTTCGCGCATGGCGTCATATCCGCCCCGTTTGAAAGGAGAGATAAAGATAACATCGGGATTAATGCTCATAATCACCTCGTTATCGAAGTTCCCCTCAATCCCGATTTTGGATGTCTTGCCCGCCTTCAGACGCCCGTTCATCTCCTTATTGAAAAGATGGCGGTACTGGTAATGCCCCACCACATAATCGCAGGCATCCAACCGGATGAAGTTGGAAAGTTGCAGGGAAGTCATGCAGATAACATGCTTCACCGGAGTTTCTATCACGGTATAATCGGCAGGAATACCGGCAGGCTTCGTACCCCTCGGAACCAAAGCATACCGAAAGGTATTCCCCTCTTCTTTTTGAGGGTCGTGTATGTCCACCAGGCGCACATTCCCCGGCAGATGTTTCACCGCATAGCCTTTGGCGTAGACGGGAATAACGGCTGTTGCGGTATCCGCAACGGAAACCGCAACAGCCGCAGTATCGGAATTGCCGGATACTTGCCGGGACTTTGTACTGCACGAAGTCATAGACACTGCACACGCAAATACAAGACCCATGAGAGGTAATCTGATCATGATTGTTCGGTTTTATATTTCAGGGCACAATATTCGGCAATTTTGGGGAGATACGCAAACTCTTCCCGAACAAATCGTTATAAAAGAAACTACAAGTTCATCAAATCGTTCAATGCCTCGCTCATGCTAGGATGTGTGAAGATGAAATCACGCAGGAAAGTATACTCCTGCCTCATCTTCATAGCCATCGCCACCAGATTGATTACTTCACTCGACTCCGGGCCAAACAGAGTGCAACCCACTATTTTATCGGTATCGGCATCCACTATCACCTTGAACAATCCGTCCGTATTGCCCAATGTACGGGCACGGGGAATGGCGGAGACGGGGAGTTTGTTTACCTTAATGTTCAAACCTTTCTCACGTGCTTCGGTCTCACTCATACCGATACGTGAAAGCGGCGGATCTATAAACACCGAATAGCTCACTGGCTCACGGTCGGACACCTTACGCTCTCCCGCTCCAAACAGGTCTTCGCGGAGAATACGGTAATCGTCCAACGAAATATAAGTAAATTGCAGTCCGCCTTTCACATCGCCGATAGCACGGATATTGGGATTGGTAGTCTGCAAATGCTCGTTCACGATAATAGCACCACGTTCGTTCACCTCTACTCCCTTGCCTCCAGCGAGACAGTTC
>ENA-OQCE01000678-OQCE01000678.1-human-gut-metagenome-genome-assembly--contig:-NODE-678-length-16091-cov-2.115447_pt1 | contig 16091 bp, 14 predicted proteins | sample MGYA00242495_ERZ504572 | MGnify/ENA primary metagenome ERZ504572 (study PRJEB26092, sample SAMD00036228) | human gut metagenome | host: Homo sapiens | study: EMG produced TPA metagenomics assembly of...
TGCCGAAAGGAATAGCACCAAAGGCGTATAAATCCGGCAAAACGCCGTATGAACAGTTCTGTCGGAGCTTTCCGTGCGGATGCTTCCTGAACCAAAGAGAGAATACGAGCTAATGCACTCTGCTCGTAAGGACGTTTCACTTCTAAATCAACCTTCTGGTTAAAGGCAATCATGCCTGCCAGCACCTCACCGTTTACCTCAATAGAACGAGGCATACTTTCACCTGTCAAAGCCGAAGTATCAAACAGTGCCGATTCGTTTATCAATGTACCGTCCAACGGTATTCTTTCTCCCGGTTTCACCTCGATGCGCTCACCTACCTGCACCTCCTTGGGTGCCACTTCGATAAAAGCTCCATTCCGGAATACCTGGGCACGTTCCGGACGGACATCCAGCAGTTCTCCAATATTCTTAGTAGCACGTTCCACAGCTCCATGCTGCAACATCTCCCCTACTGTATAGAGTAACATTACAGCTACAGCTTCGGGGTATTCACCGATACAGAAAGCTCCGATTGAAGCAATGAGCATCAAAGTGAACTCATTGAAAAAATCCTTGTCACGCATGCTGTGCCAAGCAGCATGCAACACCGGCAAACCTACAGGCATAAAGGCAAGCAGATACCACACAGACTGGATTGTACCCTGAAACCAACTTAGCTGGATATAGCTCATCACGATACCTGCCAACAACAACATCCCCGAAACAAGAGAGCTCCATTTACCGGACACTCCATCGGCATGATGATGGGCACAGCAAGAGTCGGCATGAGGTGAAGATACAGATGGGGATACATACTGGGCTTGGCAGCAGGATTCTGCTGCATGTAGTTGTTGAAACGGATTAGAATGTATTGTTTTCATACTGAGATATATTTTTCTTTCACACTGCAAAGGTAGAACATATCTCATACAACTTGGTTGCAAAGCACATATCAGCACCTGAAAGAATAAAGACGGATGCCCTATAAATTAAGAGCATCTGCCTTCTTCTTTAATTACACGGTCACACTACATGCTTACGACTCTGATCCGGTCAGTAAAAGCGGACTAAGCAGCTTTTGCCCCTTCTCCCCATGGATATGACAATCTGCTTATACGCCATATCAGAAACGTCACAGGCAGCATATACTTCCGGAACAGAGAGCCAGTTTGTCCGTGATGATTTCATCCGCATTGTTTACTTGAACAACATCCCGGAAGAAAAAACTTCTATAGAGATCATATTTTTTCTGTTCTTTAATTATATACATTATCTGTAACAAAACACAGAGACATTAAAAAGAAAGAAGAGAAATACACATTAATAAGGTATTTCTCTTCTTGGCACAATCATCTGTGGTTTATTTATGTACGGAAAAAATGACTATTTTCTTTTAGTTACCTTGAGAATGTCCGTCATGGAGAGGGATTTCATAAAAATCTTCTGCCCCGATTTCTTCGATAATATGTGTACCATCTGATGAAATATATCCTACAGATGTAGCATAACGTTCCCAATCGGAAACTAACTCCTTCAGTTTGTCGGTATATTGATGAGACAAATCTTTTTTCTCGGAATAATCACGACTTATATCATACAGCTTCCAGTGCATACCGTCCCCATAAGGAGGAAGTAGAAGGGTCGCTTTCCACTGTCCCTTTATGACTGCCTTGCTTTCTGCCATTTCAAAACAGATGGCCTCGTTATCCGTGCGTGACGGTGTTTCTGATGAGAAAGTAGCACGGAGAGATTTTCCATAAAGTGGTGCAAGCTTCTTGCCCCTGTACACATCCGGTCTGGAAATCCCGACATAATCCAGTACTGTAGGAAACAAATCAGTGACATGCATCAAGTTGCTGGTATCTATCTTGCCTCGCTGTACATCCAGACCAGAAACAATCAATGGTACACAAATACCTCCTTCCGCTGTAGTCATTTTATAATACGCATAGGGCGTGTTGCAAGCCTCCGCCCATGCCTTTCCTAAAGATACATCAATACATTTGCGATCATGACAGTTTTGTTACGGCCAAGAAAGTATATACCGCTATGCAGGTTTCTCAAAGGAATGCCATACTCTTATGGTACTCTTCAGAGAACAGATTGAATCGTATAAAGAAAAGATAGGCAAAGGAAAGGCGGAAAGCACCTACCGTGGACTGGTTGCCGACTACAAAAGTCTTTTGCTTTTCATGAAAACCAAAAAGAACATTGAGGATATAGCTATTGACGAGCTTGAAAAGTCATTCATTGAGGATTATTACACATGGATGCTCGGCACGGCAGGTAATGCGAATGCCACCGCTTTCAACCGTGTCAATACCCTGAAATGGCTGATGTACATAGCGCAGGAAAAGGGGTGGTTGAGAGTTCATCCTTTCACATCCTTCGAGTGCAAGCCGGAATACAAGAAAAGGTCTTTTCTTACTGAAGAGGAATTACAGAGAATCATCACGTGGAGCTGAAATACAAACGCCAGCGTGCCATGCGAGACATGTTTCTCTTCATGTGCTTCACCGGTCTTTCCTATGTGGACCTGAAAGCCATAACATACGATAATATCCATACCGACTCCACGGCGGCACATGGCTGATGGGCAACCGTATAAAAACGGGAGTGGCGTATGTCGTAAAATTATTGCCTATTGCTATCGAACTGATTGAAAAATATAGGGGTACGGATGAAAAGAAAGACTCTCCTGAATGTGCCTTTCCGGTAGGTGAATACAATGCCATGCGGCTCAGCCTTGGAATCATAGGCAGGAAATGCAACTGCCGGGTCGAGGTCATCCCGTATCTTGCACGCCACGCATTTGCCGTTCTGGCCATACTCAAGAGGATGCTGCTGTAAACCTTCAGAAAGTGTTTGGGCATAAGTCCATCACATACGTCCTGCACATCCATTCACTTGTCCGGCGCAGACGGGGCAATCTTTTTCTGGAAGTCGCCCATCTGTACGACCAGCGTGCTGACCAGCTTTCTCAACTCCTAATACGCGCTTGTTTCAATAATTGTCAGTTCCATACTAAAATTCTTTTTAAGATTCTGAATATGCGACAAAGTAACGCACATCCTATATCCTTTCCAAACAGATAATATCAGAGTCTTCCGTTGGCGTGCATTGGCGTATCTAACGTTAAAAGAGAAGGCCCTTCACCTGCATCCATGCGGCAACGGAACTTCCATTCCCTTACTTGTTTTCCATAAATTTATAGGATTAATTTCTGGTGCATAATATTAATAGTCATTATTCTGTCTGTTTTTTTTGCTTGCATAATTGCAGCTAACAGTTATCTATTCCAAAACGCATTGTTATGGAAAATGGCAAGCTGTTTTGGTGGTTTATGGATATTGTGTATGATAATTGCCGTCTTCGTTTGTCGTAAACTTGAATGCTCTAATTAAAACAGTACGGTTGTCATGCTTTGTGTGTTTTATTATAAATATTATGAATTATTTGGAATTGATATGTAATATAGATAATTTTGCAGTCAAGAAATGGTTTCGGGAGGTTTACGTCTTCCGAATGAAAAGGGAACCCGGTGAAAATCCGGGACAGTACCGCTGCTGTGAGTCCACAAAAACGGACATCGAACTTTTGCCACTGGTGTAATACCGGGAAGGCACGATGACCGGGACGAGTCAGAAGACCTGCCATGACTGGAATGAGATTTACACCTGCGGGATATACGGGTCGTAATCAAATAAGGAATAGCTCATCGGCCATTCAATATTTGAAGACAGACATATTCCCGTTCGTGTAAGTCCGCACGAAACGGGAATTTTTTGTGTTTGTTAATAATATGTTTTACATTAAAATGAGTGACCTATGAAAAGAAAATTACGCTTTCTGGCAGGTGCCTGTCTATTTACCGCAACCGCCTTGTTCTCCGGCTGTAGCTCGGACGATGACTTTTTGATGGAACCGGTTGATTCCGGAACTTCGCAAACCCGTGCTGTGACAAATCCGGACGGTACTTTAACTGTCACTTTCGATGATTTCAATCCCGGCATGTTGGCAGGACCTACCTCGGCCGGAGAAAATCTTTATTCGTACCAAGGGTATCCTCAAGTAACCACCATTTACGACAATACTCCGGAAGAATATCTCTTCCTTTCAATGTTTAATACAGTAGGTGGAAGCACAGAGTATTCCAGCGGCGGCATCGCACTTTCCAACTGGAACATCCGCTCCAATCAATCGGGGAATACCGGAGACTGGTGGTATTCCTATCTGAACCAGTGTTCTGTCTATACACTGCGGTGGAAGCGGAAGGACAGGATAAGGAAGCCGGGCATAGCGGCTCCAATTTCGGTGTCGTTTACGGATATGTGGATGCTTACAATCAGGCATGGATGGCTAAACCAGAATTTTATTTCAATGTTCCCCGGAAATTGGTCGGCCTGTGGATCTGCAACACCTCATACACTTATGGTGTCATCACTTATGGTAATCAGTTCGGTCCTACGGGGGTAGCGACTCCTCTGAAAGAGATGAAAGGGTATTTCCAAGTGAATCTGGAGTGTTATGATGCGGATGGCGGTCTGATCCGCACTTACAAACGCCTTTTAGCCGATTATCGTGACGGCCAACAACAGGTTGATCCTATCACGACATGGGATTATTGGGAAATCAATGCCGAAGAGGTGCAAAGTGTGAAATTCAACTTCGAGGGTTCGGATTCGGGAGCATACGGTTTGAATACTCCGGCTTATATCTGTATCGATGATATCACCATACAATAAAAAGAATACAGGGATATCCCTTCTGTCGGGGGTATCACTGTTATTTTTCTAAAATCCACACATCATGCATCGTTTTTACTATTTTATTATTTCTGCCTGTATGCTGTTCACCTCCTGCAACAAGGATGAAGTCATTACCGAAGAAGTAGGAGGACAACCTATAATAGAACTTGACAGCGAGACCGGCATTTACACGGTCAAGGTCGGTCATGAATTGACTATCGCCCCGACATACCAGAATGTTGAAGATGCTCTTTTTGCTTGGACGATAGACGGTACGCTGGTTTCTTCGGGTCCGTCTCTTCAACGTACATGGAATGAATGCGGGGATTTTTATGTCAAACTAAGAGTAGACAATGCGGAAGGCTATGCCGAAGAGGAACTGAAAGTAGAAGTGAAAGAACTCACCCCTCCGGTCATCTCACTGGCACTACCTTCGCAGGGGCTAAAAGTCGTCCGGAATACCGATTACACATTTACTCCCGATATTCAGCATTCGGATGTCGAAGGGTTCAAAATCGAATGGGTACGGGAAGGAAAAATCGTTTCCACCGAGAATACTTATACTTTCAATGAAAAAGAACTCGGTGTTTATACGGTGACAATCAACGCTTCCAATATAGATGGGACAACAACAAAGGACGTAAGCGTAGAGGTCGTGGAAACGATGCCCTACGTTGTCAAATTCCCGACCCCGTCTTACCAGCAAACATCCACGGACAGGTACACTTTTGCCGACCGTCCTGTTTTCCTGCGCCCATTGTTGGAGTATTTCGATAATCCCCGTTTTGAGTGGAGTGTGGACGGTCAGGTCATGGAAGGAGAAGTGGAACGCATGTTCAAGTTCACGCCGTCCGCACCCGGAGAATACACCGTCTCCTGTACTGTTTTGGAAGACACACCGACGGAAAAAATAAGTAGGAATATCGACAAAGGAAAGACGGCTGTCACTGCCACTGTAAAAGTCGTCTGTGTGGACAAAAAAAGAGCAGGACGGATTCTTGGCTTCGGGAAGTTCCAAGCTCTGGAATAAAGTCTATGAATATACCCCAGCTCCCGGCCAATTTATCAACGAAACGAGCACGATAGGCGGTATGACCGGCAATGAGACATCCCCTGAAGCGGCTGTCGCATGGGCAACACAGCGTCTAAAAGACAAACTGCACGTCTCTTTAGGTTCTTTCGGCGGTTATATCATCGTCGGTTTCGACCACAGTATTCCCAATTCGGGTAACCAATATGATTTCTGTGTTCAGGGGAACGCCTTTGACGGAAGTTCCGAACCGGGTATCGTATGGGTCATGCAGGATATAAACGGAAACGGATTGCCGGATGACGAGTGGTACGAACTGAAAGGATCTGAAGCAGGCAAGGAAGAAACAATACAGAATTTTGAAGTGACCTATTACCGTCCGGAAGGCAAAAAAATGGATGTCCAATGGATCAGTTCCGACGGTAGAAACGGCTGGGTAGACTATCTGTCCGCTTATCATACACAGGACTATTATTATCCGGCTTGGATTTCGGAAAACAGTTATACCTGACAGGCACTTGTTTGGCCGCCCGCAACACCCAAGATTCACAAACCGGTTATTGGGATAATCAGAGTTATGACTGGGGGTATGTGGATAATTTTGGAAACGACCAGATAGAAGGCGGCAGTACGGTAGATGGAAGCGGGCAAAGGAACGGTTTCAAAATTTCCAATGCCATCCATGCCGATGGAACGGAAGCCAATCTGCAATATATTGATTTTATCAAAGTGCAATGCGGTGTCTTGGCCAAAAGCGGCTGGTTGGGCGAAGTTTCAACGGAAGTATTTTCTTTTGAGGATTTAACAAAATAACAATAAATACAAGTATGAAAAATTATTTTCTTCCCATGCTCCTATCCTTGTTCTTTTTGGGAGCATGTGACAAAAACGATGAAATTATACCTGAAGATGCAGATGAGAATTTCATCACTCAGTTGTGATGACTGTGGACGGAAAATCGTACACGGCCGATATTACGGACAATACAGTAACGATAACCGTTCCTTATACGGTATCGTTGAACAATGCCGAAGTGGAATTCAAGTACACCACTTCTGCAACAATCATACCTAATCCAAAAACGGTAACGGACTGGGATAACGAACGGACCTTCCGGGTGACATCCTATAACGGAGATGCCCGCGAATATGCCTATAAGGTGGTGAAAAGCGAAATAGAATCTGATGGAGATGTAGAGTTGAAGACCACCGAGGAGGTAGCTTCTTTTGCCGCAACCAAAACAACCGTTGTCAAAGGGAACCTGATTATCGGTTCTGATGCGGAAGAGGCAGAAAAAATCACTGACATATCTGCATTGGCATCTTTGAAAGAGGTTACTGGCAACATTGTCATTCGTAACAGTTACAACGGTGCAGACTTGACAGGGTTGGAAAATATCGTTTCGGCCGGAGGTTTGCAGGTAGGTTCGGCCGATGTCGCCTCGAAAGCTACGGAACTTCACATGATTTCCATGAAAGCATTGGAAACGCTCTCCGGAGACATATCGGTATATAACGACCAAGTGACGTATGTCCTATTCGAGAAACTGGCAACTATTGAAGGAAGCGTGATGTTCAATGCGTCGTCGTTACAGAGTTTTGAGTTTCCGGTTCTGACTACTGTAGGTCAGGATCTGAATCTTCAAGGACTCAATGAAGAGAACACAGCAGCCGGTTCGATTGCGTCTTTGGAAATACCGGAACTGACAAGTGTCGGAGGGGTCTTGTCCGTAAACAATCTTGCCAAGCTGACTTCCATGAGCTTCCTTAAGCTGAAAGAGACCGGTGGCCTTGATTTCCATACCGTCCCCGTGATGTTGGAAACCATCAACCTTCCGGAAATCGAAACAGTAAACGGAAGTATTATTATGGAAGCCAATATGGAAGCTCCTCCTACCGGTAGTTTTGTTCCCCAACGAAATGACGTGCTTCAGGCTTTCGGTGGAATGGACAAACTGACAACGATAAAGGGACAGATAAAGATAAAGAATTTCACGGCACTCAAACAACTTCCTGACTGGAGCAAAATCACCACACTTGGAAGTATCACATTAGATTATCTTGAAGATTTGAGCGGGACACTGACGTTGCCGAATGCCCGATTTGAAACCTTCGGAGAAACAGCGCCCCAGATTGAAATTATAAACAAGGTGCAGCTCTCCAAAATTGAAACAGCCGAAGATTTGTCAAATGTAAATTTTGTCATCACCAGTCTCACGAATAATAAGTTCCCTGAAATCACGTTCAAGAATATCAAAGACTTCACTTGTAAGCCAACCACCAACAATACCGATTATACCATATCGACAATTCAACATGTATATGGAAATCTAAATGTGACAGGCCAAATGCGAAGCAATGCCAAATTTCCCGACTTGGAAATCATAGATGGATATGGATACATCCAAATACCAATGATGGGGACAGTCACAATGTCATCCTTGAAAGAAGTAGGAGGCCAGTTCTATTTATCTGGAAATCTTACCGGTTGTGACTTACCTTGGTGTCCAAAGTATGTTGCTCAACCTCTCCAGTATATCATAGCGAAGGAATGGGGGCGTTCGCAATAACTTTACAAAGTAAATCGTTAAACCTTCCAGAATTGCTTCACGTAGGAGGTGAAGGGTTGTTCGTTAATAAAGCAACAGGCATTACTTGTGATAAATTACAGACTATAGATGGTACGCTACAGATAAAAAGTGCGACTTTTCTTTCTCAGGAAACACTTTCCATGGAGAAGTTGGAGACCTTGCATGGGGTTGTTTTTGACGGTTTGACGAAATTTACCGACTACACTTTCTTCGGCAAGTTTATAGAAAACGGAATGATTACGGGGGAAAGTTGGAGCGTGACGAAATGTGGGTATAACCCAACCTTCCAAAATATGAAGGACAAACAATATACGCAGCAGGATTAAACCTTATACCTTAACCAGAGTACCCGTAATGATTCGGGTACTCTTTTTTATCTGAATGACAATGAGCAGAACAATACAACGGATTTGCCTTTTTCTTTTCTGCCTGCCAGTTTCGGCAGTTGCATGAAATGGGATTACGGAGAGATGGAAGATTTCTCTGTATCGGCCTCTGGTCTTTTCATTACCAACGAGGGGAATTTCCAGTACAGCAATGCCACGCTTTCCTACTACGATCCCGCCACGTGCGAAGTGGAGAATGAAGTGTTTTACCGTGCCAACGGGTTCAAGTTGGGCGATGTGGCCCAGTCTATGGTTATCCGGGACGGTATAGGCTGGATCGTGGTGAACAACTCGCATGTGATTTTCGCCATCGACATCAATACTTTCAAGGAAGTGGGCCGTATCACAGGTTTCACCTCACCCCGGTATATCCATTTCCTGTCGGATGAGAAAGCCTATGTGACGCAAATATGGGACTACCGCATCTTCATCATCAACCCCAAGACATACGAGATTACCGGCTATATCGAATGTCCAGACATGGACATGGAATCGGGTTCCACCGAACAAATGGTGCAATACGGCAAGTACGTCTATGTGAACTGCTGGTCGTACCAGAACCGCATCCTGAAAATCGACACGGAGACGGACAAGGTCGTGGACGAACTGACCATCGGCATACAGCCTACTTCGCTGGTCATGGACAAATACAACAAGATGTGGACCATCACGGATGGCGGTTACGAGGGCAGCCCATACGGCTACGAGGCACCGTCTCTCTACCGTATAGACACCGAGACTTTCACCGTAGAGAAACAGTTCAAGTTCAAGCTGGGCGACTGGCCTTCGGAAGTCCAGCTCAACGGTACACGGGATACGCTTTACTGGATCAATAACGATATTTGGCGAATGCCGGTGGAAGCCGACCGTGTTCCCGTCCGACCTTTTCTGGAGTTTCGGGACACCAAATACTACGGCCTTACGGTCAATCCCAACAACGGGGAAGTATATGTGGCCGACGCTATTGATTACCAGCAGCAAGGTATCGTGTATCGCTATTCGCCGCAAGGTAAGCTGATCGATGAATTTTACGTGGGAATCATTCCGGGAGCTTTCTGCTGGAAATAACGAGGAAGGAGGACAAAAATGAAAAGACATCTTATTCTATTGTTCGTGGGGGTAAGCCTGCCCTTTCTGCTTGCCGCCCAGCAGAAAAATTCCGTCAGCATTACCAAAAGGGTACTACGTATTCCGGAGGTTACGGTGGTGGGCAAACGACCTATGAAGGATATAGGCGTGCAACGAACCCGTTTCGATTCCATCGCCATGAAAGAGAACATCGCCTTGTCTATGGCCGATGTGCTGACATTCAACTCATCCGTTTTTGTCAAGAACTACGGACGCGCCACGTTATCTACTGTAGCTTTCCGGGGTACCTCTCCCTCGCATACTCAAGTGACGTGGAATGGTATGCGCATCAACAACCCGATGCTGGGCATGACAGATTTTTCCACCATCCCTTCTTACTTTATCGATGATGCCTCGCTGCTGCACGGAACTTCGTCGGTAAACGAAACGGGCGGCGGCTTGGGTGGTCTGGTCAGGCTCTCCACTTCTCCGGCCAACCATGAAGGATTCGGGTTGCAGTACGTGCAGGGAGTGGGGTCGTTCAGCACGTTCGACGAGTTTCTCCGCCTGACCTACGGTAACAAACACTGGCAGTCCTCCACCCGTGTGGTATATTCCTCTTCTCCCAACGACTACAAATACCGAAACCGGGACAAGAAGGAAAACATCTATGACGAGGACAAGAACATCATCGGTTCCTATTATCCGACGGAGCGCAACCGCAGCGGGGCTTATAAGGATCTGCACATTTTGCAGGAAATTTATTATAACACGGGCGAAGGTGACAAGTTCGGGCTAAACGCCTGGTATATCAATTCCAACCGGGAACTGGCGATGCTCACCACGGATTACGGGAACGGCATGGACTTCGAGAACCGCCAAAGGGAGCAGACGTTTCGCAGCGTCCTCTCGTGGGAACGCGTGCGGGAGAAATGGAAGGTCGGTGTAAAAGGTGGCTATATACACACATGGATGGCCTATGATTACAGGCGGGACAAGGGAAACGGCGAAATGGCTTCGATGACCCGCTCGCGCAGTAAGATTAACACGTTCTACGGAAGTGCGGACGGGGATTATGCACCTTCAGAGAAATGGCTGTTCACGGCCGGTGTTTCCGTACACCAGCATTTGGTGGAAAGCGCGGACAAAAATATCATCTCGCAGGAAGGTAACAAGGCTGTTGTCGGGTATGACAAGGGACGTGTCGAGTTTTCCGGTTCCGTTTCTGCGAAATGGCGGCCTGTCGATCGTTTTGCCGCCTCGCTTGTCCTTCGCGAGGATATGTTCGGTACGGAATGGGCCCGGTTATCCCGGCCTTTCTTCATCGACGGGGTACTGTCGAAAAAAGGCAATATCGTGGCGAAAGCATCCATCTCCCGGAACTACCGTTTTCCCACGCTGAACGACCTCTATTTTCTGCCGGGCGGTAATCCCGACCTGAAAAGCGAGCACGGCTTCACATACGACGTGGGGTTGTCGTTCTCGGTGGGGAAAGAAAATGTATATGCTTTGAGCGGTGGTATCAACTGGTTCGATTCGCACATCGACGACTGGATCATCTGGCTACCCACAACCAAGGGATTCTTCTCTCCCAGAAACCTCAAGAAGGTACATGCTTACGGGGCAGAGACCAACGCCCACCTTGATGTAATGCTCGGAAGGGAATGGAAACTGGATATGAACGGAACTTTCTCGTGGACTCCCTCGATCAACGAGAGCGAACCTATGAGTCCGGCAGACCAATCCGTCGGCAAACAGTTGCCATACGTACCGGAGTTTTCCGCAGCGGTGACCGGATGTCTGTCATGGCGGACATGGAGCCTGCTCTACAAGTGGTGTTATTACAGCCAGCGTTATACCATGTCGAGTAATGATTATACCCTGACGGGCTATCTGCCCCCTTACTTCATGAATAACGTGACACTGGAAAAACAGCTCTCTTTCCGATGGGCCGATCTGTCGCTAAAGGGCAGCATCAACAACCTGTTCGATGAAGAATACCTTTCCGTATTGTCCCGTCCCATGCCGGGCATCAATTTCGAGATATTCATCGGCATAACACCCAAGTTCGGAAAAAACAAAAATAGTAAACGATAATCTGCATCAATATGAACGCATTAAAGAATTTAAGCCTGATTCTGTTGCTTTCTCTGGCATTTACAGGCTGCCACAACAAAAGTTCAAAACTCAATGATTTCAACCTGCTGCTTTATGCTCCGAATATGCCTCCGGCTTCGACATCAAAGGGGCGGACGGGAAGGAAAGCGTACTGATAACCGTCAGGAATCCCTGGCAGGGAGCAGACAGCGTAACCACATGGCTGTTTATCGTCCGCAACGGCGAAGAGGTTCCCGAAGGGTTTGCCGGACAGGTACTCGAAGGAGACGCCAAACGCATCGTGCGATGTCTTCCACTCATATCGCCATGCTTGACGCGATCGGTGAAGTCCAGCGCATAACCGGCGTTTCGGGAATCGACTACATTTCCAACCCCGACATCCAAGCTCGCCGCGACAGTATTGGTGACATCGGCTATGAAGGAAACATCAACTACGAGTTGCTGCTCTCGCTCGATCCCGACCTCGTTCTGCTCTATGGGGTGAACGGCGCAAGCGCAATGGAAAGCAAACTCGAAGAACTCGACATACCGTTCATGTATGTCGGCGATTATCTCGAAGAGTCGCCTCTCGGTAAGGCTGAATGGATGGTAGTGCTTTCTGAAGTCACAGGGAAACGTGAGAAGGGTGAAAAAGCCTTTGCCGCAATCCCGGTCAGATACAACACTTTGAAAAAGAAAGTGGCCGACAGTATCCTTGGCACTCCTTCGGTTATGCTTAATGTCCCTTATGGAGACTCGTGGTTCATGCCTTCAACCCAAAGTTATGTCGCCCGCTTGATTGCCGATGCAGGCGGTCGCTATATCTACCAGAAGAACACGGGCAACGCTTCTATCCCCGTTGACTTGGAAGAAGCATACCTACTCGCGTCGGATGCGGACATGTGGCTGAACGTGGGAATGGCGAACTCCCTTGACGAATTGAAGGCATCATGTCCGAAATTCACCGATACCCGATGTTTCAAAAATGGAGAGGTGTATAATAACAACGCCCGTATCAACACAGCCGGGGGTAACGACTATTACGAGTCTGCTGTCGTGAATCCTGACATCGTGCTCCGCGACCTTGTGAAGATATTCCATCCCGAACTGGCGCAGGAAGAGTGTGTGTATTACAAGCAACTGAAATAGATGCGTTCCCGTTCGACTATATTGTCCTCCATATTGATTACGCTCACGGTCGGTCTTTTTTTACTGGACTTGGCCGTGGGAGCTGTCAATATTCCAATCCGCGATGTATGGGCAGCGCTGACTGGGGGAGATTGTCCCCGTGCCACGGAAAAGATCGTACTCAACATACGCCTCATAAAAGCTATAGTGGCACTGTTGGCCGGGGCTGCCTTATCAGTCAGCGGTCTTCAGATGCAGACCCTCTTCCGTAATCCTCTTGCCGGTCCCTATGTCCTCGGTATCAGTTCCGGTGCAAGTCTCGGTGTGGCACTCGTGGTACTTGCTGGGCTCGGTTCATCAATAGGCATTGCCGGAGCTGCATGGGTGGGTGCGGCTGTCGTATTGCTCGTGATAACTGCCGTTGGACAGCGAATAAAAGACATCATGGTAATCCTGATTCTGGGTATGATGTTCTCATCGGGCGTAGGCGCTGTCGTGCAGATTTTGCAGTATATAGCCAATGACGAGTCTCTAAAAATGTTTGTGATATGGACGATGGGAGCATTAGGGGATGTGACAGCGCAACAACTTGCCATCTTTGTTCCATCAGTATTAGTCGGGTTGTTATTGGCTGTAATAACAATCAAGTCGCTTAATCTTTTGTTGTTTGGAGAAGAGTATGCCATAACGATGGGACTGAATATTCAGCGTTCACGCGGCCTATTGTTTCTCTCGACAACGCTGCTCGCCGGAACGATAACCGCTTTTTGCGGTCCGATAGGTTTCATAGGTCTCGCTATGCCTCATGTCACAAGAATGCTTTTCCAAAATAGCGATCATCGTGTCCTTCTACCCGGAACAATTCTTTCAGGAGCATCGATATTGCTTCTTTGCGACGTCATTTCCAAAATATTCACCTTGCCGATCAACGCCATTACAGCTCTATTGGGAATCCCAATCGTCGTATGGGTGGTTTTACGCAACAAATCCATCACCGCATGATAGAATTACAGCATTTTTCCATAGGTTACAAAGAGAACTCGTTGCTCCACGAGGTAAATGCCACGATAAAAAAAGGTCAATTGACAGCCCTTATCGGAAGAAACGGGACAGGGAAATCGACGCTACTCCGCGCCATAGCCGGTCTGAACCGGTGTTATTCCGGAAAAATCATTCTCGACGGGCACGACATCGCCTGCATGAAAACCGAAGATATGGCAAAAACGCTGGCTGTCGTCACGACCGAGCGCACGCGCATCGCCAACCTGCGGTGCAAGGATGTCGTAGCCATAGGCCGTGCTCCTTATACCAACTGGATAGGTAGGATGCAAGAAACAGATAAGGAGATAGTCATGCAATCGCTCATTTCGGTGGGAATGGAGGCTTATGCAAACCGCACGATGGATAAAATGTCGGATGGCGAATGCCAGCGTGTGATGATTGCTCGTGCATTGGCACAGGATACTCCTATCATTCTCCTTGATGAACCGACTTCCTTTCTTGACATGCCTAATCGCTACGAACTTGTGGCGTTGCTTCGTAGGCTTGTCCACGACGAGAAAAAATGTATCATGTTCTCGACACATGAACTTGACATCGCGTTGTCCATGTGCGATTCGATAGCATTGTTAGATACCCCGAATTTAAGTTGCTTGACCGCGTCTGAAATGCAGAAAAGCGGATACATTGACAGACTTTTCCAAAATGAAAACATCCGTTTCGACTCCTTATGCGGTACAATGATTTTGAAACAATGAGTATATACACTGTAGAAAATTTTACTTCAGACATCACTGTTGAAGGATATATCGCCGAATTCCGTGACGAACCACATTTTCTTGAACTTTGCAAACAATGTACCAATTACGGTAAAAGTTGGGGGTGTCCTCCATTTGATTTTGATACGGAATCGTTTCTCCGACAATACAAGTATGCACATCTTATGGCAACGAAGATAATCCCTGAAGACAAAGATATTCCGATTGAATATACACAAAAACTCATTTTACCGGAACGGATACGAATCGAGAGCGAATTATTGGATATGGAACGGAAATATGGAGGGCGTTCATTTGCCTATATAGGTAAATGTCTTCACTGCTCAGATAACGAGTGTACGCGTAACTGCGGCACACCATGCCGACACCCGGAAAAAGTGCGTCCGTCACTCGAAGCCTTCGGATTTGACATAGCCAAAACGCTTGCTGAACTTTTTAACATCGAACTTCTTTGGGGAAAGGATGGCAAATTACCTGAATACCTTGTTCTCGTAAGCGGATTTTTTCATAATGAATACGAACTTTGCAACATAGCATACTAATGATTCGGACATGAAACAAACAGACAAACTAACCACATTCGGTTCAATCTGTTTTGTGATTTCAAATGAATTATAGTTAGATATGTAAAAAGCGACGCTGGAGCTTGAAATAAGTAACGGTTTATCGGTGTATTCTCCGTTAAACCGTCCTGTTTTCGTTAAACGAAAACACAACTTGCTGTCCCCTAATGGGGACAACATTCTCCAATAGGAATTGTGTATCAGCCCATTGTACGGCTATTCTCCTGTGATTTTCGGGTCATTTCCATCAGGCATTTGCCGGCTGCTCTCCCCATAAAAAGGTGGCTGTCTCTCCTGAATCATGTGACTTACGCCCATAATTCAGGAATAAGGGAGACGTATGTACTGGAAATCTGCCCTTTCCATACCCTATTCTCCATTAATGGATTGTTATTTTTACACTTCTGCAAATGGAGAATGGCAGGTAGCCGTATACACCTTATTGTTTTTCTTCATTGTCTCCATTAATGGATTGTTACTTTTACACATCTACAAAAGGAGAATGGGCTGTGAACCGTATATGCCTTATGGCTTTCCTTCATTGTCTCCATTAACGGATTGCTACTTATACACATCTGCAAATGAAGAATGGGCATGTAACCGTGTATGTCTTATGGTTTCTTTTCCTTGTCTCCATTGATGGATTGCTACTTCTACACATCTGCAAATGAAGAATGAGCATGTAACCGTGTATGCCTATGGTTTTCCTTCATTGTCTCCT
>ENA-OQCE01000679-OQCE01000679.1-human-gut-metagenome-genome-assembly--contig:-NODE-679-length-16082-cov-2.316766_pt1 | contig 16082 bp, 12 predicted proteins | sample MGYA00242495_ERZ504572 | MGnify/ENA primary metagenome ERZ504572 (study PRJEB26092, sample SAMD00036228) | human gut metagenome | host: Homo sapiens | study: EMG produced TPA metagenomics assembly of...
GGCAAAGGGCATGGCGAAGACCGTATGGGCGAACTTAACGAGCGAAGCGTATTTCAAAACGGCATTCATGTGCGGAAACGGTATTTGAGACCGCAAAGATAGGAAAAATTCCGCTCCGGCGCATTTGCGGCCCGAGGGCGACCGCACCTTCCGTAAATCCAAAATATTTCGTATATTTGCACACATTTTTATGCGATTTATGAAAAACATCCGCAACTTCTGCATCATAGCCCACATCGACCACGGCAAGAGCACGCTGGCAGACCGCCTGCTCGAAAAAACCAACACCCTGAATCAGCGCGAAATGCAGGCGCAGGTGCTCGACGACATGGATCTCGAACGCGAAAAGGGCATTACGATCAAGAGCCACGCGATACAGATGGAATACACCGCCCGCGACGGGCAGCAATATACGCTCAACCTGATCGACACCCCGGGACACGTTGACTTCTCGTACGAGGTGTCACGTTCCATCGCCGCTTGTGAAGGAGCCTTGCTTATTGTAGATGCTTCGCAAGGAGTGCAGGCGCAGACCATTTCAAACCTCTATATGGCGATTGAGCATGATTTGGAGATTATTCCCGTCATCAACAAATGTGACATGGCAAGCGCCATGCCCGAGGAAGTGGAGGATGAGATCGTCGAACTGTTGGGTTGCAAGCGTGATGAGATTATCCGTGCTTCCGGCAAAACAGGCATGGGAGTGGAAGAGATTCTGGCTGCGGTCATTGAGCGTATCCCTCATCCGGAGGGTGACGAGGAAGCTCCGTTGCAGGCGTTGATTTTCGATTCTGTCTTCAATTCTTTCCGTGGTATCATTGCATATTTCAAGATAGTGAACGGTGTGATTCGTAAAGGGGATAAAGTGAAATTCTTCAATACAGGCAAGGAATATGATGCGGATGAAATCGGAGTGCTCAAAATGGAAATGATGCCACGTCCGGAGTTGCGTACGGGGGATGTGGCTATATCATCTCGGGTATCAAAACCTCTAAGGAAGTGAAAGTAGCGATACGATTACGCATATTGCCCGTCCTTGCGAAGAGGCCATCGCCGGTTTTGAGGAGGTGAAGCCGATGGTTTTTGCCGGTGTGTACCCCATCGAGGCAGAAGATTTCGAGGACTTGCGTTCTTCTTTGGAGAAGTTGCAGTTGAATGATGCTTCGCTGACTTTCCAGCCTGAGTCTTCATTAGCTTTGGGCTTTGGTTTCCGTTGCGGTTTCCTTGGGCTGCTCCATATGGAGATTGTGCAGGAACGCCTTGACCGTGAATTTGACATGAACGTTATCACCACCGTGCCCAACGTTTCCTACAATATCTATGACAAGCAGGGAAATATGACTGAAGTGCATAACCCCGGCAGCATGCCCGACCCTACCATGATAGACCGTATTGAGGAGCCCTATATCCGTGCCTCGGTGATTACCGCCACTGATTACATCGGCCCTATCATGACTCTTTGTCTGGGCAAGCGTGGCGAGCTGGTGAAGCAGGAATATATTTCAGGTAACCGTGTAGAAATATACTATGATATGCCTCTTGGCGAAATAGTTATCGATTTCTATGATAAATTGAAGAGTATCTCTAAGGGATATGCCTCTTTTGACTATCATCCAACGGTTTTCGTCCTTCCAAACTGGTGAAGCTGGATATTTTGCTGAACGGTGAGCCGGTGGATGCTCTTTCTACCTTGACACACTTTGACAATGCCTACGAATTGGGACGCCGGATGTGCGAAAAGTTGAAAGACCTGATTCCGAGACAGCAGTTCGATATCGCCATTCAGGCTGCTATCGGTGCCAAGATTATTTCCCGGGAACGATTAAGGCTGTGCGTAAGGATGTAACGGCCAAATGTTATGGAGGTGACGTGAGTCGTAAACGAAAATTGCTTGAGAAACAGAAGAGAGGTAAGAAGCGTAATGAAACAGATTGGTAATGTGGAAGTACCTCAGAAAGCGTTCCTTGCAGTCTTGAAGCTGGATTGATGTCGAAAGGATGAAATCTTAAATCAAATATACTTCTTTATGATTATTTTGCGTACTGTGAAAAACTTCTCGTCGCTGAATATAGCGGCGAGCATCTTGCTGTTTTTGATGGCTATTTTGGCGGCTGTTATTGCTAATTCGCCGATGGCTCCGCTGTATCAGGGCTTTCTTTTGCAGGAACTGCATCTGCGTATCGGAGACTTCAACTTGTTCTCCCATGGCGGTCATCCGTTGAAAATGATTGAGTTTATAAACGACTGCCTGATGACTGTTTTCTTTCTGGCTGTGGGGTTGGAGATAAAGCGGGAACTGCTGGTGGGTGAACTTTCTTCTTTTCGTAAAGCCTCTTTACCTTTTGTAGCGGCGTGTGGCGGTATGCTGGTGCCGGTCATTGTCTATTCACTTCTGGTCGTTCAGGGCACTCCGGAAACGCGCGGCATGGCTATACCGATGGCTACGGATATTGCTTTTTCATTGGGGGTACTCAGTCTGCTGGGTAAGCGGGTGCCTCTGAGTCTGAAAATTTTTCTGACGGCATTTGCAGTAGTTGATGATATTGGCGGTATTTTGGTTATTGCTATTTTCTATAGCTCCGAAGTGGCTTACGGATACCTAATTGTAGCCGCTGTCCTTTATTTCTTCCTTTACTATATGGGGAAATTCGGTATGACACAGAAGATATTTTTCCTACTTATCGGGCTGATTATTTGGTATTTGTTCCTTCAGTCGGGCATTCATAGCACTATTTCCGGAGTGATACTGGCTTTTGTGATACCGGCTCGTCCCCGTTTGGATGCCGGGAAATACATTAAGCGTATCCGCGATATCATCGGTGATTTTCCGGTTTCCAAATCGGATAATATTATATTGACCAATGAGCAGATTGCCACTCTAAAACAAGTAGAACGCGCTTCTGATTATGTGATTAGTCCTTTGCAATCCTTGGAAGACAATTTGCATGGTACGGTAAACTTTGTGATACTGCCGCTCTTTGCTTTTGCCAATGCTGGTGTGGTGTTCAGTGGAGGCGGTGGCGTTGTTGGAGCTGTTAGTATAGCGGTGGCTGCAGGATTGCTTCTTGGCAAGTTTATCGGTATTTTTCTATTCACCTGGCTGGCGGTCAAGAGTGGTTTGTCCTCGATGCCTCCGGGAATGAATTGGAGAAGTGTTGCCGGAGTATCCTTGTTGGGGGGGATTGGTTTTACGGTATCTTTATTTATTGCCAACCTTTCTTTTGCAGGAGAATATCCGGATCTGCTGAACCAGGCGAAGTTTGGTGTATTGCTGGGAACGATTGTTGCCGGTATGTTGGGATATATGGTACTGAATGCGGTGTTGCCGAAGGTTAATAACAAATAGATCTCTACTTTGGATACTGGACGAAGAATCGGTTCTCCAGGGATATTCAGTAAATCCTTTGAAAGATAAGTTGGCATGTGTCAATGATTTAAGAAAACGTATTCTTTGTTACAGAAACAGAAGGAATAGTCCGTTATTCTTAAAAAACATTCGTATCTTTGCTGATACAAGTCGAAAAGGACCTTCCGGATATGAAGCACATAAAGGCAGTTGCCGGATACATATTGATTCTTTCTCTCTGCCTCGTGTGTGCACACCCTGCCCATGCGGAGACGCGGCGTATTGCGCTGATACACTCTTTCGAGCCGGGCTATCCACCTGCTGCGAAGGCTTTGGAACTGTTGCAAAGAGAGTTCAGTCTTCTCGGCTTGGACTGCGATGTACGCGAATACTATCTGGACTGCGACCGCTACATGGAGGAGGCAGAAAACCTTCGTATGGCCGGTTTCGTGGACGACCTCTCTGCCTGGGGAGCCGAGTTGATAGCTGTGCTCGACGACCAGGCTGCCTATGCGCTGATGGCATGCAGACACCCGTTGGCGCATGAAATACCCGTTGTGTTCAGCGGTGTGAACTATCCCAACATATCTCTGCTCCTGCAATACCCCAACATCACGGGCTATGCCGACACGCCCGATTACTTGCGTACCATACGCATGATAGAGAGTATCATGGGAAAGTCGCGCATCTGCCTGATGAACGGACAAGTGTTTCTGGACCGCAAGATATGGCATGCGTTGAATGAGCAGTGCCGTGGGCAGGGGTTCGCCATCGTGACCTCTACCGAGGGTGCTTACTTTGCCGGTTCCTCCTATCACCGTGTGCGCGAGAGGGAGACTATCAGCCTATACTGAAACGGCAGAACATAGACGTGTTGCTGGACACCACGAAGATTGTGCGCATGACGAGCGACTCCATAGCGATACGCCATCTGATGTGGCTGGGACGCGGCGACAATACGTTGCTGCTCTACACCAAGCGAGACTATACCACCAAGCGTGTGGGCATGCTCTTCGACAATCCCACGTTTCAGACCATTAACGAGGGCTTCGGCTTTGCCGACTACTTGCTGGGAGGATATTTCACTCCACTGGAAAGCCAGATAAGATACATGGCGACCGGTATCAAGGAACGCCTCGAAGGGCGGATGCCCCGGCAGCAGGTGACGGAATGCGCTAAGCAGGTACGTGCTGAACTGGGCATGTGTGCAGAAGTATGGCATCCGCTCGAGAGCATTCCGTGGAGTACACCGTGATGTACATCCCTTTCTCGGAGCGCTATCGTTACCATATACTCGTAGGCTCCATTCTGGGCGCTGTCTTCGTGCTGACGGTGATAGTCTTGCTCTCCTTTAGCCTGCTGCGCGAACGCAGGCGCAAGCGTGAGGCATTGCGAAACCTCCTCTACGAGCATGAGACCCTCTGCCTGGCCATCGAAGGAAATTCTACCTACGCCTGGCGACTGGAGGGAGATTCCGTGTCCTGCGACTCGCAGTTTTGCGAGCTTATTCATCATCGCCCCGGCCGTCTTCTGCTCGATGAAATCACTCCCTACATCCATCCCGACGACTTACCCGCCTTCCGCAAGAACATAGCGGCAAGGCATGAACGCACGCACCACAAGGGGCAGTATCGCTGTAACTTCACCGGTGAGTTCCAGTGGTGGGAGTTCAGCTACAATACCATCCACACCCCCGGACACGCACCCATCATAGCCGGATTGCTGCAGAATATCCAGGAACTGAAAGACCACGAGCAGGAGCTGATAGAATCCCGCGAGCTGGCGGAGCAGGCCGAACTGAAACAGTCGTTCCTCAACAACATGAGCCACGAGATCCGCACTCCGCTCAATGCCATTGTCGGCTTCTCGGACATGCTGGCCAATGAGCCGGAGTTTTCAGACGAAGAGCGGCAGGAGTTTGTGGACATCATCAATACCAATACCAAACTGCTACTGAAGCTGGTGGGCGATGTGCTGGAACTGTCGCGCATCGAGTCGGGTAACCTCTTGTTCACCTTTCAGCGGGAGAGTGTGCGCCGGCTGCTCGATGACGTCTATCAGACGCATAGCCTGCTTATCCAGCCGTCGTTGCAGTTCCTCAAGGATTTCCCTCCCGAAGATGTGCAGGTGAATGTAGACCCCATGCGACTGACACAGGTACTCACCAACTTTCTGAACAATGCCAACAAGTTTACGAAAAAAGGCAGCATCCGGCTCGGGTATTGCTGTCCGTCCGGTATGAGCGAGGTACATCTCTATGTGGAAGATACCGGCATAGGCATTCCGCACAGCGAGCAGAAGATGATTTTCGAGCGTTTCTACAAGCGTAGCGAGTTTTCCCAAGCGTCGGGTTGGGCTTGTCCATCTGTGTGCTCATCGTCGAAAAGATGGGAGGACGCATCGAACTCCAGTCCGAGGAAGGCCGTGGGAGCCGTTTCACAGTGATACTGCCTTGTATTGAATAAATGCTTAAAAAATGTAATCGTGTTGTAACAACTTTATATATAATTTTGCGTATCTTTGCCAATGTTTTAAGAAATATAACGTTTTAAGAAACTAATTTAAAAGACATTATGTTAAAGAGAGTAAGAATTATACTGACGGTGCTGCTGTTACTGGCCGCCGTAGGTCTAGATGCGCAGGTCACCACAGCTTCTATGGCTGGTAAGGTGACGGATGCAAGTAATGAGCCCATTATCGGCGCTACTGTTCAGGCGGTGCACCAGCTTCCGGTTCGCGCTACGGAACTGTGACCAATGTCGATGGACGCTATTCCATCCAGGGTATGCGCACCGGTGGTCCCTATCGGGTGGAGATTTCCTATATCGGCTATCAGACAGTTATTTATAAGGACATCACTCTCCAACTGGGCGAGGTGTATAACCTGAACGTAGAGATGAGCGAATCTTCTGAGCTGCTGAACGAAGTGATTGTGACGGCGGCCAAGACCAAGTTCACCGCCGAAAAGACAGGTGCCACTACCAACATCTCTTCTGCACAGATAACGCAGCTCCCTACCGTGAACCGTAGTATCAGCGACATCGCCCGCCTTTCTCCCTACGCCAATGGCATGAGCTTTGCCGGAGGTGACGGACGTTCCACGAACTTCACCATCGACGGTGCCAACTTCAACAACAACTTTGGACTGAGTTCCAACCTTCCCGGTGGCGGCAATCCCATCTCGATGGATGCATCGAAGAAGTGCAGGTAGTTGTCGCCCCGTTCGATGTGCGCCAGACGAACTTCATCGGCGGTGGCATCAATGCCATCACCAAGAGCGGTACGAACACATTCAGAGGTACTGCCTATACCTATTACCGCAACCAGGACATGCGTGGTAACCGCATCAACGGCGAGGACCTGGGAGCACGTTCCGATGAGTCCAAGACCACCTACGGCTTCACGCTGGGTGGTCCCATCATCAAGAACAAGTTGTTCTTCTTTGTGAACTACGAAAAAGAGAAGACTCCGGGAGAGGTTATAAAGTATCGCGCGCGCGAGGACGGCGAAGATGCGAAAGGTATGGTGTCCCGTACACTGAAGTCGGACATGGAGAAGGTGTACAACCATCTGAAGGACAAATACGGCTATGATGCAGGCTCCTACACCAATTTCCCTGCCGACGAGGAGAACACCAAGCTGCTGGCCCGCATCGACTGGAACATCACGGACCGCCATCGCTTGAGTCTCCGCTACAACAATACGAAGAATACGGCTTGGAATGCACCGAACGGTAACTCTTCCGATACAGGATACCGTTTGAACAATACTTACCGCGTAGGTACGCAGTCTATGGCGTTTGCCAACAGCATGTATTCTATGGACAACAAGGTGCAGTCTTGGGCGGCAGATTTGAATAGTCGTTTCACCGATAAGATTTCCAATCAGTTGCTGTTTACCTACACCAATATTGAGGACATGCGCGGCACCAATTCTTCTCCTTTCCCCTTCATTGACATCATGGCAGGCAAGGACGAGAATGGAAACCAGATTCTGGAACCGTATATGAGCGCCGGTTACGAGCTGTTCACTTACAACAATGGTGTGAAGAACAAGATTACGAACATTACCGATAACTTCACTTTCTTCACCGGTAACCACAAGCTGACGGCAGGCCTTAGCTACGAGCACCAGTTTGCCAATAACGCCTATATGCGTAACGGTACGGGATACTATCGCTACAACAGTCTGGAAGATTTCCTGAGTGGCGCAGCTCCCGAATCATTCGCTTTGACTTATGGTTTCAACGGCGTGGCTAACCCCAATGCCCAGGTTACCTTCAACCAGCTTGGCTTCTATGCCCAAGATGAATGGAATCTCGGCAACAGTCTGAAACTGACCTACGGTATCCGTTTCGACAACTTGATGTTCGACAACGACGACCTCCAGAGAAACGATGCCATCTATGAGCTTGACTTCGACGGGCAGCACATCGACACCGGCAAGTGGCCGGATTCCAGATGGCAGATTTCTCCCCGTGTAGGTTTCGTTTGGGATGTGTTCAAGGACAAGTCGCTGAAAGTACGTGGAGGTACGGGTGTGTTTACGGGACGTCTGCCGTTGGTTTTCTTTACCAATATGCCGACCAATGCTTCTATGGTACAGAACTCCGTTACCTTTAAGACCCAATATGACAATGGAAAAGTGGTGGGCCACGATTCCCGTCTGGATCAGTTGGCAGGTGGCATGATTACGGACATGAACCAGATAATTGACAAGTTCAACCTCCCCACCACGATTGAGAAACACGTGGCGGGAAGCAAGATTTCGGGTGTGGCCAAAGACTTCAAGATGCCACAGGTGTGGAAGTCGTCTATCGCGGTGGATTATCAGGTACCCGTATCTTTCCCCTTGACCGTGACGGGAGAGTTCATGTTTACAAAGAATGTGAATGCCGTTACCATCAACAATATCAATATCAAGAACCCCGACGAATGGAAATACAATAAGCTGACCACCGTCAAGGGCGCTGATGGAAAAGAGGTGACAACTACGGAACTGCTGCATACAGGTATGCAACGTTTCAATGGTGCGGATAACCGCATGGTGTACTCTTATTCTCTTTATGACAACCCCGATAAGAATGTGAAATATGCAGGCGACTTCGTGCATTACAATGGCAAGAATGCGTGGTGCTCGACAATACATCCAAAGGCTACGGCTATACGGCAAACATCACGGTGAATGCCCAGCCGTTGGACGACCTGATGCTGATGCTGGCCTATACGCACACGGAGTCCAAAGAAGTTTCCGGTCTTCCGGGCAGCGACCCCATCTCTACCTGGCAGGGACTGAACACGATTGACGGTTCCAATTATGTGGATGCACAACGTTCACAGTATGTGGTTCCCGACAAGGTGATTGCTTCCGTGGGCTACTACATTCCCTTCAGACACAAAGGCCTGCTTCGCGGCACACACCTGAATCTGTTCTATTCCGGTTATTCTTCCGGCGGTTACAGCTTCTGCTACACCAATGACATGAACGGTGACGGCATCAACAACGACCTGATGTATATTCCGAAGGATGATAGTGAAATCAACTTCAAGACAGAGGAAGACCGCGTTGCTTTCTGGAAATTCGTAGAGCAGGATTCGTACCTGAAGAATCACAAAGGACAGTATGCCGAGGCTTATGCTGCCCGTGCTCCGTGGGTGCACCGCTTTGACTTCCGTCTGCTGGAGGATTTTGAATTCAAGATTGGCAAGACCAAGCATTGCTTCCAGTTGAGTTTCGACATCATGAACGTGGGTAATCTTATCAACTCCAAATGGGGTATCTCCAAGACCAACACCGTTTCCAACAGCAACCGAATCCTGAAGTATGAAGGGGTGAAGAGCGTCACTGATCTGACTCCGGTATTCTCCATGTATAAGGTGAACGGTGAATATCCTACCAAGACTTACGACACCTATCAGAACTACAGCGAATGCTGGAAGTTGCAAGTCGGCATCCGTTATGTGTTCAACTAACCGGATGTAGACAACCTCCGCTGAATGGCGGAATATGATGAGGCAAGGGCTGTCCCGGAAATTCCGGGATAGCCCTTGCTGTTTTGGGCTTTCTTTACTTTATTGTATTTCAACCTCCATAATCACTGGATTGTGGTCGCTGCACAAATCCAGGTCCGGAGAGTAGTATGCAATACCCTTCAGACTGGGGGAGTGGAAGATGTAGTCAATACGCAACATGCGTTTGGCATAGCGGTAGGTGTACATGTATCCGTTTCCGGCAGTGCGGAATCCGTCTTTGAGGGTTTTCCTCAAATGGTGGTAGGTGTAGGAGGAAGGTATCGAGTTGAAATCGCCGCATAACAGCACGGGATAGGGGCTGGCCTTGGCGTAGTGGCTGATGACATAAGCCTGTGTGGTCCGTTTCACGAAGTTTTCGTGCAGGGTGCCTGCGGCATCTTTGGCTGCCTGGACTTCGCGGCGGGTGTCGTCGGTGGCCAGCTCGCGTTCCCACTTCCTGCGCTTCTGGCTGACGCTGGTGGTCTGCAAGTGGTTGTTTATCAGACGTATGGTATCCGTATCCATCACTACATCGCACATCATGCTACAGTTGGAGCTGCGCTGGTAAGTAATGAAACGGTGGTTCGCCAATGGATAGCGGCTGAATACGGCGATAGGCAGTACGCCTTTGGAGTCTTCGGAAGGGATGAGCGCGTGTGACCAATGCGAGAGTATGCGCCGTATGCTGTCCGTGGGGAAGTCGCTGTTGTCTCCGAACTCCTGGAAGCACAGCACATCCACGCCCTCCTGCTGCATGTACCGGGCTATCTCCTTGCAGGAATAACCGGTAATCTCACCTCCAAAGTTGTGTATGTTGTAGGTGGCTATCTTCAGATACTTGCCTGCCGGGGTTTTGTCTTTCGGCAGGTGGAGCTGGAAGACAGACGTCAGATATCCCCAGTTGCAGAAGAATGCCGCCAGCGGAACCAGTGCCCAGCGCTTATGGGCCAATGCCCAGCAGAGTGCCGTTATCAGATTGACAATCAGGAGTACGGGCACTGCCAGCCCCAGTAATGGCATGATGGCGGAATCGACCGGAGCCACGTTTCCTGAGAAGGCTGCCACTATGGTGATGGTGGCCAAAACAAATGTTGCTGCTATCAGGCAGATGTAGAACAGACCTTTTACGGCGGACTTTCCCATGTTGTTTGCTTGTTTGTTTTGTTATGGTACCCTGCCATACAGAGCTTGTTACAGCATCTCTTCCACCGGGATATACAGCGAAGAGATGCTGTAATGTCTGTTATTTATTCACTACGTTCACCGGCTTGCCGTCTTGGTAGGCTTTGATGTTTTCGAGCATAATCAGCATGAGGCGTTCGCGCGCGGCCGTGCTTGCCCAGGCAATGTGCGGAGTGATGTAGCAGTTACGGGCAGAGAGCAATGGATTGTCGGCACGGGGAGGCTCCTGCGAGAGTACGTCTACGCCGGCGGCATAGATGGTGCCGTTGTTAAGTGCATTGGCAAGGTCTTGTTCGTTGATGAGCGAGCCGCGTCCGGTATTGATGAGGATGGCGGTGGGCTTCATCAGCCGGAGCCGTTCTGCATTCACCATCTCGCGGGTGGAGTCGGTGAGGGGACAGTGCAGGCTGATGATGTCACATTCGCGGAACAACTCGTCCAGCTCCATCTTGCGGATTTCGGGAGGAAGCTGGAAGTTGGTCTTGGAGGTGTAGGCACATACCTTCATACCGAAGCCGATGGCGATGCGGGCGGTGGTGAAGCCGGTGTGCCCCAGGCCTACGATTCCGAGCTTTTTTTCGCGCAGTTCGATGAGCGGCGTGTCCCAGAAGCAGAAGTCCTTGCTTGCTGTCCAGCGGCCTCGGTGCACCTCTTCAGAGTGGTGTTGCACTTGCTGGGTGATGTTCAGAATATGGGCAAAGACCATCTGGGCAACGGAGTCGGTGCTGTAGGCGGGAATATTGGTGACAATGATGCCGCGTTCTTTGGCAGCGGCGGTGTCTACGATGTTGTATCCGGTAGCCAGCACACCGATGTATTTCAGTTCGGGCAGTGCCGTCATGTGCTCAGCGGTGAGCACGGTTTTGTTGGTCAGCAGGATTTCTGCACCAGCGGCGCGTTCCAATACTTCCGCAGGGGCGGTGCGGTCGTAGATGGTGCACTCGCCCAAGGCTTGCAATTCGTCCCAGCAAAGGTCGCCGGGGTTGGCGGCATAGCCGTCTAATACTACTATATTCATGGAGTTATAAGTTATTTGTTGTGGGGATTTTCTGTATCCGAGTTTTAATCTCTAACTTTTAATTTTAATTGATAGTTTACCATTTCTTTTCCTCTCCCAGAGTTGCTGCATCCGTTCCTTGTGCTTCTGCTCGGCAGGGTTGAGTTGTGGCTCCCAGATACGGCGGTCTTTCAATTCGTCGGGCAGGAATTGCTGCTTGACGAAGTTGCCGGGGTAGTCGTGAGCGTACTTGTACTTCTCGCCGTAGCCCAACTGCTTCATCAGCTTGGTAGGGGCGTTGCGCAGGTGCAGGGGGACGGGGAGGTTGCCCGTTTCACGTACCAGTTCCAGGGCATTGTTGATGGCCATATAGGCGGAGTTGCTCTTGGGGCTGGTGGCAAGGTATATGGTGGCTTCTGCCAGTGGGATACGTCCTTCGGGCCATCCCACTTTCATCAGCGTGTCGAAGCAGGCGTTGGCAAGCAGCAGTGCGTTGGGGTTGGCCAGTCCGATGTCTTCGGAGGCGGAGATGACGAGGCGGCGGGCTATGAAGGCAGGGTCTTCACCTCCTTCGACCATGCGCGCCAGCCAGTAGATGGCGCCATCCGGGTCGCTGCCGCGAATGGATTTGATAAAGGCGGAGATGATGTCGTAGTGCATCTCGCCGTCCTTATCGTAGGCAAGAGGGTTCTGTTGCAGGCGTTCGGTCACCATGTCGTCGGTGATGAGGACAGGGTCTGCGGCTTCGGAGTCTACCACCAGTTCGAGGATGTTGAGCAGCTTGCGGGCGTCTCCTCCGCTGAAGCGGAGCATGGCGGTGGTTTCTTCCAGTTCTATCTTCCGTTCCTTCAGCACGGTGTCTGTGGTGATGGCACGTTGCAGCAGTTCCAGCAGGTCGTCCTTCTCCAGTGACTTCAAGGTATAGAGCTGGCAGCGGGACAGCAGCGGGCGGATGACCTCGAACGAAGGGTTCTCCGTGGTGGCGCCTATCAGCGTCACGGTGCCTTGCTCCACGGCTCCCAGCAGTGAGTCTTGCTGCGATTTGCTGAAGCGGTGTATCTCGTCAATGAAGAGGATGGGACTGGCTTGCGAGAAGAAACGGTTGCTCTTGGCGCGCTCTATCACGTCGCGCACGTCCTTCACGCCGCTGGTCACGGCACTGAGCGTATAGAAAGGAGTTTCCAGCTTGTTGGCGATAATCTGCGCCAAGGTTGTCTTTCCCACTCCCGGAGGACCCCATAGGATAAACGAAGAGATACGTCCTGCATCAATCATCTTACGCAGCACTGCACCTGGTCCCACTAAATGTTTCTGACCGATATATTCATCTAATGTTCTTGGTCTAAGCCGTTCTGCTAATGGTTGCATAGTATGTAACTCTTAAAATATCATTAATATCATGAAGCGTATACCGCCCTTCTTCACTCCCGGTATGTCCGTATAGGTCAGCCTACGTACATATTCTATGTGGAGCAGTTTGAAGATATTGTAGATACCTACGCTGGCTTCCACATAGGGAGTCTTGCCCATGACGTGGCTGGTGGGTACACCGTCGCGCATGGGGAAGAGGAATAAGTCGGGATTGTTGCTCTTGTACGGGTTGTTCTTGTCCGTCAGCGTGCCCCACAAGCCACGGATGCGGAACATCTCGCGCCACTTCAGCTTCTTGATGAGCGGGATGCGGTTGAAGAGTTTTCCGTTCATGTCGTAGCTTAGGTTGAGGGAGGCGTAGCGGTCGTTCAGGAACTCCATGTTGTTGATGAGGTTGAAGGACTCGTTGTTCTGCGTGATGTACGAGAGGTTCGCCATCGGCAGGTTCAGCAGGGGGAAGGGAACGGTGTTCCATTGCGCACCGGCACGTGCCGTTACGTCCAGCTTGCCCCACGAGCCGAGCCAGAAGCGCTTGCGGATGCTGGCTTCCGTCAGGTTGAAGTTATACTCTCCACCCAGCACGCCCTTGAATCCGGCGGTGTGGGAGAGGGTGAAGGTGGGCGCATCCAACGATACGGGCACGCGGCGTTGCTTGGTGTTGACGAAGGTCTCACCGGGAGCGTAACGCAAAGTCACACCCAGCTCGGTGGTGGTGATGTCGTGCACCAACGTATTTTTTTCGTCCCATTGTCCGGGTGTCCCTCCGTTGTTCTTCCAGTATTGCAATTGTCCGGCAGGCTGGTCGTTACGATGGCGCGCCATGGCCTGTACGGAGAAGCCGGTATTGGTCTCCAGCTCGTAAGTCAGCGTGGCGTCGCGCATGTAGGACATCTGGTCCACCGTCGTCCATTTCCAGCCGACAAACAAGTTGTCCTTGTCCGTGGCGAGATACTTGTCCATGGGAGACATCACGTCGTAGGTGTACTTGAAGGCGATATAGTGTTTCGGGAACTCCCACAATACGTATTCGCGCTTGTTGAAGGAGTAGGCCACCTGTCCGGAGTAGAACCATTTCTTGTCCTTGGTTCCGTAGGCACCGTAGCCGCTCAGGCTCCAATGCGGGTCAAGGTTACCTGTTGTCATACCGCTCAGACGGAAGCGCGTGCCGTTGACGTAGTTGCTGGTTATCATCGTGTTGATGGGACCGAAGTCGAACTTGCTGGGATGCTTCTTGCCACCCGTCTCCACGAAGTTCTCAATCAAGGCTTTCGCCCGAAGATAACGTACTTGAAGCCGGGAATCTGCTCGATGCGGTTCATGAATACGTCCATCGTGCTCTCTTTCTTGGTGAGGGGTACTTGGCGGACTTTCGCCCAGTATTCGTCGCTCTTGGCAAGCATGTTCGCTTCCTTGATGACGTTTCCTTTCAGACGGAAGAGGCGGGGCTCTATTTCCGTGAATTGATAGTCGCTGTATTTGGTGGTCCGTTGCACTTCCAGGCCTTGGATACCTTTCACGAAGTGTAGTTCCACGGTCATGTCGTCGTCGGTCAACACCCAGTTGCTGTCGGGCAGTTGTTCGAACTGCTGCACGATGTCGAGGTTTTCCACGAAGTTGACACCCGTCTTCTTGGGTAGGTTCATGGTACATTTCTTCACGGCATAGGTGGAGTCCTTCACCACGTAAAGGTGCCCCGTGAAACCGAAGTCCTGCGGGTTCTGCGGAACGAAAGTCAGATGGACGCACTCCTGCTTGTCCACCATGAGTGTGTCCATCAGATAGTACTTATAGAAGCTGATGGCTCCGCGACCGATGGGGCTGACGAAGCGGCGTTGCAGCAGCCGGATGTCGTCGTCGTAGATGTTGATGTCGGAGAATACGTCCGTAAGGATGGTCCCCAGCATGTCTCCGGTGTTGAAGAACTCTTCGATACCAGTGGAGTTCATGCCTTCGATGATGGTCTTTTCGCTCTTGGGGCTTTTACGGAAAATGGTCTTGCTCGCCGTCTCCTTGATGGAGATGGGTAGAATCATCTTGTTGGTCTTGGGCGATACCTCCACCTGGTCTTTGAAGAAGGAGAATTTCTTGTAAATACCTTTCTCCATTTTGTCGGGGGTAACGTCGTTGAGCGACATCTTCATCTTTTCATATTTCTGATACTGATAGTAGTCGTTCTCTTCCAGTTTCAAGGCCTTCTTGTTCTCGATGACCTTCTTCATAAACTCCACGGCGGGGTTGTTCTTGCGGGAATATTTCTCCTTCTTGGGTTTCACGACGACCTCGGAGAGCATGATGTCGTCCGGTTGCAACTTGACGTTCAGCACCCGGGTACCGGGATTCAGTTTCACTTTCTTGGTGATATACCTACAGCGGAGAATGTCAGCTCATCCCAGCCTTTGTGGGTTTCAACCTGGTATTCACCGTTTGCGTTGGAGATGCCGCCTACACCTTTCCCTTCATACTGTACGGTGATATACATCAGCGGTTCGTTCGTGAGAGAGTCTGTGATGACACCCTTAATTTGGGCGGATGCGCTGATGGAGACAAACAGTGACAGCAGGAAAAGGGCATAAATTATATATCTTTGCTTCATAAGTTACAGATAATTCGGGCACAAAGTTAACAAATTAAGGTTAATCAAGAAGCAAATATAGACTAAAGAAACGGGAGATATGGTTAAATGAACGTGAAAGTCGTATGTCTTGTTTGCTGGATACAGATAAAAAATGTACGGAATCCTTGTAGAGAAGTTGCCGGATATAAAGGATAAAGTTGCGCAATGTATGGAGAAAGCTCTATCCCAAGCCTTGGGATAGAAAGACCCAAGCTTGGGATAAGCGTCCGTAGGTTTGGGATAGACGTTTGCAAGCTTGGGATAGAATTTATGGAGGATTATGAATTGTTGCCGTTCAGTAGTGTCTGTACGATGCGTTCCGCCGTCCGTCCGTCCCAGCGGTCGGGTAGGATGGCGTGCTTCCATTCTCCGTGCAGCAGCTTGTCGAGCGAGGCGGAGAGGGCGAAGGAGTTTTCGCCGACCAGCTCGTTGGTACCGATACGCCAGGTTTCGGGATGCTCGGCATAGGTATTGAGGGTGATGCAGGGGACGTCGAGGAAGGTAGCTTCTTCGGCGATGTTTCCCGAGTCGGTGACGATGCCCCGTGCCTGGTTGATGAGG
>ENA-OQCE01000680-OQCE01000680.1-human-gut-metagenome-genome-assembly--contig:-NODE-680-length-16082-cov-1.730931_pt1 | contig 16082 bp, 12 predicted proteins | sample MGYA00242495_ERZ504572 | MGnify/ENA primary metagenome ERZ504572 (study PRJEB26092, sample SAMD00036228) | human gut metagenome | host: Homo sapiens | study: EMG produced TPA metagenomics assembly of...
ATTGCTTCGCCCGTGCAGTTTGTTCATGGCAACCGCCATTGCCTCATGCGCTTCCTGACTGATGGCTCCGAAAGACATGGCGCCCGTAACGAAACGTTTCAGAATGCTTTCCACCGGTTCCACCCTGTCTATGGAAATGGGGTTGTGACGGAAGTCGAGGAAGTCGCGCAGGAAGATAGGCTTTTCTTTCTCATCGACCAAGCGGGTAAACTCTTTGAATTTCTTGTAACTGCCCAGACGGTGGCTATTTGCAGGTACTGATAGTTTCCGGATTCCAAGCGTGCTTTTCTCCGTCCTTACGGTATGCGTACAGTCCTTTGTTCGGCAATAGGGGAGCTTCACCACCATCATTCTTCATGCGCATTTCTTCCTTTTTCATCGCTTCTCCTTCGTCGTGAAAAGTGATGGCGTCACGTGCCACCTCATCCAAACGGATGCCGCCGATAGCCGATTTTAATCCGCCGAAGTAAGCGTTGCTCAATTCTTTGCTCAGCCCGACAGCTCGAATATCTTTGCGCCCCGGTAGGAGCGGATGGTGCTGATACCCATTTTGCTCATAATCTTGAACAGGCCTTTGCAAATGGCTTTGATGTAATTCTTCTCTGCGGTGGCATAGTCCAACTGTACCTCTTTCTTGGCAACGAGTTCGTTCAGTACGGCAAATGCCATATAGGGGTTCAGTGCGCTTGCACCGAACCCAAGGAGCAGTGCGGCGTGCATCACTTCGCGTATCTCGCCGCTTTCCACTACCAATGCGGTCTGTACGCGCTTTCCTACCGAAATGAGGTGGTGGTGCACTGCCGATACGGCAAGCAATGAGGGGATGGCGGCATGGACGGTATCTACGTTGCGGTCGGTCAGTACAATGTAGTTCACACCTTCGGTGACGGACTCTTCGGCTTCCTTGCACAGGCGGTCAAGCGCTTCCTGCAGTCCTGCACGTCCTTTGGATACTTCAAACAGTATCGGCAGCTTTACAGTCTTGAAGCCTTTATAGCGGATGTTGCAGAGAATATCCAATTGCGCATTCGTCAGGATGGGGTGGTTCAGCCGTACCATTTTGCAATGGCTTTCGTTGGGTGTCAGTATGTTCATGCCCACTGCGCCGATGTACTCGGTGAGAGACATTACCAACTCTTCGCGGATAGGTCGATAGGCGGATTGGTGACTTGCGCAAACTGTTGGCGGAAGTAATTGTATAGTAGCTGCGGCTTGTCGGAAAGTACGGCAAGCGGGGTGTCGTTACCCATTGCGCTGACAGGCTCGGCGCCGTTGGATGCCATGGGTAGGATGATTTTCTCGACATCTTCTTTGGAGAAGCCGAACGTACGTAGCATACTGTTATAGTTGTCCACGTTGTGGGGCACTTTGCGCCCGCTTTTCAGTTCGTTCAGTTCGATGCGGTTGCTGGCGAGCCAAGTGCGGTAGGGCTTGGCTTCGGCAAGTTGCTTTTTCAGTTCGCCGTCGTAGTAAATCTCGCCTTTCTCGGTATCTATCAAAAGTATCTTGCCGGGTTGCAGACGACCTTTCTCTTTGATGTCGCCCGGTTCGAAATCCATTACGCCGACTTCACTTGCCACTACCATGATGTCGTTGTGCGTAATAAGGTAGCGTGCGGGACGCAGACCGTTGCGATCCAACATACCACCCGCATAGCGTCCGTCGCTGAAGAGTAGTGCGGCAGGTCCGTCCCAAGGTTCCATGAGGATAGAGTGGTATTCGTAGAAGGCCTTGAGGTCTTCGCTGATGGGGTTCTTTTCGTTGAAGGATTCCGGTACGAGCATTGCCATGGCATGCGGTAGCTGAGCCGGACATGACAAGGAACTCCAGTACGTTGTCCAGCGAGGCGCTGTCGCTCATGTTCGGCTGGATGATGGGACGCAGTTCTTTGATGTCGCCAAGGGCGGGAGAGGACAGGACGCTTTCACGCGCTTCCATCCAGCCGCGGTTACCGCGTATGGTATTGATTTCACCGTTGTGCGCCAAGAGACGGAACGGCTGTGCCAGTCCCCATGTAGGAAGGTGTTGGTGCTGAAACGGGAGTGCACCAGAGCCAGTCCGCTGGTGAAGTAGTTGTTTGTCAGGTCGGGGAAGTAGTTACGTAACTGTAGGGAAGAGAGCATACCTTTATAGATGATGTTCTTCGTAGACAGCGACACGATATAGAAATCCTCTCGTGCGGCTATATCCGACCTGCGTACTTTGTTTTCTATTCTTTTCCTTATTATATAGAGACGGCGGTCGGCGGTTTCACTGTCCGTAAATCCGGTGATGAAGATTTGTTTGATGTCGGGTTCGTTGGCAAGTGCGGCCTCACCCAGTATTTCGGGCAGGTAGGCACATTGCGCAGGTGCATCAGCGTCAATCCTTCTTTCTCTATTTCTTCAATGATGATACTCAGGATGGCTGCCCGGTCTTTCTCATCTTTCGGAAGAAAAAGCAGTCCTGTTCCGTATTTCCCTTTTTCGGGAACGGGGATGCCTTGCAGCAGGATGAATTCGTGCGGTATTTGCAACATGATGCCGGCGCCGTCTCCGGTCTTGTTGTCGGCACCTTCCGCTCCGCGATGACGCATATTCTCCAATACTTTCAATGCGGATTCAACCAATTCATGTGATTTGCTGCCGTGAATGTTCACTAACATTCCCACACCGCAAGCGTCGTGTTCATTGGTGGCATCGTACAGGCCCAACTGCATGGGCTGTCGTTGTGCGGGTTGTTCCTTTGTTTTGTTGTTAAAAAGCTCTTTGTTTTCCATTTTTTGGTTTACTCCAATTTATGTAATGCCTATTTGTTGTATCAAAATGTTTTGCAAATATATATATTTAGTTTCAAATTGATAACAATATTCCTCGATTTGTGCCTTGCTAAATACTTACACCGGGGGATGAAGTTATAATCTGATAGAAAATACCCTTTGTTTTCTTCTAATCTTAAATCAGATTTCGTCTGTTTGCTTTAAGATTATAAATTAGACCTTTTGCTTTTAAAATATTATTTTCCTTGTCTTTTTGATAATAAAATAACTTTTTTCTACTCTTTTGACAAATAAATAGTGAAAAGGTTAACTTTATGTTCTAAAGAATATATATCTTTGCAGCGCAAATCAAATACTGATATATTATGTGTGGAATAGTAGGCTATATAGGTCAAAGGAAAGCCTACCCCATTCTTATCAAAGGTTTGAAGCGGTTGGAGTACCGCGGATACGATAGTGCAGGGGTAGCATTAATCAGTGATGACCGACAACTGAACGTGTACAAGACGAAAGGAAAGGTTTCGGATTTAGAAACTTTCGTTACTCAAAAAGATATTTCCGGTAGTATAGGTATTGCACATACCCGCTGGGCTACACATGGAGAACCTTGTTCCGTTAACGCTCATCCCCATTATTCCTCTTCCGAAAGATTCGCTCTTATTCACAACGGTATCATTGAAAATTACGCCGCCCTTAAAGACAAACTCCAAGCCAAAGGCTATACTTTTAAAAGTAGTACCGACACCGAGGTACTGATACAACTCATAGAATACATTCAGGTTATAAACCGCATCGATTTACTGACTGCCGTGCAACTGGCTTTGCAGGAGGTTATCGGTGCATATGCCATTGCCGTGCTCGACAGGGAGAATCCTGATGAGATTATTGCTGCGCGCAAAAGCAGTCCGTTGGTGGTGGGTATCGGGCAGGATGAATTCTTCTTGGCATCCGATGCCACTCCGATTGTGGAATATACGGACAAGGTGGTCTATCTGGAAGATGAGGAGATAGCCGTTATTCGTTGTGGGGAGAAACTGAAAGTGGTGAATCTCAAGAATGTGGAGTGCCCGCACGAGGTAAAGACGGTAGCGCTCAATCTCGGCCAGCTGGAGAAGGGCGGTTATCCGCATTTCATGTTGAAGGAGATTTTTGAGCAACCCGATTGTATTCATGACTGTATGCGCGGACGCATTAATCTGGAGGGTACTAACGTGGTGCTTTCCGCCATTATAGATTATAAGGAACGTCTGCTTGCTGCCAAACGTTTTGTAATTGTGGCTTGTGGCACGTCGTGGCACGCTGCGCTTATAGCAAACATCTGATAGAGAGTTTCTGCCGCATTCCGGTGGAAGTGGAGTATGCTTCGGAATTTCGTTACCGGGACCGGTGATTGACAGTAGTGATGTGGTGATTGCCATTTCGCAAAGCGGGGAGACAGCCGATACGCTGGCTGCCATAGAACTTGCCAAAAGCCGTGGGTGCATTTATATATGGCATCTGTAATGCTATCGGTTCGAGTATTCCGCGCGCTACGAATACGGGGTCTTACATTCATGTAGGGCCGGAAATAGGTGTGGCGTCCACCAAAGCTTTACAGGTCAGGTAACTGTGCTCACCATGTTGGCATTGACTCTTGCACGGGAGAAGCGTACGATTGATGAAACGCAATACCTCGCCATAGTGAGGGAACTCGGACAGATTCCCGGAAAGATGAAAGAGGTGCTGAAGCTGAACGACCGTATAGCGGAGCTTTCCAAAATCTTCACTTACGCACACAATTTTATCTATCTGGGACGCGGTTACAGTTATCCCGTAGCGTTGGAAGGCGCTTTGAAGCTGAAAGAAATCTCGTACATCCATGCGGAAGGCTATCCGGCCGCCGAAATGAAGCATGGGCCTATTGCTTTGATAGATGCGGAAATGCCGGTGGTGGTTATTGCCACACAGAACGGATTGTACGAAAAAGTACTGAGCAATATACAGGAAATTAAAGCGCGCAAAGGCAGGGTGATAGCGATTGTTACCAAGGGAGATACGGTTATCGGTAAAATCGCTGACATTTGTATCGAACTTCCCGAAACAATGGAATGTCTTGGCCCGTTAATAACTACGGTTCCCTTGCAACTGCTCGCTTATCACATAGCCGTATGTAAAGGCATGGATGTAGACCGACCGCGTAATCTTGCCAAGTCGGTAACGGTGGAATGACCGGAAGCGGATGATATGTATGGGTAAAACAGATAATGCGTTTGCCCTTGACAGATGATATGTTCTCAGAACATAAATAACGCGTTTTTAAAAGAAAGTAATTACTCATTAGTAAATATATAAATGGAACAACTGAAGCATGAATGTGGCGTCGCCATGATACGCCTGCTGAAACCGCTGGAGTATTACGAAGAAAAGTACGGTACATGGATGTACGGGCTGAACAAGCTCTATCTTCTCATGGAGAAACAGCACAACCGGGGGCAGGAAGGCGCCGGACTGGCTTGTGTGAAACTGGAAGCGAACCCCGGCGAGGAATATATGTTTCGCGAACGGGCGCTCGGTTCGGGAGCCATCACCGAGATATTCGGCACGGTGCAAAGCAACTTTAAAGACCTTACGAAAGAACAACTGCACGACGCCGGCTATGCCAAGCGCGTGCTCCCCTTTGCGGGAGAGGTGTATATGGGGCATCTGCGTTACTCCACCACGGGGAAGTCGGGCCTCTCGTACGTGCATCCGTTTCTCAGGCGGAACAACTGGCGTGCCAAGAACCTTGCCCTGTGCGGCAACTTCAACCTGACGAACGTGGATGAAATCTTCGCACGCATCACCGCCATCGGCCAGCACCCGCGCAAGTATGCCGATACGTATATCATGCTGGAGCAGGTGGGCCACCGGCTCGACCGCGAGGTGGAGCGCCTCTTCAACTTGCCGAAGCCGAAGGACTGACGGGCATGGGCATCACGCATTACATCGAAGACCATATCGACCTCGCCAACGTCCTGCGCACCTCGAGCAAGGAGTGGGACGGGGGCTATGTGATGTGCGGACTTACCGGAAGCGGCGAGACATTCGCCGTCCGCGACCCGTGGGGCATCCGCCCTGCATTCTGGTATCAGGACGATGAGATAGCGGTGCTTGCCAGCGAGCGCCCCGTCATCCAGACCGCGCTTAACGTCTCGGCCGACCGCATCAGGGAGTTGCAACCGGGACAGGCTTTGCTAATCAACAAAGCCGGCAAGCTCCGCACAGTGCAAATCAACAAGCCGCGCGAGGTGAAGCCTTGCTCCTTCGAGCGTATCTATTTCAGTCGCGGCAGTGACATGGACATCTACAAGGAACGTAAACTGTTGGGTGAGAAACTGGTACCTAACATCCTGAAAGCCATCGACAAGGATATAGACCACACCGTCTTTTCCTTTATACCGAATACTGCGGAAGTGGCTTTTTACGGAATGTTGCAGGGACTGGACGACTATCTCAACGAGGAGAAGGTGCGGCAGATTGCCGCTTTGGGACACAACCCCAGCCACGATGAGCTGGAGCGTATCCTGTCCCGCCGCATACGGAGCGAGAAGGTGGCCATTAAGGACATCAAGCTGCGTACTTTCATTGCCGAGGGCAACAGCCGCAACGACCTTGCCGCCCATGTGTACGACATCACTTACGGCAGCCTCGTGCCCGGTACGGACAATCTGGTTATCATAGACGACAGCATTGTGCGCGGCACTACCCTGAAGCAGAGCATCATCGGCATTCTCGACCGCCTCGGCCCGAAGAAGATAGTGATTGTAAGCTCCTCGCCGCAGGTGCGCTATCCCGACTATTACGGCATCGACATGGCGAAGATGAGCGAGTTCATAGCTTTCAAGGCTGCCATCGAGTTGCTGAAAGAACGCGAGATGCGCGATGTCATCGAGTCCGCCTACCGCAAGTCCAAAGAACAGGTGAGTCTGCCCAAAGAACAGATGGTGAACTACGTAAAGGAGATATACGCTCCCTTTACCGACGAGGAGATTTCCGCCAAAATGGTGGAACTGCTCACCCCGAAAGGTACGAAAGCCCAAGTGCAGATTGTCTATCAACCTCTCGAAGGCTTGCGCGAAGCCTGCCCGCAGCACCGGGGCGACTGGTACTTCAGCGGTGACTATCCCACGCCGGGCGGTGTGAAGCTGCTGAACGTGGCATTTATTAATTACATAGAACAAGTATATCAATTCTGAATATGAGAAATGTGACTCTTATCCTTGACGACGGGAGCCGTTTTCACGGCAAGTCGTTTGGTTATGAAAAGCCGGTAGCGGGAGAAGTGGTGTTCAACACTGCCATGTCGGGTTATCCCGAAAGCCTGACCGACCCTTCGTATGCCGGACAGTTGATGACGCTTACATATCCCTTGGCGGGCAATTACGGTGTGCCGCCTTTTACCTTCGCCTCCGACGGGCTGCCTGTATTTATGGAGAGCGAACGCATCCATGCCGAAGCCCTTATCGTAAGCGATTATTCCGGTAACTACAGTCATTGGAATGCCGTGGAAAGCCTCGGCAACTGGCTGAAACGCGAACAAGTGCCGGGCATTACGGGCATCGATACCCGCGAGTTGACGAAAGTGCTGCGCGAGCACGGGGTGATGATGGGAAAGATTGTCTTTGACGACGATCCCGATAATGTGCCCCAAGCCGCTTATGCGGGTGTAAACTACGTGGATAAGGTGAGTTGCAGGGAAGTTATCCGTTACAACACGGGCGAGGGCAGAAAGAAAGTGCTCCTTGTGGACTGCGGTGTCAAGGCCAACATCATCCGTTGCCTCTTGAAGCGGGATGTGGAAGTAATCCGCGTTCCCTGGGATTACGACTTCAACGGACTGGAGTTCGACGGGCTGTTCATCTCCAACGGTCCCGGCGACCCCGATACCTGCGATGCCGCCGTCCGGAACATCCGCAAGGCGATGCAGAACGAGAAGCTGCCTATCTTCGGCATTTGCATGGGCAATCAGCTACTCTCCAAAGCCGGCGGAGCGAAATATACAAATTGAAATACGGACACCGCAGCCACAACCAGCCCGTACGCATGGTGGGTACGGAGCGTTGTTTCATCACTTCGCAGAACCACGGCTATGCAGTGGACAGCAACACGCTGGGCGCAGACTGGGAACCGCTCTTCGTCAATATGAACGACGGCTCCAACGAAGGCATCCGCCATAAGCGCAATCCGTGGTTCTCCGCACAGTTTCATCCCGAAGCGGCCAGCGGACCGACGGATACGGAATTTCTGTTCGATGAGTTCGTGAAGCTGCTATAACCGTTTTATCGGTATCGAAAAAGATTCGGATACGTGTGAAAACAAATTATTGGTACAATCAAATCAAGACAAATGAAAGAGAACAATATAAAGAAAGTCCTGCTGCTGGGGTCCGGCGCACTGAAAATAGGTGAGGCGGGAGAGTTTGACTACTCCGGTTCGCAGGCGCTCAAGGCATTGAAGGAAGAAGGTATCCACACCGTCCTCATCAATCCGAACATTGCCACGGTGCAGACCTCGGAAGGCGTTGCCGATCGGATTTACTTTCTGCCCGTAACCCCTTACTTCGTGGAGAAGGTTATCGAAAAAGAACGTCCCGACGGCATCATGCTCGCCTTTGGCGGACAAACGGCTTTGAACTGCGGCGTGGAGCTCTACAAGGAAGGTGTTTTCGGGAAGTACGGCGTCGAGGTGCTCGGTACGCCCGTACAGGCCATTATAGATACGGAAGACCGTGAGATATTCGTACAGAAGCTGAACGAAATCAATGTAAAGACCATCCGGAGCGAGGCTGTGGAGAATGCTGCGGATGCCCGCCGCGCCGCTGCGGAACTGGGCTATCCGGTTATCGTCCGTGCCGCTTATGCGCTCGGCGGGTTAGGTCGGGCTTCTGCGACAACGAAGACGAACTGAACGTACTGGTGGAAAAGGCTTTCTCTTTCTCCCCGCAAGTGCTGGTGGAGAAATCCTTGCGCGGCTGGAAAGAGGTGGAGTACGAAGTGGTACGCGACCGTTTCGACAACTGCATCACGGTGTGCAACATGGAGAACTTCGACCCGCTGGGCATCCACACCGGAGAGTCTATCGTGATTGCTCCGTCGCAGACACTGAGCAATACGGATTATCATAAACTGCGCGAACTGGCTATCCGCATCATCCGCCACATCGGCATTGTGGGCGAGTGCAACGTGCAGTATGCCTACGACCCCGAAAGCGAGGACTACCGCGTTATCGAGGTAAACGCCCGCTTGAGCCGTTCGTCCGCACTTGCCTCTAAGGCAACGGGTTATCCGCTGGCATTCGTTGCCGCCAAATTAGGACTGGGCTACGGCCTGTTCGAATTGAAGAACTCCGTAACCAAGACCACCGGCGCATTCTTCGAGCCGGCACTGGACTATGTGGTCTGCAAGATACCGCGTTGGGATTTGGGCAAGTTTCATGGCGTAGATAAGGAACTGGGTTCGAGCATGAAGTCCGTGGGCGAGGTCATGGCTATCGGACGTACTTTTGAGGAAGCCATTCAGAAGGGGTTGCGCATGATAGGACAGGGGATGCACGGCTTCGTGGAGAACAGGGAGCTTGTTATCCCCGACATAGACAAGGCGCTGCGCGAGCCTACCGACAAGCGTATCTTCGTTATCTCCAAGGCCTTCCGTGCCGGATATACCGTAGACCAGGTGCACGCGCTGACAAAAATAGACCGCTGGTTTCTTGAAAAGCTGATGAATATAATGGACACCAGCAGGGCGCTGCACGAATATCAGGAAAAGGTGCAGGTCGAACCGGAAGCTGCACAGGGTGAAGGTACGTCGAAAGCCGCACAAGGTGAAAGGATGCTACACTCCCTCCTGAATGACAAAGCCGCGCGGGAATTGTTGCACAGGGCCAAGATACAGGGTTTCTCCGATTTCCAGATAGCCCGCGCTTTCGGCCTGGAACGGTATATGGACGGTGAGGACGCCATCCTTGCCATACGTGCCCTGCGCAAGCGTGCAGGTATTCTGCCCGTAGTGAAACAAATAGACACCCTTGCCGCCGAATATCCCGCCCGTACCAACTATCTGTACCTGACGTACAGCGGCATCGCTCACGATGTGCATTACCTGGGCGACCGTAAATCCATCGTCGTACTCGGTTCGGGTGCATACCGCATCGGTTCCTCGGTGGAGTTCGACTGGTGCGGCGTGCAGGCGTTGAACACCATCCGCAAGGAAGGCTACCGCAGCGTCATGATCAACTACAACCCCGAAACCGTGTCTACGGATTATGACATGTGCGACCGCCTTTATTTCGATGAGCTTACCTTCGAGCGCGTCATGGATATCCTCGAACTGGAGAATCCGCACGGCGTCATCGTATCCACCGGCGGCCAGATACCCAACAACCTCGCCTTGCGTCTCGATGCGCAGCGCGTGCCCATTCTCGGTACGAGCGCCAGGAGCATCGACAACGCCGAAGACCGCGACAAGTTCTCCGCCATGCTGGACCGTATCGGCGTAGACCAGCCCGAATGGCGTGCGCTTACCTCGCTGGAAGACATCAATGCCTTTGTCGATAAGGTAGGCTTCCCGGTGCTGGTTCGTCCCAGCTACGTGCTTTCGGGCGCGGCAATGAACGTCTGCTCCAACCGGGAAGAGCTGGAACGCTTCCTGCAACTGGCGGCAAACGTCTCGAAGAAACATCCGGTGGTGGTGAGCCAGTTCATAGAGCATGCCAAGGAAGTGGAAATGGATGCCGTGGCGCAGAACGGGGAAATCGTTGCCTACGCCATCAGCGAACACATTGAGTTTGCAGGTGTGCACTCCGGCGATGCCACTATCCAGTTCCCGCCGCAGAAACTGTATGTGGAGACGGTGCGCCGCATCAAGCGCATCAGCCGTGAGATAGCCCGCGAGCTGAATATCTCTGGCCCGTTCAATATCCAGTATCTCGCCAAGGACAACGACATCAAGGTAATCGAATGTAATCTGCGTGCGTCGCGTTCATTCCCCTTTGTAAGCAAGGTGCTCAAGATAAACTTTATCGAACTGGCTACGAAAGTGATGCTCGGTATCCCCGTGCAGAAGCCGGACAAGAACCTGTTCGACCTCGATTATGTAGGAATCAAGGCCTCTCAGTTCTCCTTCAACCGCCTGCAAAAGGCAGACCCCGTATTGGGCGTGGATATGGCGTCTACGGGCGAGGTGGGGTGTATAGGCAGCGATACTTCCTGCGCTATTCTCAAAGCGATGCTTTCGGTGGGTTACCGTATTCCGCAGAAGAATATCCTGCTCTCCACCGGTACGCCGAAGCAGAAGGTAGACATGCTTTCCGCAGCCCGCATGCTTCAAAAGAAAGGGTATAAACTGTTTGCTACCGGCGGTTCGAGCAAGTTCCTTACCGAGAACGGGGTGGAGAATACCCGTGTCTACTGGCCGAGCGAGCCCGACATGCACCCGCAGGCGCTCGAAATGCTGCACAGAAAAGAGATAGATATGGTGGTGAACATTCCGAAGAACCTCACTGCGGGCGAGTTGGACAACGGTTACAGAATACGCCGCGCCGCTATTGACCTCAATATTCCGCTGATAACGAATGCACGTCTGGCAAGTGCGTTTATCAATGCCTTCTGCACCATGACACCAGACGATTTGGCTATCAGGGCTTGGGACGAATATAAGTAAAAGTGCTTGGGCAACCGTTCCGAACTCCGGTCCGGAGCATCCGGTTTGCCGGTGTTTTTCTACGGTATCTCCGCGATATAAAGCAGAGATACCGTAGGTAAAACCCGGTTATGGAGTATTGTTTTCTTCGTCCCGTAACTGCGGGCTGTACAGCCCGCATATGGAAACCGCAGAGCCCGCAATTGCCCCCCGTGCGGCCCGCAACTGCAAAACGGGGTTTTCCTATAAGCATTCCGTAGTTTTATCGATGGCTTTTCGATATTAATCAATGGATAAAGTATGAAAAAGCAGGCGGATAAAGAGCGCATTTCTCCGGTTTTTTTTCTTTTTAGGCACGGAATTACACGGATTTCACGGAAAAAGGATAAAATAAATCCATATCTATCCGTGTAATTCCATGTTTAAAAGGAAATTATCAAGTATATTTTGACAAAACCTCTTGTCATAACAATGGTCGTCACCGCTCAATGCCCCATAAACAAAGGGATAGAAAGCGAAAGTGACGAGTGATGAGAAAAAACGTGTTTTATCTAATGCTCCAACGCTTTGTTTTAGTCAGAATGCAAAGAAGGGATAAATTAGGTAGCCGGCACTTTTATTATACCTTTGATGCCGATTCTGTCCCAATCATCGAGAAATCCCCAGATGATAATCCAGCTGAACTGTCGGTTGAATTCGGTGCTGGTCTGGTATATACGTCTTTTATCAGCCGACAACTTTCTTGCCGACCTGCCTGCTTTGCCCAATTGTGCGTTCAGCTTGTCCAGCGTTTCGGTTCCGTATTTGTAGAACTCTTCGAAAGCGATACTTGTACGGCTAAATGTCATCGGGTCTTTTCCACATATATTTTTCAGCATGTCACACCATTGTCCGATGCTTGGAATGAACCATGGGCTGCGTGAGTTGTTGGGGATATTGTCCTTTTGGCGATATTTTACGAGGATGGAGAGAGCTGTGTAGACAGTTGTGAAGTTCTCTTTGTCGGCATGATGCTCCAGCATTGTTTCCGTTTCGGAATAACCGTTCATGTTCAGGTCTACCCGGACCTCTGTGTTGAAGTTATCTATGGCTTCATCAACGTTGTCATCTCCCACCTGCCTGTTCCAATGCTGTCGAGTGCCATTACGTAGGCATGGTTCCAGTTGTTTTCATTGCATTTAGGGTCTGTCAGTTTGTCGGCTGTACAGGTAATCACCATTCCGATGGCTTGTTGGTACTCCGGAATTTTTCCGTCTGTCAGCAGGCCGTCTCCGGGATATACTTCGATGCCATCCGTTCCTTGAAAAACGAAATCGCCGGGGGCAAGCGGGCGGATAAGGCTGCCCGGACCTGGAATCAGGCTGTTTATTTTGAGTGTGTGGCATTCGCCTGCATTAAAAGCTGTTGTACTGCCGGTGGCAGTGACTGTTTTCTCCTCATTGAGTATTACATTGTCTGTGGAATAGCTGCATTGTATCTGTCCTTTTTCTTGGGGGGCGATGATGGCACGGAAAGTCCCGTTATCCATTTTGCAGGCTTTTACGCCGTTCATGGTTACCTGCCGCGCTTTTGTGTCCGGAGCCAGGTGGTGGACTGGTTGCGGTAGGTGAAGCCGGCATCGGCGGGTTCTACACAGGTGACGTGTATCTGCGGTTCCAGTATCAGCAGGGTGAACTGATGGGCGAAAGACAGATTGAGTGTCTTACGGCCGGTACTTTCGTTGCCGGTGTCCGGGCTGCCGGTGGCAATCATCAGGTCGGATGCGGCATATTTCCCGGCATCGGACTGGTCGGCAGCGGGTGGCATGGCGGCGGCCAGCGCCCCGATAATCATTTCTTCTGTTTGAGTGGGGTCGATAGTGATGTCTTTTTTGTATGGATAATAGGCTATGTAGCTTGTTCCTTCGTACCAGTAAAGGTCTCCGTTGGCAGTTTTCCATTCGTCCGTTTCGGGGGTGTATGTCAACCGGATGTTATTTGCACCGTCTGCAATCGCTTTATCTTTGATAGCAAACAACCCGATGGCATCGCCGGCGGTAAACCGGGTGACGAGTCCGTCTTCCTGTGGGATGCGTGTGGTTGTTTCTGGAGATACCGGTAAAGGAGCAAACCCGGCTGCCGTGGCGCGGACGGTAAGAGGCATCCGTTTGTCGTAGCCATTGTTGTATGGTTCGTGGCTGTTGTCACATCCGTTGCAGATGAGAAGGCTGCAAAGCAGTATATTGGCAGATAGGTGTTTCATGTCGTTTCGTTTTTAGTTTATCACAACCGTTTCGCTTACCGTTTCAGTACTTCCTGTGTTCCATGTCGGAAGGCTGCCTGCTGTTACGGTGACTTTCTTCCGGGAGATGCCGAGGGTATAACTTATGGAAGCTCCTTCCGTCCACATTTCGGTCGATGGCAGTGTCTGGTTGCTCAGGACGATAGTCTGGGTGATGTCCGTATTATCGGAATTATAGGCTTGGTAGGTGTAGGTGAGGTTGAAGACACTCTCTGTTCCGTAAGGCAGCAGATAGAAGGTTGCGAGCAGTTCCTTGGGGCTGCGGTGTTATCCGGAATATCGAAACGGGTAGCGGTGGCGGTGAATGTTTCCGTTTCGGCGGGGGCGGGATAACTCCAGCCGAATCCTTTGTCTTTACTGTCTTCCGGGATATGGCAGGTGAGGATACCGTTTTTCATTCCGCGGATGGAGAATGCCGTGATTTGCTTTCCGGTCGTGTTATCGTCGCTTTTTACGTAGATGGCAATCCGGGTCAGGGTATGGTGGAAGCGAAACTTCACCAGGCTGTTGTCCGAAGCGGAAGTCTGGTTCATCAGCGGGACGGCGGCAAGAAGGTCGGTCTGTGCGCTTTCGGACCGGGACGGGTATATTCGATGACGGGCGGTCCGCTTTGTGCACTGCCGGATACGCTGAAACTGCCCGTGTTGTATGGTCCGTAAGCGAAGAAACTCAATTTGTCCGCCGGGTTGTTGGGCAGTATTTCAAGGGAGAGTACGTCCAGGTGGAGCTGCCTTCGGTGCGTGTCACCTTCTGATTTGCACATGAAAGTTCGGGGTGTCCGTTTTCTGCATGTTTCTGCTGCCCGTATAGTAAGCATATACGCCTATGGCGGAGAGATTGTCTGCGGTCAGTCCGTCGTTTCGGGTTTGCCGCGTCTCTGCCGGCGCAGTGGAGAATCCTATGAGGAGTTCTTCCGCTTGCAGGACTTCGGACGTTCCGTTGCCTGCATTGCAGGCAGTAAGCAACAGGCATGCGATAAAGACCGGCAGGTGTCTTGTGCCAGATATACTTTGGGTCTTGTTCATTGGTCAATGTTCTTGGTGGCCGGGAAGAGACATCCAACTCCGCCCGGCCTGTGTGGTGAGGTTTATTCTATTGTTACGTCATTCGTTATGTCAGACCAGTTTTCTACTTTGGCTTCTTCTATCTTGATTTCGTGCAGGTTGATTTGCAGCGTGTAGAGATAGGATTCGTTTCGCTTCATATGGCCTTTGGGCAATGAGATTACGGATTCGGCATGGCTGGCAATGTACTTGCTGGAACCGGAACTGGTATTGTCCTTTGTAACGATGTCATAATGGAACCCTATCTTGATATCTCCTTCGGCACAACCGGAGTTTTTGGTACATCAGCGTCATTGTCTCCGACTGGAATCAGGTATAAGTATTGTTTTTCCGGAAACAGGCTGACGGGCGTCTTTTGCGATTCGGCAGTCAGTTTTATTCCCTTGACGCTACCTTCGTGCCCGGTGGTGGCATCGGTTTCAATGATCCTTCTTTCTCCAGCGCCAGGATATTATCGAGGCTGAAGTCCTTATCAGGAATGACAGCGTTTTCATAGTTCCAGTGCAGCTGTGACCATTTGGCGCTTGTATAGAACTTGGAACCGGGGTTGGATGCCGCTGAAAGGTTGGTCAGTGAAAGGTTACCGCTTTCTGCTGTCGTGCCGTGGTCTTTGCCCACAATCCACATATGCGTGATGTATACGAAGCTGTTATTGCCGTCCATTCCGGTAAAGTCACCGCTTCCCAGCTTTGCCTTGAACGAGATGCGGGAAAGCGTGTGTTTGAAGTTGAAACTTACTTTTCCGCCATTGGCTTGAGTGTATTGCTGGTCGAGTGCATCAGCTACTACAAGGTCTACCATTTTAGTCAGTTCGTTCTCTTTTTTGAGGCTGAAATTAATGTAAGGAATTCCTGCTTCGGTAGCAGCGGAAATAGTTATTCCCGTTTTGGTGCCGCTTTGCCCGTTGCTTTCGTAAGGTGCGTAAGCGAAGAAGGAAATCTTGTCGCCGTCGCGGTTGGGCCAGTACTTTACGGGGCTATATGTCCATGCGCTGGTTTTCGAGTCATACTCCACCGCCTGATTGTACATATATCCTGCAGTGACTGTGTTTTTTACATTCTCGAACGTCTCCTGTCCCGTAAAATATCCCATAATGCCGAAGCCACCGTATTTCTCTGCATCCGAGGGAGAGTCTTTCATACTTTCCGTGGTCATGTCCACGCCACGGGTTGCCAGTCCGGTGTATACACCGAATCCTACTGCCGGATGGGAGTCCGGGTTTACATCTGTTACTTCATTCTGCGAGCAGCCTGCTAATAGCAATACTGTCAGCAATTGCGTGATTGCGCTGGTTCTTTCATCTTTCTTTCAATTGATAGTTGTTTG
>ENA-OQCE01000681-OQCE01000681.1-human-gut-metagenome-genome-assembly--contig:-NODE-681-length-16043-cov-4.974554_pt1:0-5000 | contig 16043 bp, 10 predicted proteins | sample MGYA00242495_ERZ504572 | MGnify/ENA primary metagenome ERZ504572 (study PRJEB26092, sample SAMD00036228) | human gut metagenome | host: Homo sapiens | study: EMG produced TPA metagenomics...
ATTACTAGAGAGTATCAAGGATACGCAGACGATCATTACCTGTACAGGTCTGGATGAATTTATTAGTAAACATCTGCCGATCCAACGGATGTTTCAGATAAAAGCAGGAAAAATTGTAAAGGAAAATTAGGAGGAAACTATGGGTACACAAAAAAATGGAGAATATGGAGCTGATCAGATCCAGATTCTGGAAGGGTTGGAAGCTGTACGTAAAAGACCCGGAATGTACATTGGTAGTACATCAGAAAAAGGACTTCATCATCTGGTATACGAAATTGTAGATAATGCCGTAGATGAATCTCTGGCTGGATTCTGTGATACGATCATCGTAACATTGAACAAAGACGGCTCTGTAACGGTTGAGGATAATGGGCGTGGAATTCCGGTTGGGATCAATAAGAAAAAAGGTGTATCCAGCGTTGAAGTTGTATTTACGATCCTTCATGCAGGAGGTAAATTTGGCGGTGGAGGATATAAAGTATCCGGAGGTCTTCATGGTGTAGGATCTTCTGTGGTTAATGCTTTATCTGACTGGTTGGAAGTTACAGTCTGCAAGGAAGGACATATTCACAAACAGCGTTATGAGAGAGGAAAAGTATGTTATCCGCTGAAAGTTCTTGGAGATACAGATAAAACTGGAACAACGGTTACATTTTATCCAGATGCAACGATTTTTGAGACGATTGATTTTGATTATAATACGCTGAAGAGAAGGTTAAGGGAGACAGCTTTCCTAACAAAGAATTTAAAAATCGTCTTAACAGATGATCGTGGGGAAGAACAGGTTTCTGAAACGTTCCACTATGAAGGTGGTATTAAAGAATTTGTGACTTACCTGAACAAGGGGAAAGAAGCACTTTATCCAGATGTGATCTATTGTGAGGGTGAAAAAGATGGTGTGTATGTTGAAGTTGCATTCCAGCATAACGATTCTTACAATGAGACATCCTTAAGTTTTGTAAATAATATCATTACACCGGAAGGTGGTACACATTTATCTGGATTTAAGATGGCATTGACATCAACGTTTAATGATTATGCGAGAAAGAATAACCTTCTGAAAGAAAAAGAAGATAATTTAAGTGGTGAAGATATTCGTGAAGGATTGACTTCTGTTATCAGTATTAAGATCGGGGAACCTCAGTTTGAAGGTCAGACAAAACAGAAATTAGGAAATAGTGAAGCGAGGGGTGCAGTTAACAGTATTTTATCTGAGCAGTTGAAATATTTCTTAGAACAAAATCCTCAGGTTGCGAAGAATAATCTGTGAGAAGGCTGTACTTGCACAGAGAGCAAGAGATGCTGCGAGAAAAGCGCGAGATCTTACAAGAAGAAAGACAGCACTTGATGGTATGAGTCTTCCTGGAAAACTTGCCGATTGTTCAGATAAGAATCCGGAAAACTGTGAGATCTATATCGTCGAGGGAGATTCTGCGGGGTGGTTCTGCAAAGACAGCTCGTTCCCGTGCAACTCAGGCAATCCTGCCTCTTCGTGGTAAGATCTTAAATGTTGAGAAGGCAAGGTTGATAAAGTACTTGTCAATAAAGAGATTCAGGCAATGATCACAGCATTTGGTACAGGAATTCATGAAGATTTTGATATCGAGAAATTAAGATACCATAAGATCATCATCATGACAGATGCCGATGTTGATGGTGCACATATCGCCACACTGCTTCTGACGTTCATATACCGCTTTATGCCGGAATTGATCAAGAAAGGGTATGTATATCTTGCCCAGCCTCCTCTTTACCGTGTAGAGAAGAATAAGAAGTTCTGGTATGCTTACAGTGATGAGGAATTAAACAACATTCTTCAGGAAATCGGACGAGATAACAATAACAAGATCCAGCGTTACAAAGGTCTTGGAGAGATGGATGCAGAACAGTTATGGGATACAACCATGGACCCTGAGAAGAGAATTTTATTAAGAGTAAACCTCGATGAAGATTCAGCTTCAGAGATCGATCTGACATTTACAACACTGATGGGTGATCAGGTAGAACCAAGACGAGAATTTATTGAAGCAAACGCAAAATATGTACAGAATCTTGATATTTAGGAAGGGAGAAACAAATGGACGAGAATACAATTTTTGATAAAGTTCATGACATTGACCTCAAAAAAACAATGGAGAATTCATATATTGATTATGCCATGAGCGTTATCGCTTCCAGAGCTCTTCCAGATGTGCGTGACGGTTTGAAGCCGGTACAGAGAAGAATTCTTTATGCGATGATAGAATTAAATAACGGACCTGATAAACCACATCGTAAATGCGCTCGTATCGTCGGTGATACAATGGGTAAATATCATCCACATGGTGACAGCTCTATCTATGGTGCATTAGTTAATATGGCACAAGAATGGTCCACGAGATATCCATTGGTAGATGGACATGGAACTTGGTTCTGTTGATGGTGATGGTGCAGCTGCCATGCGTTATACAGAAGCAAGATTAAGCAAGATTTCTATGGAGCTTCTGGCTGATATTAACAAGAATACAGTTGATTTCAGACCAAACTTTGATGAGACAGAGAAAGAACCAGCTGTCTTACCTTCTCGTTTTCCAAACTTATTAGTGAATGGTACACAGGGAATCGCGGTTGGTATGGCTACGAACATTCCGCCTCATAACCTTAGAGAGGTTATTAATGCAGTTATTAAGATCATTGATAATCAGGTTGGGGAAGATCGTGAGACAACGATTGAAGAATTGTTAGAGATCATTAAAGGACCGGATTTCCCTACAGGAGCGACGATCCTTGGACGTTCTGGAATTGATCAGGCTTACCGTACAGGCCGTGGAAAGATTAAAGTACGTGCTGTTACAGATATTGAGGCAATGGCAAATGGAAAGCAGCGTATTATCGTAACAGAGCTTCCATACATGGTAAACAAAGCAAGACTGATCGAGAAGATCGCAACTTTGGTAAGAGAAAAGAAAGTGGAAGGAATTACAGAGCTTCGTGATGAATCTGACAGAAGTGGTATGCGTATCTGCATCGAACTTCGTGTGATGCGAATGCGAACGTAATCCTGAACCAGTTATATAAACATACACAGCTTCAGGATACATTTGGTGTGATCATGCTGGCACTTGTTGATGGACAGCCAAAGACAATGAATCTACATGAGATGCTAGATTACTATCTGACACACCAGAAAGATGTTGTGACAAGAAGAACACGCTATGAATTAAATAAAGCGGAAGAACGCGCGCATATCTTAGAAGGATTACTGATCGCACAGGATAACATCGATGAAGTGATCAAGATCATTCGTGGAGCCGAGAACATTCAGGCAGCCAAGCTTGAATTGATGGAACGTTTTGGACTTTCAGATGCACAGGCACAGGCAATCGTTGATATGCGTCTGAGAGCACTGAATGGTTTGGAACGTGCCAAACTTGAAAAAGAATACAAAGAATTGATGGAGCGTATCGGTGAATTGAAGGCAATTCTTGCAGATGAAAAGAAATTACTTGGAGTTATCAAAGATGAAATTGCACTGATCCGTGACAAATATGGCGATGAAAGAAGAACACAGATTGGATTTGATGTTGATGATATTTCCATGGAAGATCTGATCCCTAGAGAAAATACTGTGATCACAATGACAAAATTTGGATATATCAAGAGAATGACTGTTGATAATTTCAGAAGTCAGAATCGTGGTGGTAAAGGTATCAAGGGAATGCCAGACGATCGATGAGGATTACATCGAAGAACTGTTTATGACAACGACACATCACTATATCATGTTCTTTACAAATACAGGACGTGTATATCGTCTGAAAGCATATGAGATTCCTGAGAGTGGAAGAACAGCACGAGGAAGTGCAATCGTTAATCTGCTTCAGTTACAGCCAGGAGAGAAGATTACAGCAGTGATTCCACTTGTAGATTACGAAGAAGGAAAATATTTGTTAATGGCAACGAAATATGGTGTTGTTAAGAAATCATCTATCATGGAATATGCAAATATCCGTAAGACAGGATTAGCAGCAATCACATTAAAAGATGATGACCAGCTGATCGAAGTTAAATATACGGAAGATGATGAGGATGTATTCCTTGTAACGAAGAATGGACAGTGTATCCGTTTCCATGAGAGTGACGTCAGATGTATTGGACGAACTTCTATGGGGGTTCGTGGAATCAATCTGACAGGTGATGACGAAGTTATTGGAATGCAGCTTGACAGTCAGGGAGAAGCGTTACTGATCGTATCTGCAAATGGTATGGGTAAACGTACACTGACTTCTGAGTTTACAACACAGCATCGTGGTGGTAAAGGAATTAAGTGCTACAAGATCACAGAAAAGACAGGTGATGTTGTAGGTGTGAAGGCTGTGAATGACGATAATGAGATTATGATGATCACAACAGAGGGAATTATCATACGTACAGCGGTAGATTCTATTTCTATTCTTGGAAGAAATACTTCTGGAGTAAAAGTTATGAATGTTGGTGAAAATGTTGAAGTAGCTAGCATCGCAAAAGTCCGTGAAGAGAAGCTTGAAGACGAAATGGAAAAAAATACAACAGAAGAATAAAAATAAAAATCAGGGCGTAGATGAATTGTCTATGTCCTGATTTCGTTATATATAAAACAATGATACCAAGGTCAAAATCTGATGCAGCTTTATTTGCAGGAAAATTTATGATATTTTGGCAGTGACAATAAAATATTTTTGGAGGAAAACATGAGAACGATTCATACAGATGAGATCATCAAGAATATAAAAGAGATGTGCATCGAGGCAAATTTATCTCTGACAGAAGATATGAAATGCCGTTTTAAGAATGCAACAGAAAGTGAAAAGAGCCCATTAGGAAAACAGATTTTAAATCAATTGCAGGAAAATATGGAAATTGCAGCAGCAGACCAGATTCCAATCTGTCAGGATACAGGAATGGCAATCGTATTTTTAAATATCGGACAGGATGTTCATATTGAGGGTATGGATTTACATGATGCAGTTAACGAAGGGGTG
>ENA-OQCE01000681-OQCE01000681.1-human-gut-metagenome-genome-assembly--contig:-NODE-681-length-16043-cov-4.974554_pt1:10000-16043 | contig 16043 bp, 10 predicted proteins | sample MGYA00242495_ERZ504572 | MGnify/ENA primary metagenome ERZ504572 (study PRJEB26092, sample SAMD00036228) | human gut metagenome | host: Homo sapiens | study: EMG produced TPA metagenomics...
GGCTTAGAAGCAGCCATTCATTGAAAGAGTGCGTAATAGCTCACTAGTCGAGAGTCCCTGCGCCGAAAATGTCCGGGGCTGAAACACGACACCGAAGCTTAGGAATGTGTAAACATTGGTAGAGGAGCATTGCTGGCGGGATGAAGCCATACCGTAAGGAGTGGTGGACTGCTAGGAAGAGAGAATGCCGGAATGAGTAGCGAGATGAAGGTGAGAATCCTTCAGGCCGAATATCTAAGGTTTCCAGAGTAAAGCTGATCTGCTCTGGGTAAGTCGGGACCTAAGGCGAGGTCGAAAGACGTAGTCGATGGATAACAGGTTGAAATTCCTGTACCGCATATAAACAGAACTGTGGGGACACAGACAGGGAATGGAATCCGGGAATGGATATCCCGGTGCAAGCGAGGTAGGAGTGCTGTTGGCAAATCCGCAGCACGATCTGAAGACGTGACGCGTACCGAACATAAGTAGGGAAGTCCAGGCCCCTGGCTGTCAAGAAAAGCCGCTATTGTTTTATATGTGCCCGTACCGCAAACCGACACAGGTGATGAGGAGAGAATCCTAAGGCCGACGGGAGAAGTATTGTTAAGGAACTCGGCAAAATGACTCCGTAACTTCGGGAGAAGGAGTGCCATGAGAGTGGCCGCAGAGAAATGGCCCAAGCAACTGTTTAGCAAAAACACAGGTCTATGCAAAACCGCAAGGTGAAGTATATGGGCTGACGCCTGCCCGGTGCTGGAAGGTTAAGGGGAGAGGTTAGCGCAAGCGAAGCTTGAACTTAAGCCCCAGTAAACGGCGGCCGTAACTATAACGGTCCTAAGGTAGCGAAATTCCTTGTCGGGTAAGTTCCGACCCGCACGAAAGGCGTAATGATTTGGGCACTGTCTCAACGATACACCCGGTGAAATTGAAATACCAGTGAAGATGCTGGTTACCTGCGCCAGGACGGAAAGACCCCATGGAGCTTTACTCCAGTTTGATACTGGGATTCGGCATGGTATGTACAGGATAGGTGGGAGACTGAGAAGGTATGACGTCAGTTGTACCGGAGTCGCTGTTGGGATACCACCCTTACCATGTTGGATTTCTAACCTGTGGCCGTAAGCCGGTCAGGGGACAATGTCAGGCGGGGAGTTTGACTGGGGCGGTCGCCTCCGAAAGGGTATCGGAGGCGCTCAAAGGTTCCCTCAGAATGGTTGGAAACCATTCGAAGAGTGCAAAGGCAGAAGGGAGCTTGACTGTGACACCGACGGGTGGAGCAGGTACGAAAGTAGGACTTAGTGATCCGGTGGTATAAAGTGGGATTGCCATCGCTCAACGGATAAAAGCTACCCTGGGGATAACAGGCTTATCACTCCCAAGAGTTCACATCGACGGAGTGGTTTGGCACCTCGATGTCGGCTCATCGCATCCTGGAGCTGTAGCAGGTTCCAAGGGTTGGGCTGTTCGCCCATTAAAGCGGTACGCGAGCTGGGTTCAGAACGTCGTGAGACAGTTCGGTCCCTATCCGGCGCAGGCGGAGGAAATTTGATAGGAGCTGTCCTTAGTACGAGAGGACCGGGATGGACGGACCGCTGGTGTATCTGTTGTACTGCCAAGTGCATAGCAGAGTAGCCAAGTCTGGAAGGGATAAACGCTGAAGGCATCTAAGCGTGAAGCCCCCCTAAAGATAAGATTTCCCATACCAAAAGGTAGTAAGACCCCTTGAAGACGACGAGGTAGATAGGGCAGAGGTGGAAGTACGGTAACGTATGGAGCTGACTGTTACTAATCGGTCGAGGCTTTAACCAAAGAAGGCTGAAGTGTAAGAGATGTAGAAAGATTCTTGTATGTTGTTTTGAAGGTATATGATATAATAAGAATAGACCTTATAATAATCCTCGATAGCTCAGTTGGTAGAGCACACGGCTGTTAACCGTGCTGTCGCTGGTTCGAGCCCGGCTCGGGGAGTTTTGTAGTATTTAAGATACTGCATAGACCGTGAAGCGGTCATAAGAATAAGGCTCCATGGTCAAGTGGTTAAGACACCGCCCTTTCACGGCGGTAACACGGGTTCAAATCCCGTTGGAGTCATCTTTTTACGGAAAGAGCATATAATTTAATGTGGCGTCGTAGCCAAGTGGTAAGGCATGGGACTGCAACTCCCTGATCACCAGTTCAAATCTGGTCGACGCCTTTTAGAAGCACTAATTTTAGTGTTTCTTTTGTAATTTAATATCGCGGGATGGAGCAGTCTGGTAGCTCGTCGGGCTCATAACCCGAAGGTCGTTGGTTCAAATCCGGCTCCCGCAACTAAGAAAGACTTTAGAGAATATCTAAGGTCTTTTTCTTTTTGTAAAAATCTTAGGTATAAAAAAGAAATAGTACACAAGATTTCCGTTTAATAGAAATTTAGTGTACTATTTCTTTATCTTTTATTTAAGATATCAATTTGTTTTCGTACTTTCTCTTTTTCTTCTTCATTGAGCAGAGGAGAAACACATAAATATTTACTCTCATCAAGATCAAGGGGCACGGTGGAAATAATGAAATCATATTGATCCAGTTTTTCATCATGCAATTTATGTAAAGAAATGATCTTTTTAACATCAATTTCAGAAAATTCTCGTTCCAGACGGCTTCGCAGCATCTTGGAAGAACCGATTCCGGTAGAACATACGACCAAAACAGAAATCGAATTCTTGCTTAGATAATCCATAGATGCAATAAAATAAATAACAATATAACCTATTTCATCTTCAGGGATTTTTATAGGCTGGAAGATATTACGAAAGCTTTCTTTCACGATTTCATAAAGTTTTGGATCAGACTGATAAATATCTTCTAACATTGGATTTGTTACGGTAATACCACTTTGAATCCGTTCCATTGCCATATTAATATGTAATAGAAGATTTTCCGCAAGATTCTTGTCTTCGCTAAATGGAAAATGAAATTTCTTTTCAATTTCATTGATCAGGCTGCTGATATGATCAAGATTCTGAAAAGCAGAAATCTGTTGATTCAATTCATAGTGTGAACGTCCAACGTATAGATGGATCATCCAATGAAAATAATCCCGTTCATTATCGTAAAGCTGAATTTTAAAATCAACTTCAAGAATTTTGAGGATATCTTGACGAAAATGATCTTCATAATCTGTATTTGAGTCTTGGATCGTTAGTTTTAAGATATCCTCTTGATCATTTATATAGGAATGTCGTTTAATAAAAATAGCGATCAAGACAAGAAATTCCTGAAGTTCTTTATCTGAAATATTTAGATGCCTTTTACGAATAACGTTTTGCATTTTCTGATAAAGAACTTTTAAAGGTTCTTCGTAGTCAAAATTCTTTAAAAGATCAATAAAATGGTTTGGTCGATAATTGTTGTCTTTCAGCCAGTCAAAAAAGTTATCGGGAGCAATATTTTGAAGTAAGACATTTACAAATAAATGCCTTTTTGGAATTTCATGGCCAGTTAATCGGACTCCTTCACTTTTCTTGGTTTCAAATTGAACATTATGTCCCTGAAGTTTTTCTTTCATAGACTGATAATCATTTCGAATTGTCTGAGAAGAAGTATTTAGATCAATTGCAAGAGCTTGAGTTTTGATATAATCATCTTCGTTTAATAAAGTCAAAAGAATGATATCAACACGCTCTTTGTTGGAATAATTTTGTTCTGTTTTGACTTCTTCAAAAGCACTGTTTAATCGTTTAAGATATAGAGCGATCCAAAGATCATAAAACCGTTTCCAGAAGAATTATCTAAAGTAAGATCATATGATTCTATGATCTCGGTAACTTCAGGAATCTGTCGATAAATGGTGCGTTCAGTAACACCAAGCTTCTTAGAGAGAGCCGATACGGTTAACGGACCATTTGCATTCATTAAATTTTCAATGATTTCTTTTGAACGATCTGAGATAAGCATAACTCACCTTTTCTTTCTAAATAGTTTCACCCTGGATATCAGATTGAAGATTATCAATTATTGTATATAATTGATCCAGAGAAATATTTTTATTTTTAATCTTATTATAAAAATAAATAATGCGTTCGGCAATAGGTTCTTCTTTCTTAATCTTACAGACAGTTTCCATAAGATTTAAAGCATCTTCTCCTTCCATAAATGAAAGTGCGAGTGCGATTGCAAATGAAAGATATACTGGGGTAATATGCAGTGATTCACAGCTTCTTGCAGCACCGATCAGACGATCTGAAGGCTGAAGCTTTCTCATAGGATCACGGGCAACACGGGTAACGGTGTCTTTTAAATAAGAATTTTTAAAACGATGCAGTAAATCATTCATATGCGCATTTAACTTTGAGAAAGGTACCTGATATTTCTCTGAAAGCATCATACAGCTTTCTGTCATACAGCCACGTACGATAGACTGAATATAAATATCATGGGCAGCCTCATGAATATAGGTTTTATTTAAATATTGTCCTAAAAAGGCCGTTGTAACATGGGCCATGTTGTGAACATATAATTTACGTTCCAGATAGTAATGGAAAGGTTCATAAGGAATGATCTTCTTATATTCAGGAATCATCCCTTTGAAAGCAGCTTTATCAACTGGAAGGAAATCATAAGGTTCTACACGAACAGCCAATGGATGTTCATCTTCTGGAATCAGATCAGGATCTGCAGGTGGAACCATCCTTCCGATGGAAGTTTCTACAAGACCAACATTTTTCTCAAACAGAGCATGTTTATCTTCTGGAAGAGCTTTTAATAAATAGTCTCGTAACAGTATATCAGCATCCATCAAATTCTCACAGATTAAGATGTCCAGAGTATTCGAAGATTCTTTCTTCCCAACGCTTTAAAAGTCCTTGGGCAATGACAGGAGCCACTTTCTCAAGGACTGCAGCACCTAAAGCAGTTGCCATAATATCAGCGTCAGCGATTTCATTGCTGACAGCTTCAGGGTCTTTTCCATCCACAGCACGGATATTTTTGATCCAGTGAACAGGTTGTTCCTCGTTCATAATAATCTGAGGATAAGTTTTCTCTTTGTTGATCAGATGGATCACGTCATCGTTTACATCGATAAAAACGACTTCATAGCCGATTTCAGAGAATAATGCGCCAATAAAGCCACGGCCAATGCTTCCAGCACCATACATAACAGCTTTCATAAAAATTCCTTTCTATAGTCATATCTTTGTATTGTGATAGCATCAAAGACTAAGGAGATAAGTCCTTAGCCTTTGATAATGTGTTTATTGATTATTTAATTATAATTCATTTTTAAATCTTTCAACTAACTGATCATACTCAGGAGCTTTTAAGTAATTTGAAATAGATAAATGTTGCTTATTAGGCTGGGCAGCTTTGGCTGTTCCAGTTAATTCTACATGAGTGATGATAAGGTCAGCATCATCAGGAATTTTAGAAATTGCGGTATTGATAACTTCGATTGGAAGATCTGCGGCTTTTACTTTTTTCTTTAATGCTGCAGCAGACATTGCAGAAGATCCAATTCCAGCATCACATGCAACAACGATTTTCTTAATATTTTTGATATCTACTCCGGCAACTCCAAGACTACTGTCATTTGTTATTGCAGTAGATTCATTTGAACTAGCAGAAGATCCCATTGCTTCTTTTGGTACTACAGATTCTCCGAGAGATGTGTCTCCACCTTTTGCTACCATACGTTTTACGAAAATGGTATTTAATAAGAATGATACAACACATGATAATACGACGCTTAATAAAACTCCGAACATACAGTTCTTAGGTGAAAGAGCTACGACAGAGAAGATACTACCAGGAGATGGTGTGGCAACAGTACCAACATTTAAGAATGTAAGTGTTCCTGTTCCAACGATACCACCAGCGATCATACCAATGATCGTTAATGGGTTTGCTAATACATATGGGAAGTAAACTTCATGGATACCACCGAAGAAGTGGATCAAGATCATTCCAGGAGCAGCTTCTTTCATTTCTCCTTTTCCGAAGAACCAGTAAGCTAATAATAATCCAAGACCAGCACCAGGGTTTGGTACTAATAGGAATAATGCAGAATGTCCTAAAGTCTTCACCG
>ENA-OQCE01000682-OQCE01000682.1-human-gut-metagenome-genome-assembly--contig:-NODE-682-length-16038-cov-13.045943_pt1 | contig 16038 bp, 16 predicted proteins | sample MGYA00242495_ERZ504572 | MGnify/ENA primary metagenome ERZ504572 (study PRJEB26092, sample SAMD00036228) | human gut metagenome | host: Homo sapiens | study: EMG produced TPA metagenomics assembly of...
AAGTACGATTTCTACCCCAAAGGGGAAGTTTGCGTATTTTTTCCTCTCAAAGCACTCCAAATATCAAAACATTACAGAATGTAACATAAAGAATCATCTACAAAATGTTCTATCTAAATGGCATTGGCCCGTTTTTCCCCCTCGCGCTCCCCCTTTCCGGCACGCAATTGTTGTGCGTTGTCCTACACTCTCCTCAAAACAACCAGCCCATCATTCTCACCAAGAACCACATTCCGGCCACCATTCAGTACATCACCCTCAGTCTCTCCAAGGCTAACACACCTCCACTGCCCCTCAGGCAAAGTCACACTTCTGACAACCTCCCCCTGCTTCCAAACAGGCGCCACCAAAAGCGCATCACCAACCATAAACTGATCCATCACCCTCTCCATACCCTGTCCAGGGAAAACAAACTCCATAGAACGGGCAATCGGCTCACCAGTAACTTTCGCACACTCTACAGCCTTGAAAATCTCCGGCAGACATTTCTCTCTGAGCGCCAGCGCAGCCTTAACCTTCTGAAAATCCGCCTCAGGCAGCACCCTCCACGGAGAAGCCGAAAACTGCATCACCGGCATCAAAGCCGCGATCTGTGCATACCGCACAAACATCTCCGGCGTACACGCATTCTCATTCCCATTCAAAAAGCAGGTATACTCACCCCCGCCAATCATATCCGGACTGCCAAAAGGATGCCCAGTAAGCCCCTGGAGCAACGTATCCGGGATCAATCCCGCAATACCACTCTCATCCCACTTCGTCTGCTTATCACAAAGTCTCTGCATCAGAGAATAACCCCCGGCCCGGAAACACACTCTCAGCTCATTAAACGCAAACTGCTCTCCAAACTCAGCCCAAAGCCTGGACAACTCATCCGTAGAAATATCACGGAACAGCTTATCACCCGCATGATAATAACAAGGATCACCCGCGTCCAGTTTAAAGCCATCCACACCCATATCCGTCAGAACATCCAGCTGATCCTTCAGCCACTTCATCGCATCCGGATTCGTCAGATCCAAAGCTGCAGAATACCCATTCCACCACTCCAGGATACGAGGTTTTCCCTCCGGAGTTTCAATCAGAAAATGCTTATCCCTAGCCTCCCGGAACTCCAACGTATCCGGAGTAATAAACGGACAGATCCACAGCATCACAGAAAATCCCATCTCATGCAATTCTTTGAGCATCGCCTTCGCATCCTTGAAATTATCCCCCCTGAACTGCCACCTTCCATAATAAGGAGACCAGCCATCATCGATCATCAGAACACCGGATGGAAAACCATTTTCCAGAATACCTTTTGCATATTTCAGGATATTCTTCTGGGTCTGATAATAGGTAAGTTCGATCCAGGAATTGTATACCGGTACTTTGAAAAACCTGTCTGAAAGTTTGATCTCATGAAATGGAAAATGCGCTTTCATGGCTGCCAGGTATGCACCTCGCAGATCATTGAAGCCATCTTTCAGAATGATAGGTTCCGGACCTTCCGCCAGGATCTCACCATTCTGAAAGAAATGTGAAAACCTGCATCGCTCCAGATGTAGCGGCCTTTCGAGGAAAGGAATAAAGGCATGATCTGATTGTGGGTTGGGTTTTCGCGGAAATCCCAGTCCACAATGTCGTCTGCACCTACGGGCTGGCGGTAGCCTTCATAGACTGCACCACCGTACCAGAATTCGTTTTTTAATATAGTTGTTTTCATGTTGAGGCTCCTCCTTTTATATGTAAATCTATTTTTTTAATGTTGAGGTTATTTTTGGGGGTATTAGTGTAAATTTATCCGCTTTTCAAAGCGGAGGAAATCTGCGAGGGAGAAAGCACTCAGAGTTGCGAAGCCCGCTTTTCCCCCTCGCGCTCCCCCTTTCCAGGCACACTATATTGTCGTACGCTGTGGGAATGTGTTAATGTATTGGCACGGCGATGTATTCTACGGTATTGATAATGCTACGCTCCGCCGATGTATTCATCCCGCTCCGTCAACCACATTTTCTCCAGCCGCTTCCCGTCTCGCCGTAATCCCACCCACCACCGCCACTCTATCCCTTCCGCCCTGAAATACCAGCCCGTGAGGTTTGTGCTGCCTGTCGGCGGACTCTGCAGGAGGGGTGCTGATTCTTAGCCGCTGGAAATCTGCGTTGCTTCAAAAATTCTCGCTGTCTGAGCGGCTTCAGACGCGAGTTCGAGAATTTTTAAAGCGCTTTTAGCAGATTTTCAGCGGCTTAGAAGTCAGCCCCCGACGAAGCCCCGCCGACAGGCAGCACACACCTCGCGGGCGTCCGTATATCCATATCCATCCTTGCCCTTCCCACACCCAATATTGTATAATCACCTCATACAACATTCCATCCCATTTTGTGACCCAAAATTGCGTTTTTGTTGAATAACCCAAAAACAGGAGGCCCACCCAAATGAAAAACGATTCCAAAGAAACCCAAACCCAGCACACCCTCTCCGTCTACTTCTGCGGCCAGGAAGACTGCGGTCCGAACCACTCCTTCGGCCCGGCCATGCGCCCACACTACCTTCTCCACGTGATCTTCCACGGCAAAGGCATCTACCAGTGCAGCGGCCACACCTACCATCTGAAAGCAGGCGACGCCTTTCTCATCCGCCCCATGGACTCCATCTACTACCGCGCTGACAGCTCCGAACCCTGGAGTTATGCCTGGGCAGGCTTTGACGGCTCCGCCTGCAAAGAAATCCTGAAACAAACCGTATTTTCCGACACCCCAATCTTCACCCCGGAAACACCCTCCCGGCAAAACAGCTCCTCACCCACATGCAAAGCCTCCTTGACACCTTTTCCGAAAACAACGGAAACGACCTTGCCTCCACAGGAAACCTCCTCCTGATACTATCCGACATGCAAAAAAAGCCCTCCGAAAGCAGGACCGACATCTCAAACCTGTACTTTCAGAAAGCCTCCGAATACATCAGAAACAACTATGCCTACCCCATCCAGATCTCAGACGTGGCACACTACGTAGGAATCGACCGTTCCTATCTTTACCGAATCTTCATGGAACATGAAAACACCTCCCCAAAACAATATCTCCTGAAACACCGCCTCCAGATGGCAGCCCAGCTTCTCTGCTCCTCCTCCTGCACCATCACAGAAGCAGCTCTCTCCTGCGGCTTCCGGGACGCTCCCTCCTTCTGCAACTACTTCCGCCAGGGAACCGGCTACACCCCAAAGGAATTCCGCAAAGCCTACAGCGGAACCATCTACACCTGACCAGACACCCGCACTCCGTCCTTTACCAGCCGGTCGGAAGATGATGGCTCCTAATCGCAGTTATAACAGCAGACCGAAACAATTCCATAACAGCAAAAAAAGACGGAAACCATCCCGCAGACTCTGCAAATGATCTCCGTCTTTTATTTTTTTCCTGAAAAGAAATGCTTGATAAACACATACAAAACAATAATAAAAGCAAACACATAACCAAAGGCGCCCAACGCCGGAATCCCCCACAGCTTTGGTTTCATATCCGTAGTACAGATAATACTGGAACTGATCAGAAGTGCCATCACCCACAGCCCCATCACAATATTCCGCACCAGCCGCCGCAAAAGCCACGCCAGATCATCCGAGGCATGAAGATCCAGATTGATCTTCGTCTGCCCTTTCATACAGCCCTGAAGGAAATCCGCCGCCAGAGAAGGAATATCCACTGCACGTTTCAGCGACCAGGCAAGATTTTTTCCTTCTTTTTTGATCTCACGCTTCCAGTTCCCATTGCTGAACAGCTGCTCCTTGAGCCTTGCCGCAGCAATCTGTGTCATATTGATGTCCGGACATATCTCAGCCAGAACCCCCTCCACATGAGTCAGCCCCCTTGCAAGCATAGTCAGTCCGTGAGGCATCATGATCTTATTTTCTTTCATGACCTCCATCAGGTCCACCATCACTTCAGCCACATCAATGTTCCCCATATCCGCAGTACCGTATTTCTCCATAAGTCCGCGGAGATCCTCATAAAGCTTGCTGGAATCCGGTTTGCCTTTAAACTCCCCAAGAGCCAGGACCGCATCCTGGATCTTGCCGATGTTGTTCATGGCAACCCCTTCAATAGCTTCTGCGATCAGCTGACGATCGTGCTCTGTAAGCCGTCCCATCATTCCCATATCGATCCAGACGATCTTTCCATCCTGGATCCGCACGTTTCCCGGATGGGGATCCGCATGGAAAAAGCCATCCTCCATCACCTGTTTGATGAAATTATCCACATATTTCGTTCCGACCTCATTAAGATCATAACCATTGGCCAGAAGCGCAGCCTTGTCATTGACGGCAAAACCGTCAATATATTCCATCACAAGAATATGCGGCGAAATATACTCACGGTAGAGAATCGGTACTTTCACAAAAGCCACATCTTTGTTCTTTTTTGCAAATTCTGCCATATTTGCAGCTTCTGTCAGGAAATTCATTTCCTCCTGGGTCACAGTCCACAGTTCACTTAAAACCATGTTCAGATCCACCATGCCCTTAATGCTCACCGGCGGCATCAGGCGCACTGCTTTATGCATCAGGCCGATATCCCTGGCCATGGTCTCATAGATTCCCTTTCGCTGAACCTTGATCACAACCTCGTCACCTGTTTTCAGCGTGGCCCGATGCACCTGGGCAATCGATGCTGCTCCCAGAGGTTTCTGCTCAATATGCTGAAATTCTGCCTGCCACGGACAGCCCATGGACTCTTCCAGTACCTCGATCACCTGGGAAAAAGGCATCGGTGTACATCAGAGCAGAGCTTCATCAGCTCGTCACAGTAGCGTTTCGGCAGAATATCGGAACGAAGAGACATGATCTGACCCAACTTAATATAAGTTGGGCCCAGATCTTCCAGTATGAGCCGGAGCTTCTCAGGAGAAACACCCCGGGTAATGGCATGTTTTTTCAGAACGGCTGTGATCTCTCTCAGCCGTTCTCCATATCCGCCTTTCTCTTTTTTCTCCTTTTCTTCTCTGCCCATAAACTTCTCCATTTACTGCTTCGTCTGCGTTGTCGTTTAGTCAAGCGGATATTTGCGATCCGCAGTCGGTTACTCTGCTGCCTGTTCTTCGCTCCCGGTATCTTCTGCATTTTCTGTTTCCGCAGAAGCTTCCTGTACAGATTCCTCTGCCGGTTCTTCTGCTGTCTCGGCTTTCTCCTCAGCAGCCTCGGCCTGCATGTGCTCGATCTGCGCCTTCACAGCAGCCAGCTGCTCCGGTGTCAGCCTGGAAATCGTTGCCTTCAGTTCTTCCTGATCATTCTTTCTGGCTGCAGATTCCTTTACAGAATCAGCAGCTGTCTTAACTGTTGATTTGATGTTATGCTTCAGCTCCTGATTAAGAACCTTACCCTGTTCAACCGTAAGCTCACCCTTTTTTACCAGTTCATCCAGGATTTCTTTGGATTTCTCTGCTGTCACTGCTGCTGTACCAATACCCACCAATAAAATTTTCTTCAGTCCTTCACCTAATTCCATAATATTTTCTCCTTTCCTGAAACCGGCAGCTGCCGGACCATCACACCACAGTCCGACACCAGACCCTATCCTGAAACAAAAGTTTTCTGTTCCTGTCATATTCCCAGAAAAACAAGTCCCTTGGGAACAAAAATGATCAGTCCGACGATCGCTGCCATGATCGCTGCGATCAGTACTGCTCCGGCCGCTGTGTCCTTGGCGATCTTTGCCAGTGGGTGACGTTCCTCCGTAACCAGATCCACAACAGCTTCCACTGCCGTATTCACCAGTTCCAGCGCCATCACCATTCCGAACAGCCCCAGGCAGATGCACCACTCTGTCACGGAAATCCCAAGGATCAGTCCTGCGATCACCACAAGCGCTGCCACCATACAGTGGATCTTCATATTTCTTTCCTTGCGGATGCAGGTAAAAATCCCCTGAAACGCATATCCGAAGCTTTTATACAGCGGATCCTTCTTTCTGCCTGCCATGTTCCTCACCTGATTTCCTGTTTGAATTATTCCCTCCAACGGGAAGTATGGGATTATTATAACAAGTTTGTAGTAATATTTCCAGTATTCCGGAAAATTTATGAATATTTAAGGAGTATATGTGGTTATTCACAGACAACTGTTCAAGCGGATAAAAGCATCCGCATTCAGTTAAACCACACATACTCCTGATCCTGTTGCATATTCTGTAAAATTTCCGGATATCCTGAATTATTTTTCCGGATATATATACAGATGTCACATATTATTCCACATTTTTCAGTGCTTCATCCATGGGCACTTGACGGATTCTCCGGAATTCCAGCACTGCTACCACTGCATAGGCTACGATTCCGATCGCTGTCATTTTCACATAGATCATGGGATCCACCCACATGGTGATCCATCCCGAAATACTGGAAAGCATCATCTCGCGGAACAGCACTTCCATGATCTGCCGTTCAACCGGAAGGCTTAACAGCAGGCAGAACACCACCACAAGTGATGTGGAAAGTATATACAAACGGCTGATCTCACCATTTGTATAGCCCAGGATCTTGGTCATAGAAATCGACTGGGCATTTTTTTCGATGATGACCTTGGAAAGCAGATAGATCACCACCAAGAAAATGATCACGGAAAATCCATACATCATTCCCATCATATCTCCCATGGAGACATCCAGCTGCCTGGATATTTTTGTAAGAGCTTCCAGATCAATGACAGAGCCGATATATTTTGAAGGGATGTCCCGGATCTCTGTATCAGAGAAATATCCTCCAAAATAATCATCTCCAAATATCTATATGCGCTGTACCGGTCCGGCTCTTGCCAAAATCCAGTAAAACGTATATAATGTGGGAGTATCTGTATATTTTTAACCAAATAATCTTATTTTTAAAGGAGTGAATATTGAAAGTGGACCCTAGCGACACTTACCAGATAATCATATTACTTATTCTGCTGGCATTGTCAGCCTTTTTCTCATCTAACGAAACCGCGCTGATGTCGGTAAACAAGATCCGTCTCCGCTCTCTTGCAGACGAAGGAAACAAGCGTGCAGCCATGGCTCTCGATATCCTGGAGAACCAGACGCCCAAGCTTCTCAGTGCGATTCTCATCGGAAACAACATTGTGAACATTTCGGCTTCTTCCCTTGCAACCACACTTGCATACAGCTTTGGCGGCTATATGGTCAGCATCGTGACGGTGATCCTGACGGTTCTGATCCTGATCTTCGGTGAGATCACCCCCAAGAACTACGCAACCATTAACTCTGAAAAGATCACCCTCCGCTATATCCCGGTCTTTAAATTTCTTATGACCATCATGACACCGGTGATCTTCATCATCAATCTCTTTTCAAGAGGTGTGATGCGCCTGATGCGTGTGGATCCGGATGCAGCCAGCAAGGCCATGACCGAGGAGGAGCTTCGTACTATCGTGGACGTCAGCCATGAGGACGGTGTCATTGAATCCGACGAAAAAGAAATGATCTACAATGTGTTTGATCTTGGAGATGCCACAGCCAAGGATATCATGGTTCCAAGAGTACATGTTACCTTTGCGGATGTGGAATCCACCTATGATGAGCTGATCGATATTTTCCGCGAGGATAAGTTCACGCGTCTGCCGGTTTATAAGGACAGCCAGAACAACATTGTGGGAATCATCAACATGAAGGATCTTCTTCTTTACGACAAAAATGAGGAATTTGTTATCGATCATTTCCTCCGAAAGCCGCATTTCACTTACGAAACAAAAAGCATTTCCGATCTTCTTGTGGAAATGAAGGACTCCACCTTCAACATTGCCATTGTACTGGATGAATACGGTGATATGGCCGGACTGATCACACTGGAGGATATCCTGGAGGAGATCGTGGGTGAGATCCATGACGAATACGATGAGAAAGAGGACGAGCTTGTCCAGAAGATTTCCGACCGGGAATATATCATCGAAGGTTCCATGCATCTGGATGACGTAAATGATCATCTGGATACGGAACTGGATTCCGAGGATTATGATTCCTTGGGTGGATTTATCATCGAACATCTGGATCGTCTGCCTGTTGCCGGTGACGAAGTGATCACAGAGGACGGAATCCGTCTGATCGTAGAAAAGCTGGATAAAAACCGTATCGAGAAAGTGCATGTCTACCTTCCGGAAAAAGATCCTGAAACACTGGATAATACCGAATCCTGAGTAAGCAGGCTCCAGCTCCGTAACAAGGAACAGCTGATGTACCGAAAAAATATTTAATACTTAATATCATCCATATCGGAACTGTTATCGTAATCCCCGGCTCACCCGTTGAGCATCAGGATTTTTGATTGACAGTTCCGATATTTTATATTATAATGATAGAAAATTTTTATCCATATTTACTAAATGCAATGACAGGGAGTAGTACACAGTCTCCGGATGCACAGAGAGAAGATGGCCGGTGAAAATCTTCGTGACTGAACTGTGGAAGTAGCCCTCGAGCAGTGGACTGAACCATGGATCTTCATGCAGTAGCTTCATCGTCATTCCCACGTTACAGGGAGGCAGTATAATTTTGTACTGGCAGAGAGCAGAGTTTTACCTCTGAAAACAGGTGGTACCGCGGAATCATCCGTCCTGAGCATATTTTATCCGATATGCCGGGACTTTTTTATTGGAAAAATTTCTCGCGGCAGCCTTATCTGCTTAACTTTTCACATCATCAAAGGAGGGAACCAATTCATGAAACAGATTTCCGGAAACAAATTGCTTGTAAAAGCCTTAAAAGAAGAAGGCGTTGATGTTCTGTTCGGCTATCCTGGTGCCTGCACCATCGATATCAGCGATGAATTATATAAACAGAGCGGCATTGACATCATCCTGCCACGTCACGAGCAGGCCCTTGTACATGAAGCAGATGCCTATGCCAGAACTACCGGAAAGGTTGGCGTATGTCTCGTTACCAGCGGTCCCGGAGCTACCAACCTTGTTACAGGTCTTGCAACTGCCAACTATGACAGCGTTCCGCTTGTATGCTTTACCGGACAGGTTGCCCGTCACCTCATCGGAAACGATGCGTTCCAGGAGGTTGATATTGTCGGGATCACCAGAAGCATCACAAAATACGGTGTTACCGTCCGCAACCGTGAGGATCTTGGACGTATCATCAAGGAAGCCTTCTATATCGCACGCACCGGACGCCCAGGCCCGGTTCTCATCGACCTTCCAAAGGATGTAATGGCCGAGCTGGGAAGTGCTGAGTATCCGAAGACTGTCAATATCCGTGGCTACAAGCCTAACACCAGCGTGCATATCGGACAGCTGAAGCGTGCCCTCAAAATGCTGCAGAAGGCCAAAAAACCTCTGTTTCTTGCTGGCGGCGGTGTGATCATTTCCCGCGCGCAGGAGATTTTTACCCAGGTTGTTGAGAAAACTCAGATCCCGGTTGTCACAACCGTCATGGGACGTGGCGCCATTTCCACAAAGAACCCTCTGTTTATCGGAAATCTTGGTATGCACGGCGCTTATGCCGCAAACATGGCTGTGAATGAATGCGATCTTCTGTTTTCCATCGGAACCCGTTTTAACGACCGTATCACAGGCAAGCTCCATGAATTTGCCCCACATGCACAGATCGTCCACATCGATATTGACACCGCTTCCATTTCCAGAAATATTCATGTAGATATCCCCATCGTTGCCGATGCAAAAGAGGCCATCACAAAAATGGATGAATATGTACAGGAGTGCAACACTGAAAAATGGCTGAAACAGATCCAGGAATGGAAAGAAGATCATCCTCTTACCATGAAAGACCGTGGTATGATGGGACCTCTGGATATCATCGGTGAGATCAACCGCCAGTTTGACAAAGCCATTCTTGTTACCGATGTAGGACAGCATCAGATGCTGGTAAGCCAGTATGCAGACATCACTGAGAACCGTCAGCTGATCATGTCCGGCGGACTTGGAACCATGGGTTACGGCCTTCCGGGTGCCATCGGTGCCAAGATCGGCAATCCGGACACACCGGTCATCTCCGTTTCCGGTGACGGCGGCATGCAGATGAACATTCAGGAGCTGGCTACCGCAGTTCTGGAGGAACTTCCGATCATCTGCTGTATCTTTAATAATGAATATCTTGGAATGGTCCGCCAGTGGCAGAAGCTTTTCTACGGAAAACGCTACGCCATGACAAACTTAAAAGCCGGTGCACTCTCCCGCCGTACAGACGGACAGGAATATCCGGAATACACACCGGATTTCATCCGTCTCGCAGAGAGCTATGGGGCAAAAGGTATCCGCGTAACTGAAAAGGATCAGATCGCGGCTGCTTTCGAAGAGGCTAAGAAGAATACAAAAACTCCTACGATCATCGAATTTATCATTGATCCGGAGGAAATGGTTTACCCGATGGTTAAGCCGGGCGGTACTCTGGCTGATCTGATCATGGATTGTTAGGAGGAATGAATGATGGATAAAGGAATGAAAAAAAGATGGATCTCTCTCTACGTTGAAAACCAGGTCGGTGTTCTTTCCAAGATTTCCGGTCTTTTCTCCGGAAAGTCCTATAACCTGGACAGTCTTACTGTTGGAACCACCGAGGACCCCACAGTTTCCAGAATGACCATCGCCACAGTCAGCGATGATGAGACTTTTGAACAGATCAAAAAACAGCTGAACCGTATGATCGAAGTTATCAAGGTCATTGATTTTACAGATGTATTTGTTCGAATGAAGGAGATCCTTTACATCAAGGTAAAAGGCTGCTCCCCGGAAGACAAAGTGGAACTTTTCCAGATCGCTGAGACCTTCAAAGCCCGTGTCATCGACTACGGAAAAGACAGCCTTCTCCTGGAATTTGTCCAGACCGCAACCAAAAACGACGCAGTTATCAAACTGATCAAAGAAGAGTTCAAACACATCGAAGTTGTCCGCGGCGGAAGTGTTGGAATTGAATCGATCAGTATGATGGAAAGATAAAAGCGGAATAATACTCCGACAGAAAAACACGGGGCTGATGCTTTAACGATTAATAAATCGTGATTTTTACAGCCCCGAGTTTGTTCATATACATTCATTATTTCTGCATAAATTCAAGCACTGCCTCTTTCGTCGGAATCGCAGGGATTCCGCCTCTCTTTTGCACACACAATCCAGCAACTGCATTTCCCAAAACAGCACACTTTTTGATTTCTTCCCATTCCATTTTTTCAACATTCTTATTCATAGAAAGGATACTGCATAATACGCCTCCCCAGAATGAATCACCTGCCCCAGTCGTGTCGACCGCATGTGTCTGAAATGCTTTGATGATTTCTTTTCTGCTTTTTGTTGCCATAAGAACGCCCTGTTCTCCCAATGTAATAGCAACCAGCTTTGGTCCCATGGCAAGGAGTTGATCTGCAGCCTGCTCATAACTCTTCGCCTCTGTCAACAGAGTACTCTCTTCATCTGATACCTTCATGACATCTACCAATTCTATGACAGATCTCATTTTTTTCACTGCATACTCTTTGCTCTTCCAAAGAGACGAGCGATAATTTGGATCATAGGAAGCAATTCTCCCAATGCCACGATATCAACTTTTTCTTCCATTTTTTAGTTCCTCTACAATCTCGTTATAACGTTTTTTATTTAACCGGTAGAAAAATAATACAACCGCAGTCACAATCCACAGTACACCCGGAATCGTCGTAAATGCATGCTTCATAATTGAAAGTACAATTGCATTTTGTGTCTGATTTGCAATATAACCATATTTTCCAAGTAATCCTGCTAAAAGTGCTGTTCCAACTGCCATTCCGATTTTATTTCCAAGTGAAATAAATGCATACTGAAAACCGTCATTTCTAAGTCCGGTTTTCCACTCCCCATATTCCACACAGTCTGGAATAATTGCATAGATTGCGGTATTAAATCCAGAGAAGAAAAACTGTGTGAGACCAGATAATGCATAAAAAATAGCTGGTGATTCTTTGGCATTGAAGAAAAACATAGACAACATGGAAATTCCTGTAAATAAAGCAAAGAGAGATGCTGTTCTTCCTTTGTTATTCAACTTGCGGAATAATGGTTGAAAACAGGCTGCCCCGATGATAGAAGGAATAATAATGCACATCGAATAAGTTGTGTAGTAGGAGGCATTCCCTTCCACATATGTAAAATAATACAGAATATCTGCGTTTCTACCATATAATGTAAATCCAAATAATATCTGCCCTGCCAATGCAAGAAGATATGGTCTGTTCTGCATGACTGCTTTCAACTGTATCTTTACAGAAATTTTTTCTTTTTCCGGAGTAATCACTGCCTCTTTCGTCTTCGCAAAGCAGAAGAAATGACAGGCTGTAAAAATACATCCATATATGACCGCCACCGTCAGATATCCTGTCTTTGCACTGTGACTGCCGAATTTGCTGAGCAGCGGAACTGTGATAATATTTAACACACCAATTGCAATCATCGCTGCAACCGAACGGGATGTATTTATTTTTGCACGTTCATCAATATCCTGTGTCATAGCACCACACAAGGTTCCATATGGAATATTCACACAGGTATACCCCAAAACCAGCAGACAATATGTAATTACCATATAAATGATCTTTCCATTCTGCGGCCAGTCGGGTCTTGCCCAGAATGTCATAACAAGAAGAATCGCTGTAATTGGTGCCGCTACTAACAGCCATGGACGGTACCGTCCCCATCTCGATTTTGTTTTATCCGTAAGTCCCCCGACGATTGGATCATTGATCGCATCCCAGAATCTTGAAAAAAGCATAAGTGCTGACACAGCCGCCATACTGATTCCGAACACGTCTGTATAAAATATCATCAGAAAATTACTGACGAACATCCAGCTGAAATTACATCCGACATCACCAAAACCATATGCAATCTTACTGATCAGCGGTACTTTTCCATTTTTGTTTTCGCTTCCCATATGTCCCTCCTATTTTTATCAGAGTTTCTGACAGAACTCTATTCTTTCCTCATTTGGGCCCTTGATCATAAAAAACTTCACACCATTTTCCCAAAATGGCAGTTCTTCGATTCCGTCTGTAATAATTGTGTATTTTTCATTGCAGATTTTCTGATACATACTTTCAATGTCTTCCACATCAAGTGCAACATGTTGGTATGCACCGTCTGACATTGCCGCCTGCCCATTTTCAAAAGTCTCTATACAGTAATTTTTTATCTGTAAAAATGCCACTTTTTCCCCTGCTTTTTCATTATAAGACTGCATAATTACTTCAAATCCAAGACTCTTATAAAACTCAACTGTTTTCTGCAAATCGTTTGTCGGAAGCCCGATATGAGCAACTCCGACAATTCCATATTTATTTTCCATACGAACTCCTTACTTTTCACTGACGTTGATAATTACTTTCATCGTTGTCTCGCGGTTATCATCAATATACTGGTACGCCTTCAGATAATCTTTAAAAGCAAATGTCTTTGAGATGAGCGGTTTCAAATGAACTTTGCCCTCATTTACCAGTCTGATTCCATCTATGTAATCATCATGGCGGTACATCATCGTGCTCTTAATGTCAAGTTCGTGGTCATTTGCCACTGCAAGATCTACTTCTGCCATTCCTGCAAAAACAGCCACCAGTACGATCGTGCTTCCTTTTCTTGCATATTTAATTGCCTGTCCCATTGTGATATTGTTTCCGGCACAGTCGTAGATCACATCCGCCTTATCCGGTCCAAATGCTTCGATCATTGCCTCACCGAAGTCTTTATTTTTGGTATTCACACACACATCAATTCCACATTCTTTTGCCTTTGCCAGTCTAAGATCACTGATATCTGTGATCATCACTTTCGCTGCCCCCATTCCTTTTGCTGCCTGTGCCACGAGATTTCCGATCGGTCCTGCGCCAAGGACTACAATATTCATGCCAGCCACATCGCCCATCTGTTTTACACCATGAACTGCCACCGCAAGAGGTTCGATCATAGCTCCTTCTTCATAGGACATATCTTCTGGAATAGGTGTTACTTTAGATGCATCCACTGCAAAATACTCAGATGCTGTTCCTGTCGTCTGAAATCCCATTACTTTTAATTCCTCACAGAGATTATACTTTCCATGACGACATGGATAGCAATGTCCACAATATACCTGAGGCTCTATCGTCACCTTCTGTCCCACATGAAACTCTGTGACATTTTTTCCAAGTTCTGTAATCTCACCAGAAACCTCATGTCCCTGTGTTACCGGATATTTTGTAAACGGATGTTTTCCATGATAAACATGAATATCTGATCCACAAACACCAATATTCATAATCTTTACCAACACCTGATTTTCCTTTACCTCCGGAACCGGAACCTCTCTGAAAATAATTTCTCCTGGATTTGTCATTACCTGCTGTAACATAATTGTTTCCTCCTTATTTATATTGTTTTATTTGATCTTTTATAAATTGTTTTATTAAAGTAATTACATTATTATCCTGTAAACACGATTTGTCAATATGTTTTTCATAATTTTATATATTTCATAATTTTAAAATACATTTTTTGTGTATTTTTCACAATCAACACGAAAAAAACGGAAAGGAAACCGTAGTTACTGTTTTCTTTCCGTTTTTTACTATAATATCTTTTTCTAATTTTACACAACTTCTTGTTTTTCACACATATAAAGCGGACATCCTCATTCGCTTTGCAACCTGTCAGTGGGAGCTTTTAACTCCAACAGAGTGAACATCCCCTTCCCCAACGCTTAATGCCCTGCGCACCAGATGCGGTGTACTGCTTATCTGCGTTCAAAAAATTTACAATTCTGCCATATGTTTTGTAAAAAAGTATTTCGCAGCTCCAACAGCCGACGCTTCTTTCTTATACGAACAATTTTTTAAGTATGAAACATCATGCTCAAAGCCATTATATGCCATCACTTTTTCTCCCAGTGGTATCATATAATCTGACAATACACCTCCCACATCACCTCCGAGTATAATATCCATATCATATGCCATCCGCAGATTTGATATCAAAACAGCAAGATGATCCAGATACTCATTCCATGTCTGCAAATTTTTTTCATCACCACTTTCAATTTTTTCCATAAATGCATCCAGTGACTGCCTGTTATCTTGTGTCAGTACACTTGCAGCACAATATGCATCTGCACATCCTGATTTACCACAATAACACTTTCTTCCACCGGGAACGAGTATCATGTGACCAAACTCACCTGCTTTCTGGTTCTGCCCTCGAAACAGCTTTCCATCTATGCAGAATGCGCCTCCTAAGGTGTGGTTCAAAGACAGATATATCGCATTTGGATACATTTGTTTTTTTTCTGCAAGCATTGCAGCATTAGCATCGTTTTCAAAATATACTGGAATTTCCAAAGCCTGCTCTAAAAAGCGCAGACTATAATTCTCTATACCTAAAGCATGGGATTTTAAAACGATCCGTTCTTTCTGATCAATAATTCCCGGAATCGCCACTCCAATCCCAAGTAGCGTATCCTTCGCTAATTCGCCTTCAAGAAAAGTTTTGACCTTTTGTGCCACTTCTGTACAATAGGATAATTCTGCCGTAAATTTTAAACGGATGCGATCTTTTTTTATAATCTCATCTCCAAGATTTACTAATACCATTTCTATATGATTCGCTGTAATCAAAATTCCCATTGCATGACAGTATGACTTATTAATCCCTATACTTTTTGCCTTTCTTCCACCGGTCGAAGCATATTCCCCAGTTTCTTCCAACACCATTTTTTCTAACAAGTCATTCACATTTGCTAACACAGTCGGCATACTCAAATTTAAATCTTTTGCGATTCCCGCCTTGGATGTAACATGATTGTTCAGCACATAATTAATTATTCTTTTTCTTGTTATATTTTTTTTGTCTTTATTTTCCGTTTTCTTACCCTCTTTTATTAAATATATTATAAAAGAATTATATGCTTTTTTATTCTTCTTGTAAAGCAATGTTTTTTGACACTCCCCACAGCTAAAGCAGGGGGATTCTTGCTTCTCCCACTACTGCATTGGCAAACACCTTACGGTACTGCAATGTCTTACACAGTGTCCACAAGCTATATTTATACTGTTCCCGTATGC
>ENA-OQCE01000684-OQCE01000684.1-human-gut-metagenome-genome-assembly--contig:-NODE-684-length-16017-cov-2.187980_pt1 | contig 16017 bp, 20 predicted proteins | sample MGYA00242495_ERZ504572 | MGnify/ENA primary metagenome ERZ504572 (study PRJEB26092, sample SAMD00036228) | human gut metagenome | host: Homo sapiens | study: EMG produced TPA metagenomics assembly of...
ATTAGGATTCAATCTCTTATCTCTTTTGAAGCTGTTCCGAACTTTTATCCCATTGATTTAGTTGAGTAGTTACCCCTAAATCTATATATATCCTTTTACCGTCTTTTGTGACTCTTAGATATATAGGATAGCTCCCGTTCTTTCTTTTTGGTTACTCTTGTAAGCGACAATATTGAATTTTGCCATAACTAAATTATTTAATTGTTTTTCCTATTGCTTTAAGTACCTTAGGATGATACAAATATACTCATTTAGTTGCACAAATCATAGACTGAAAACCAAGTAGTTCGACTACTTTTCCATTTGTATATGCAAGACGTTTTTTTACCTCTCGATTACATTTTTATTACACTTTTCATCTCACTTAATCTCAATAGATATAACACATCATCCCATTCACAGGGTATTGTATCACTGATTTCTAACCCAATACCAATGAATACAAATATTCTTTCAACAGCTGGGGGGCGTGTGGTCGCTGGTTCGAATCCAGTCACCCCGACTGGTGAAAATGAAGGAGTTAAGTTTCTGCTTAGCTCCTTTTTCATTTCTTTCCTAAAATAAATCTACAACAACAGCTCAACGTAAAAAATCCCCGCTTCTTCCATTCTCTTTTGCCTAAGCCTAACCCGTTTTTCCCACACAAAAACAGCACTTTCCTTATTCTTTTTTGTTGAAAAGCAGCATGATAAATGTAGCCGTACCACAATAAAAACCCCGTTTTCCAGTTGCGGGCCCTGCGGTTGCCAACTGCGAACCGCAGGGTTTGCAGCTACGAGCTCTACAGCCGCAATTGGAAAGAGGAATACTACATGCTGTTGCAACATTATACAAGGTGCGATAGCGGAAAAACAACAAGGCAACATCACATTTATCTTACGCATTCGGGATGCAAAGTCACGGTTTAACCTTTTTTAGCCCCTGATATGAACAAAATCTCCCCAAATGCAGGAAATCTTGTTTTAAACAATAATACGCTGATTATAGGATGATTAAGAACTGAAAGACGGATAAAAAGAGCCTTTTTCCGTGACGACCGAATTTGGTCGTCACCTGTCGTCGTCCGTGTCACCACGTCTGTATCGCTCTCCCACAAAGGATAAAGACTAAAAGTGACGAGTGACGACCGTTTTTCTTTTTAACCCCTTTCTCTTATTCGGATAAGAATTGCTATTTTTGCAGATAAAAGAACAAAATTATGGGAGCAGGAAAATGGATTGGCGGTATCATCGGCTTCATGGCAGGCGGACCGCTCGGCGCATTGGCAGGATATGCACTCGGGTCGCTGATAGAGCTCGGTGGCAATACTGCAAGTTATACGACAGACTATGGCAACGGACAGACTGAGGAAGATGTCTTTGCCGGGCAACGGAACAGTTTTCTTTTTTCGATGCTGGTAATGGCCTCGTACATCATACGGGCAGACGGACGCATCATGCACAGTGAAATGGAATACGTCCGCAATTTCCTACGAACCAACTTCGGCGTTGCGGCAGTAGGCGAAGGCGAACGGATATTGCTCAACCTCTTCGAGCAACGCAAGCGAATGGACATGCAGAATCCTCTCGCATTCAGACAGACCATCCGTGATTGCGGCAGGCAGATAGCCGCCAACCTCACATACGAGGAACGCCTGCAACTGCTGGGATTCCTTGCCAACATAGCCCGGAGCGACAACAACGTCTGCCGCGAAGAGATAGAAGCGCTGAAAGAAGTGGCAACCTATATGGGACTGTCCGAAAAAGAAGTGGAATCCATGCTCAACCTGGGCGGCAACTCCCTGGAAGCTGCCTACAAAGTTCTGGAAATTCTTCCTACAGCCACCGATGAGGAGGTGCGTGCCGCCTATCGCAAACTGGTACTGAAGCACCACCCGACCGGGTAGCCACACTGGGAGAAGACATCAAACGCGCCGCCGAAGAGAAACTCCAGGACATCAACAATGCCAAAGAGATAATCTACAAAGCAAGAGGTATCAAATAGCCGCGAAAGACTGTCTCACCGAAAAAGGCTTCAATCCCCCCAAGAATATTAATAGAACCCTATCCGATATGAAGAAAATTTTTGCTTATCTCACACTGGGTTTCACTACCCTCACCACCTATGCCGCAACTCCTCTCTGGATGCGCGACATACAGATTTCACCCGACGGTACGGAAATCGTTTTCTGTTACAAGGGAGACATCTACAAAGTTTCCGCAAAAGGCGGTACGGCCACGCAGCTCACCACGCAGGAGTCTTACGAATCGTCTCCCGTATGGTCGCCGGACGGCAAACAGATAGCGTTTGCCAGCGACAGGCAAGGAAACTTCGACGTCTTCGTAATGCCGTCCGATGGCGGTGCGGCACAACGCCTGACCACCAACTCGGCAGGAGAAATCCCTTCCGCATTCACGCCCGACGGCAAGTATATCCTTTTCTCCGCCGCCATACAGGACCCGGCCGGAAGTGCGCTCTTCCCCAGTTCTGCCATGACCGAGCTTTATAAAGTCCCCGCAACCGGCGGACGCACCGAACAGGTATTGGGTACTCCCGCCGAAGCCCTCTGCTTCGACAAAACAGGCGACATGTTTTTCTACCAAGACCAAAAAGGATTTGAAGACCAGTGGCGGAAGCACCACACCTCTTCCATTACACGCGACATATGGATGTACGACTGCCGTACAGAGAAGCACACCAACCTCACCCGCCACGCGGGCGAAGACCGCAACCCCGTCCTCTCGCCGGACGGACAGACCTTGTACTTCCTGAGCGAACGCAACGGCGGTTCGTTCAATGTGTACTCCCTGCAACCGGTACACCCCGAAGCGGTAAAAGCGGTAAGCAGTTTCAAGACCCATCCCGTGCGCTTCCTCTCCATAAGCGGCAACGGAACATTGTGCTATGGTTACGACGGTGAAATATATACCCAGCAGGATGGCGCCGCCCCGCAAAAAGTACAAATAGAGATTATCCGCGACGACCGGCCCGATACAGCCCGCCTGACCTTTACCAACGGAGCCACCTCTGCAACCGTTTCGCCGGACGGCAAGCAAGTGGCATTCATCGCCCGTGGCGAAGTGTTCGTCACTTCGGCAGACTATGCCACAACCAAACAGATAACCCACACCCCTGCCGGTGAAAGCGGCCTGTCTTTCGCACCCGACAACCGCACGCTGCTTATGCCAGTGAGCGCAACGGCAACTGGCAGTTGTATCTTGCCAAAATAGTCCGCAAGGAAGACCCCAACTTCCCGAACGCCACCATTGTAAAAGAAGAGGCATTGTTGCCGTCAGCCACCGTTGAGCGTGCTTTCCCGCAATTCTCGCCCGACGGTAAAGAGCTGGCATTCATAGAAGACCGTACCCGCCTCATGGTGGTGAACCTTGATACGAAGAAAGTGCGCCAGATTACCGATGGCTCCACCTGGTACAGCACAGACGGCGGGTTCGACTATGCCTGGTCGCCGGACGGAAAATGGTTCACCCTCGAATTCATCGGCAACAGGCACGACCCGTATTCCGATATAGGTCTTGTCAGCGCACAAGGCAACAGCCCCATCATCAACCTGACCAACAGCGGCTACATGAGCGGTTCGCCCCGTTTTGCCCTCGACGGCAATGCCATTCTCTTCAAGACGGAGCGTTACGGCATGCGCGCTCATGCCTCATGGGGTTCGCAGGACGATGCCATGCTCGTTTTCCTCAATCAGGACGCCTACGACAAATACTGCCTGAGCAGGAAGACTACGAACTGCGCAAGGAGCTGGAAGCCGAACAGAAAAAAGCGCAAAGCAAGGACACTGCCAAAGGTAAGAAAGGCAGCAAGAAAGATGCAGGAAAAGAAAAAGCCGCGGACGATGACAAGGCTCAGGTAAAGGACATCACCGTAGAACTGAAAAACATGGAAGACCGCATGGTACGCCTCACCCCGAATTCCTCGGACATGGGCAGCGTCATCATCTCCAAAGACGGTGAGACCCTTTATTACTTTGCCGCCTTTGAAGGCGGTTACGACCTTTGGAAAATGGATCTCCGCAAGAAAGACACCCGGCTGCTTCACAAAATGGATGCCGGCTGGGCTTCCATGGAAATGGACAAAGACGGCAAGAACCTTTTCCTGCTGGGCGGCAAAACCATGCAGAAGATGAATATGGCATCCGATGAGCTGAAGCCTGTCACTTACCAAGCACAAGCCAAAATGGATTTGGCGACGGAACGCGAATATATGTTCAACCACGTGTACAAACAGCAGAAGAAGCGTTTCTACAACACCGATATGCACGGTGTAGACTGGGATGCCATGAGCGCCGCCTACCGCAAGTTCCTGCCTCACATAGACAATAACTACGACTTTGCCGAACTGTTGAGCGAATGGCTGGGCGAGCTGAACGTATCGCACACCGGCGGCCGTTACTACGCTTCCGGACAAAGCGAACCGACTGCCAGCCTGGGACTGCTTTTCGACTGGAATTACCGGGACAAAGGGATGCGCATTGCCGAAGTCATAGAGAAAGGTCCGTTCGATAACGCCTCAACCAAAGCAAAGGCAGGCATCATCATTGAAAAGATTGACGGCACAGAGATTACCCCTGAAATGGATTACTACACACTATTGAATGATAAAGCCAAAAAGAAAAACCTCGTCTCACTCTACAACCCGCAAACCAAAGAACGCTGGGAAGAGGTGGTAATTCCGATAAGCGGCAGCGCGCTGAATACCCTGCTCTATACCCGCTGGGTGAAACAACGTGCGGCAGATGTGGACAGATGGTCCGGCGGACGGCTGGGATATGTTCATATCGAATCGATGGGCGATGACAGTTTCCGTTCCGTCTACTCGGACATTTTGGGTAAATACAACAACCGCGAGGGCATCGTCATCGACACCCGCTTCAATGGCGGCGGACGCCTGCACGAGGACATCGAAATTCTATTCAGCGGCCAGAAATACTTCACGCAAGTGGTTCGCGGCCGCGAAGCCTGCGACATGCCCAGCCGCCGCTGGAACAAGCCTTCCATTATGGTGACCTGCGAAGCCAACTATTCCAATGCACACGGCACACCGTGGTGTACCGCCACCGGAATATCGGCAAACTGGTGGGTATGCCCGTTCCGGGAACCATGACAAGCGTATCCTGGGAGCGTCTGCAAGACCCGTCGCTCGTATTCGGCATCCCCGTGGTGGGTTACCGCCTGCCGACGGCAGCTACCTGGAGAACAGCCAACTGGAACCGGACATCAAAGTGGCCAACTCGCCCGAAACCATTGTAAAGGGTGAAGATACCCAACTGAAAGTTGCCGTAGAAGAACTGCTGAAAGAGCTGGATAAATGATGATTTCTTTTAGGCACGGATTTCGCGGATTTCACGGAAAAAGAACAAAGAAAATCTGTATTTTCCGTGTAATCCGTGCCTAAAAAGAAACAAATAGCAAGCGAATGTTAGTTTTGACACACCCTCTTTTTTGTATAACAATATGTCGGGGCTTCCGGCAGCTCCTTTTCAATCGCCCATATCATTCAGATGTATCTCCAATGCCTTCACCGAGATATAAATCTCATACACCGAAATTGCCAGCGAGATAATCAGCAGCACCAATGCCAGGCCGAAGATATAGACCGATACCAGATGAAGCCGGATATAGATAAAGAACATGCTGACCACACACAGCAGCAGGCTTGCTATGCCGGTTACCTGCATAGCCCGCGTCAGGTAAAGCCGTTGCCGCAGATTGGCAATCTGTGCGGCCGTCACCGATGAATGACTCTTCTGATGTTGCTCTTTCAAAGCACGTACAAGACCGGCATAGGACAGAAAACGGTTGGTATATGCCAACATTATCAAAGATATTGCCGAAAACAGCAAAGCGGGGGTAGTTAAATCAATTTCCATAAAACGTTTTTCTTCATTCTTTTAAAACCTGCAAAGGTAAGCAATAAAACCGAAAAGGAAAATAGCCTTCCCTATCTAACTTTTTTCCATTACCTTTGTTCCCAAGAAAAGACCTAATTCATCAAAGCCTATGTTCACAGACTTGCTCAATTCCTCTTATTTCGCCCTGTTCCTCATCGTAGCCCTCGGCTTCATGTTGGGAAGGATTAAAATCAAAGGATTGTCACTCGACGTATCCGCCGTTATTTTCATCGCCCTGCTATTCGGGCATTTCGGCGTCATCATCCCCAAGGAGCTGGGTAACTTCGGACTCGTACTGTTCATCTTCACCATCGGCATACAGGCGGGACCCGGCTTCTTCGACTCCTTCCGGAGCAAAGGGAAGACCCTCATCATCATCACCCTGCTCATTATCTGCTCCGCCGCCCTCACGGCAACGGGGCTGAAATATGCCTTCGACATCGACACGCCGAGCGTGGTGGGACTCATAGCCGGAGCGCTTACCAGTACGCCGGGACTTGCCGTTGCCATTGACAGCACCCACTCGCCGCTGGCATCCATTGCCTACGGTATCGCCTATCCGTTCGGAGTAATCGGCGTTATCCTGTTCGTGAAACTGCTGCCCCGCATCATGCACATCGACCTCGACCGGGAAGCCCGCCGCCTGGAGAAAGAGCGCCGCGGACAGTTTCCCGAATTGCTCACCTGCATCTACCGTGTCACGAACCCCGTAGTTTTCGGACGCAGCCTGATGCAAATCAATGCCCGTGCCATAACCGGTGCCGTAATCTCCCGCCACAAGCACGGCGAGCAAATCTCCATCCCCACCGCACACACCGTGCTCCGTGAAAACGACTACATACAGGCAGTGGGCAGTGACGAAGCCCTGAACCAGCTTGCCACCCTGGTGGCGAACGCGAGGAAGGGGAACTCCCGCTCAGCCACACCCAAGAGATAGAATCCCTGCTGCTGACCAAAAAGGATATGATAAACAAGCAACTGGGCGACCTGAACCTGATGAAGAACTTCGGCTGTACCGTAACGCGTGTCCGCCGAAGCGGAATAGACCTTGCCCCCTCGCCCGACCTCGCGCTGAAATTCGGCGACAAGCTGACGGTGGTAGGCGAAAAGGAAGGACTGAAAGGACTGGCGCGCCTCTTGGGCAATAACGCCAAAAAAACTGTCCGATACCGATTTCTTCCCGATTGCAATGGGTATTGTGCTCGGAGTGCTGTTCGGCAAACTGAATATATCCTTTCCCGGCGGTTTGTCGTTCTCACCGGGACTGACGGGCGGTATCCTGATAGTGGCCCTGTTCCTCAGCGCAATAGGCAAGACAGGTCCTGTCATCTGGTCGATGTCGGGCCCTGCCAACCAACTGCTGCGACAGTTGGGACTGCTGCTGTTCCTCGCCGAAGTAGGTACGTCGGCAGGAAAGAACCTGGTTGCCACCTTTCAGGAAAGCGGCTGGCTGCTGTTCGGAGTAGGTGCAGCCATTACCCTGGTTCCCATGCTGATAGCCGTGATTGTAGGCAGGATGGTGTTTAAAATCAGTATTCTCGACCTCTTGGGAACCATTACCGGCGGCATGACAAGTACCCCCGGTCTGGCGGCCGCCGATTCCATGACCGACAGTAATATTCCGAGCGTGGCATACGCAACGGTCTACCCCATTGCAATGGTATTCCTCATACTGTCCATTCAAATCATAGCTACAATGATTTAAGACAATGAAAGCACTGGATAAAGAAACAGCTATTGCCCGGATGAATACGTTCGGGCGCAACGGTACGCCCTTCCTGTTTGTTATCGACTACATGCAGGAACATTCGTACGTAGAACCTCTCGACGGGATAGATACGTCCGTATGCCTCTACCAGTTCAGAGGAACAGGCAATGCACCTGATGCCGATGCCCGGTATGCCGGAACGATAGACTGGGAATTCACGCCGCCCGCTCCCGCCGACTATCGCCGTTCTTTCGATACCGTGAGGCGCAACCTGCTGGGCGGCAACAGCTACCTGACCAATCTGACATGCAAAGTGCCGCTCCGCACCAACCTGACGCTGAAAGATGTGTTCCTGCATTCACACGCCCTGTACAAGCTCTGGCTGAAAGACCGGTTCGTCTGCTTCTCGCCCGAAATCTTCGTCCGCATGGAAGAGGGCAGGATAAAATCCTTCCCGATGAAAGGCACGATTGACGCCACCCTGCCCCATGCCGAATCAATCTTGCTGGACGATGCCAAAGAAGCTGCCGAACATGCCACGATTGTAGACTTGATACGCAACGACCTCAGCATGGTTTCCGAACATGTCACCGTAGCGTCCTACCGCTACATAGACCGCCTGCAGACCAACAAAGGGCCTATCCTGCAGACAAGCTCCGAAATATGCGGCATGCTGCCCGGCGATTACACAAAGCGTCTCGGCGATATTCTGTTCAGCCTGCTGCCCGCCGGCTCCATTACCGGCGCTCCCAAACCGCGTACCATGCAAATCATTGCCGAAGCGGAAGGCTACGAACGGGGATTCTATACCGGAGTCATGGGCTGCTACGCCGACGGACGGCTGGACAGCGCCGTCATGATACGCTTCATCGAGCAGGAAAACGGACAGCTCTATTTCAAAGCCGGCGGCGGCATCACCGCCCAAAGCCGTTGGGAAAGCGAATACAACGAAGTAATACAGAAAATATATGTGCCGATTTATTGAAACCATACGGGTGGATTGCGGAGAAGTGCGCAACACGGCTTACCATGAACAGAGAATGAACGATACCCGTACGCACTTCTGGCCTGAAAGCCCCGCTCTGCAACTGGCCGGCTACCTGCCCGCCATTCCCGGAAGCGGCGTACACAAGTTGCGTATAGTGTACGGGCAAAACGGCATCGAGGAAGTGACCTGTACCCCTTATACCCTGCGCCCCGTCCGCTCACTGGCACTGATACAGGCCGACGACATCGACTACGCCTGCAAAAGCACCGACCGCAGTGCGCTCAACCGGTTGTTTGCCCGGCGCGGCGCGTATGATGATATTCTGATTGTACGCCGCATCTGCTCACCGACACCAGCATCGCCAACATCGCCCTCTTTGACGGCAGCCATTGGCATACTCCGCAACATCCTCTGCTGAAAGGGACCAAACGTGCCGAACTGCTGGACAAAGGTATTCTTACGGAAAAGGACATACGCATGGAAGAACTTCCGGCTTATTCCACCGTCCGCCTGTTCAATGCAATGATAGACTGGGGCGAAGTGGAACTGCCCGCCGATTGCCTGCATCCGGTATTCTGAAAAGCACGAATGTGGAGCCAACAGTTTCCATTTCCCAAAGATTTGTCTTACTTTTGCAAGCGGAGTATAAAGTCATCCGCTACCGTAACTTAACAAATACAACTATGCGTTATACCGTTTCCGCTCCCGATGTACCGATGCATGCCGCTATCCGGCTGCCGGCATCCAAAAGTATCAGTAACCGTGCGCTTATCCTGCACGCCCTTGCCCATGGCAGGCAGGCACTCTGCAATCTGAGCGATTGCGACGATACCCGCGTCATGGTGCGTGCGCTGCAAGGCAATCCCGAACATATAGACATCATGCAGCAGGGACGGCCATGCGTTTTCTCACCGCCTACCTCAGCGTAACGCCCGGTGTCCGTATCATTACCGGAACGCAACGTATGCAGCAGCGGCCCATCCGTATTCTGGCAGACGCCCTGCGCCAGCTCGGTGCAAACATCGAGTACGCAGGCAATGAGGGCTTCCCGCCCCTGCGCATCACCGGTTCGGAATTGCAAGGCTGTGAAATATCACTTGCCGGAAACGTGAGTTCACAATATATATCCGCCCTGCTGATGATAGGAGCTGTTCTTCCCCAAGGGTTGCATCTGCATCTTACGGCTGTATCATTTCCCGTCCTTACATCGACCTAACCCTCAAGCTCATACGGGACTTCGGCGGACATGCCGAATGGAGTTCCGAAAACAGTATCACTGTATATCCCGGCGGTTACCGGGATGTTCCGTTCACTGTAGAGAGCGACTGGAGCGCGGCATCCTACTGGTATCAGATATTGGCGTTGAGGGGGAATGAAAAACGGAAAACGGGGAGTGGAGAGTCACCGAAAGGGAATGAAGAGGAAACGGTAGAGCTGCTCGGACTGTTCCCCCACAGTTATCAGGGTGACAGCCGCGGTGCGGAGATTTTCTCCCGCCTGGGCGTACACACCGAATACACGGACAAGGGGGTGCGGCTCACACTTGCGGGGACGCCCGTTGACCGCCTTGAAGAAGATATGGTAGATATTCCCGACCTTGCGCAGACCTTTGTCGTCACTTGCTGCCTGATGAATATCCCTTTCCGCTTTACCGGCCTACAAAGCCTCAAAATCAAGGAGACCGACCGCATCACCGCCCTTATCGCCGAACTGCGCAAATTAGGCTATGCGGTACGTTCCGAGCAGGACAGCATCCTGCTGTGGGAGGGTGAACGCTGCCCTGCCGAAAGCGCTCCCGTTATCACCACCTACGAAGATCACCGCATGGCAATGGCATTTGCCCCCGCCTGCATCGCACTGCCGCAGATAAGGATTGACGAGCCCCAGGTAGTATCCAAATCCTATCCGGGCTATTGGAAGATTTGAAGCAAGCAGGCTTTACCATCTGTCATTAACATCGCCCGACGCACCGCTGCGGACAGCCTGATTGCATGACAACCGAAAAGCATTCCGGCACACTTTCTTTTTGCCTGTTCAAAAGCGGGCAGATACGAAAACAATGTGTATCTTTGTCCGTTCTATTGTATAAGGACATTTTTTTCAAGGAAAGAGAACGTATGTGGATACTGATTATTAGCCTGATTGCCCTTGCCGTCGTAGCTGCCATAGCCGGAACCGTACGCAACCGCAGACTCCAGAAGAAAATTGACAATGGCGAACTGGACGCTATGCCCGAAGTACAGGAAGTGGATGCGGAATGTTGCGGACAGCACGAGGTATGCGAAAAAGAGAGCCTGCTCGCCGCCGTCAGCAAGAAGATAGAATACTATGACGACGAGGAGCTGGACAAATACATCGGAACCGCTCCCGACGAGTATACGCCCGAACAGGAAGATGAGTTCCGTGACGTGTTCTACACCATGCAGTCGGAAGACGTGGCAGGGTGGGTGCGCAGCCTGCAACTGCGCGGCATTGCACTGCCCGACAATATAAAAGACGAAGTATTCCTGATTGTAGGAGAAAGAAGAAATAATCACTAACCCCCGCCGCATGGAACTTTTACAATATACATTCTTTCAACATGCCCTTATCGGCAGTCTGCTGGCAAGCATTGTCTGCGGAATTATCGGTACGTACATCGTCACCCGGAGGCTGGTTTTTATCAGCGGCGGACTGACGCATGCCTCTTTCGGCGGTATAGGCCTGGGACTGTATGCGGGGATTTCACCGATTCTGTCGGCAGCGGTCTTTTCCGTACTGTCGGCATTCGGCGTGGAATGGCTCAGCAAGCGGAAAGACATGCGCGAGGACTCTGCCATTGCGGTATTCTGGACACTGGGAATGGCATTGGGCATCATATTCACATTCCTGTCTCCCGGATTTGCACCCGACCTCTCCGCCTACCTGTTCGGGAATATCCTGACTATTACGTTTGGCGACATCGCCCTGCTGGGCGGACTGGCAGCACTGCTCATCCTGTTCTTCTCGTTTTTCCTGCATCCGATAATCTATGTGGCATTCGACCGCGAATTCGCCCGCTCGCAAGGAATACCCGTACAGACCTTTGAGTATGTACTGATGATGTTCATTGCGCTGACTATCGTAGCCTGCCTGCGTATGGTAGGCATCGTGCTGGTTATCTCATTGCTGACAATCCCGCAGATGACTGCCAATCTCTTTTCACATAGGTTTCACCGCATCATCTGGCTATCTGTGGGCATCGGTTACCTCAGTTGCCTGGGCGGACTGCTCATTTCATACTATCTCAATGTTCCTTCGGGAGCAGCCATCATCTTCTTCTCCATTATTATTTATGCAATCTGTAAAGGGGGAAAAAGTTTTTGGTTATCTTTGCAGAAAAATACAAAATAATGGAAATCAAGATTCAGTCATTAGACCAGATTCATGAAGCCGCCCGCCGGTTCGTCGAGGCAATGGGCGACAATACCGTGTTTGCTTTTTACGGCAAAATGGGAGCCGGCAAGACCACCTTTATCAAGGCGGTTTGCGAAGAGCTCGGCGTATCCGATGTCATTACCTCCCTACTTTCGCCATCGTAAACGAATACCGTTCCGAAATTGCCGGAGAGTTGATTTACCACTTCGATTTCTACCGGATCAAGAAACTGGAAGAGGTGTACGATATGGGATACGAAGATTATCTGTACAGCGGTGCGCTCTGCTTCATCGAATGGCCGGAACTGATTGAAGAGCTGCTGCCGGGAAATACCGTAAAAGTCACTATCGAAGAGATAGAAAACGGTGAACGGAAAGTTACACTGCAACCGCTGGATTAGTACCGGCCGTTAATCATCAACCACTAATCGCGCTACATGAGCCAGTACATCGTTCAGGGTATCTTTGCCGTTGCGGGAATTATCTCCCTGCTGGCTGCAATCTTAGATTGGGATTGGTTCTTTACCGCCCAGAACACGCAGTTTGTCGTACGGAATGTAGGCCGCCGGCAAGCACGCTGGTTTTACGGGGTATTGGGAATGATACTTATCGGCACGGCGGTATTCTTTTTTCTGAATACTCCGCCGGTAGCATAAACGGAAAGACTGATATACAACATACCGGAAAAAAGGAAAGGCGCAGGTTTTCATCCCGCGCCTTTCCTTTTTCATTATAATCCAAACTGTGAATTACTCATCCTCCAATGACTCCGTGTATTCCATTTCGCCCTGCACGATGAAAAGGATTTCATCCGGATCATAATCGCCCATTTCGTCTTTATGAGCTTCCTTGATGATGTAATCTACGATTTTTCCCAGATCGACTTCGATATATCCGTCACTGTCGGGCTGCACATCGAGGATGCCGCTCTCGGAATAATACTCGTCAATCAAATCGAGGAAATAATAAAACTCATCGTCAGAGAACTTCTCTTTCAACTCCTGCGGCAAATAGTTTTTGATGTACTCAATGGTCTTTTCATCATCGAGATCATTCTTCAAAAAATCGTCTTCCAGTCCCATAGTTTTATATTTTTAAAGGATTAATAGTACCACCAGCTTACAACAGTGCTTCAATTTTCGCTGCATAAGTCGGTTTAGGAGCAGAACCACCTGCTTGTCCACCAGTTCTCCATTCTTGAAGAACAGTACAGTAGGAATATTGCGAATACCGTATTCGGCGGCAACATCTCCGTTTTCGTCTACATCGCATTTACCGATAAGCGCTTTGCCTTCATATTCGCCGGCCAGTTCTTCAATGATAGGCCCCACCATTTTGCAAGGTCCGCACCACGGCGCCCAAAAATCAATTACCACAGGTTTACCCTCTGCCAGGATTTCCTTGAAGTTGTTGTCTGTAATTTCTAATGCCATTTCTTCTAAATATTAAGTTAAATATCAATCCAACAGTACAGTATCAGCGTTATCCGCCTACTGCCATCAGTGAAGCAAAGATAATTAATTTATCCGAAAATCAAGCTCCGGACGTTCTTTTAAATAAGAAGATCAGCTCACGGCCTACGGAAAGCTTCACCGGACGGGACACCAGGTCAAGGGTCATCTTGCTCTCCGGGTCGGTCACTTTAAAGTAAAGTTCCGTTGTACCGGGACGCTCCTTCGTCAGTTCCGCCAATTCCGTCACCAATGCCTTGTTCAGCACGCCGAGCGGGATAAGGATCGTTATCTTCTCTATCAGTTTTTCCTTTACATCGGGAAGCAGTTCCATTGAGGTAATCTTCAGCTCCAGTTCGTCCTGCCGCCACTGTCTAGGCTGGCAGCGCGCCTTTATATAAAGAAGGTACGCTCGCCCAGGTATCCCTGGTAAGTCACCCAGTCGTTTCCGAAGAAAGGCAACTCTGCCGAACCGGAATAGTCCTCTATCTTGCAATGCCGTAAGGATTGCCGTTTTTACTGATGCCCCGACGGACGGAAGTAACGATGCCCCCCATAGTTATTTCACGTCCCACAAGGGCGGTCTTGTCCTCCAGTTCCGCCATGTGTGTGTTACAAACATATTCCAGCACCACGGCATATTCATCCAAGGGATGAGCGGAGAGATAAATGCCTACCAAGTCCCGCTCCTTGTTCAACCGGTCGAGATCACTCCAACGTTCTGCCTGCGGAATTTCGGGAGTGGCTATGTCCACTACATTTTCTCCGCCGAACAGGGAGTTGACCGCTGCTGCCTTATCTGCCTGATAACGGTTGCCATAGCGTACCAATGTTTCAATAAAGACTTCATTCTTGGTATTGACGGCAAAATACTGTTCGCGCTTCAACTCAGGGAAGCTGTCAAAACCACCGGCAAGGGCAAGACATTCCAAGTTCTTCTTGTTGCAGGCATTCAGATTGACGCGCTGCACAAAATCGAAAATACCGGTATAAGGCCCGTTCTTCGCACGCTCTTCCATGATACTTTGCACAGCACCCTCACCTACTCCTTTCACCGCACCCAATCCGAAACGGATATTACCTTCGGGGTTCACGGTAACTTCAGGTTCGATTCGTTCACATCGGGTCCAAGCACTTTGATGCCCATGGACTTACATTCGTCCATGAGTTTGGTTATCGTCGTTATATCGGACAAGCTTCGGCTCATTACGGCAGCCATGTACTCTGCCGGATAATTGGCTTTCAGGAACGCCGTCTGATAGGCAACCCATGAATAGCAGGTGGCATGAGACTTATTGAAAGCATAGGATGCAAACTTCTCCCAGTCCGCCCAAATCTTTTCGAGCACCTTCGCATCGTGTCCGTTCTTCTGTCCGCCAGCAATGAACTTCGGCTTCATATGGTCCAGCTTGTCGCGCAGTTTCTTACCCATTGCCTTACGCAAGGCATCGGACTCACCACGGGTAAAGTCTGCCAACAAACGGGACAGAAGCATCACCTGCTCCTGATAGACGGTAATGCCGTAGGTATCTTTCAGATATTTCTCCATGATGGGAATATCATACTCGATAGGCTTGCGTCCCCATTTACGGTCGATGAAGTCAGGGATATAGTCCATAGGCCCCGGACGATAAAGGGCATTCATGGCAATCAGGTCCTCGAAAGTACTTGGCTGCAACTCGCGCAGGTATTTCTGCATGCCGGCGGACTCGAACTGGAAGGTACCGATAGTCCGTCCGTCGCAATATAATTTATAGGTAGCGGGGTCTTTAATGGAAATCTTGTCGATATCCAACGACAGTCCCCGGTGTAAACGTACATTTTCAACGGCTTCCTTGATAATGGAAAGGGTCTTCAGTCCCAGGAAGTCCATTTTAATCAATCCGGTATCTTCAATGACCGAACCCTCGTACTGGGTAACGAGCATCTTCTCTCCCGTTTCCTTATCATCTGCCGTGCTCACAGGAACCCAGTCGGTGATGTCGTCACGACAGATAATCGTACCGCAGGCATGCACACCCGTACCGCGCACGTTACCTTCCAGCATCTTGGCATACTTCAACGTATCGCGCACCAACGGGTCGGGCGATGCTTCTGCAGCCTGAAGCTCAGGTACATAAGCGATGGCATTGGGAAGATTCAGTTTCTTATCGGGAATTTTATCGGGAACTAATTTTGCCAGACGGTCGGATTCCGACAAAGGCAGCTTTTGTACACGGGCGACATCCTTGATGGCCAGTTTGGTTGCCATAGTACCATACGTGATGATATGCGCCACCTTCTCCTGACCATACTTTTCCGTTACCCAGCGCAATACTTCACCGCGTCCGTCATCATCGAAGTCCACATCGATATCAGGCAAAGAGATACGGTCGGGATTCAGGAAACGCTCGAACAGCAGGTCGTACTGGATAGGGTCTATCTTGGTTATGCCAAGCAGTATGCCACGGCCGAACCGGCAGCCGAACCACGTCCCGGTCCCACCGAAACGCCCAATTGCGTACGGGCGGCATTGATGAAAGTCCTGTACAATCAAGAAGTAACCGGGAAAACCCATCGATCTTCAATAACGTACGTACAAC
>ENA-OQCE01000685-OQCE01000685.1-human-gut-metagenome-genome-assembly--contig:-NODE-685-length-16008-cov-2.238146_pt1 | contig 16008 bp, 21 predicted proteins | sample MGYA00242495_ERZ504572 | MGnify/ENA primary metagenome ERZ504572 (study PRJEB26092, sample SAMD00036228) | human gut metagenome | host: Homo sapiens | study: EMG produced TPA metagenomics assembly of...
CGGGCAGGTTATTATTCCCTTCCTGCATATGCGGGAGTAACGATTCGGGGTATCGAGGATAAATAGAATCGAGCGAGCACTGTTTAATAATCAAATTGGCTATAGAGGTTATGCGGCAGAGCTTTCCGTCTTGGAAAGGAACTCTGCCGTATTCCTGTGGAGCCAATATAGCGCTATGAATGCTTTACAAATAAAAAAAGATTGGAGAGATGACAAGTGACGATTCGAAGAGGAGATATCTTATGGGCGGATCTCGGTATGTTCCCGACAACTTCGGTTCAGGGTGGAGTAAGACCGGTGATCGTAGTAAGTAACAACAAAGCTAATACATACAGTTCAGTCATTACAGTAGTTCCGCTGACGTCAAGAATATATAAGAAGCGGTATTTGCCAACACATGTATTTATCAGCAAATATGATATGACGGGAATCCGAAAAGGAAGCCTGGCACTGGCTGAACAGGTTATGAGCATTTCTACGAAATGTATTATTGAGAAATGCGGAAGAGTAAATAAGTGGAGCCTGGATCGGGTACTGAAAGCAGTACGGATTCAGATGGGAATGGAAGGAGAAGGGCATGACGGCAGAGGAATATAGAAACTATCTGGAAACGGATTTTGATGATGTAGATCTGAAGGAATTGAAGGACATCCGAAAAATAAGGATTGACCGGAATCAGACGAAAGAAAAAAGAATAGCTCAATATCTTAGACAAGTGGGAAATCCCTATCTTGTCTGTATAGGAAATGTAAAAGTGAAAATACGGTTTGCAAACAATGGAGTATCTTTTGAAGATGCATTTGAGGAACTTTTGCTTTCTGTATAAAAAGTGGTGGTAAAATCTGAAGAGTTATGTTAATATGGAGACGAGGAATTCAGGACTCCTCATTTCTATTAGGACAAAATCGACTCACCCTCTGGGTTTTACCAATGTTGATGGAAAGGTAAAACTAAGGAGGATGAAGATGAATCAAATTAACAATTCAAAGAAAATCTATCATGCAGCCATTTATGTTCGTTTATCGAAAGAAGATGGCGATGTTGCTACTGCTGGAAAGCGTGAAAGCAACAGTATCTCAAATCAGAAAGATCTGATAAAAAATTTCCTAAAAGATAAAAAGGATATAGTTGTTGTATCAGAACGGGTGGATGACGGTTACAGCGGTTCTAATTTTGAACGTCCTGCATTTCAGATGATGCTGGAAGATATCAAAAAAGGAATTGTGGATTGTGTCGTTGTAAAAGACCTTTCCCGTTTTGGACGTGAGTATATTGATGCCGGAAAATATATCGAAAGATTATTTCCGGCACTTGGCGTGCGGTTTATTGCGGTCAATGATCATTATGACAGCCTGGAAGGGAAAAGTCAGGCAGACGAAATCGTGATTCCCTTCAAGAATCTCATTAACGATGCATATTGCCGTGACATTTCTATCAAAATAAGAAGCCACCTGGAAGTAAAGAGAAAAAATGGGGAATATATCGGAGCGTTTACACCGTATGGCTACCAGAAAGATTCAGATAATAAAAACAAACTGGTGATAGATGCATATGCGGCAGGTATCGTCAAAGAAATTTACCGCATGAAATTATCAGGTATGAGCCAGACAGCAATTGCCAATGCATTGAACAAACAGGGTGTTCTTTCACCAATGGAATACAAGCACAGTCTTGGAATAAGGATCAGGATAATTTTAAAACACACGAACAGGCAGAATGGAGCGCCATGTCGGTAAAAAGAATCCTTGAAAATGAAGTATACACTGGAACTCTGGTGCAGGGAAAAAGAACAACACCAAACCATAAAGTAAAAAAAATTGATGAAAAAGCCGGAGACAGATTGGGTTAGAATTGAAAAAAACCATGAGGCTATCGTATCAGAACGAGAATTTGCACTGGTGCAGAGATTATTAGGGATAGATACAAGGACTTCTCCGAACGAGGAAAAGGTATATCCATTATCTGGACTTGTGGTTTGTGGAGACTGTGGGGCAATGATGATCAAACGGGATGTTCCGGCAGGAGGAAAGGTATACGCTTACTATATCTGTTCCAGACATGCGGCTACGAAAGCGTGTGCAGCACACAGAATACCAATGGGCAAACTAGAAGAAACAGTATTGGAACTGGTAAAAATCCATATTGAAAATATCCTTGATATGAAAAAAATCATGGATTTTATCCATGAAGTACCATTTCAAGAATTGGATATAAAAGAACTGGAAATTAGAAAAGAAGCAAAAGAAAAAGAAGCCGTGCGATGCCGGGAGTTAAGAGATTATCTATATGAGGATTTCCGTGAAGGAATCATTCAAAAGAAGATTATAAAGAGCTTCATGACGGGTACACAGAAAAACGGAAAAAAGCCGAGGAAGCAGTCCGAAGCATTGATCAGCAGATCAGTGAAGTCCTGGAATCAAAAAGTGATAAATATCATTGGCTGGATTATTTTGCCGAGCATCAGAATATACAGGAACTTACAAGAACTGTTGCTGTTGAACTGATTGACCAGATATTAGTATATGACAAAAAACATATTGAAGTCAGATTTAATTTTGATGATTGTTATCAATCTTTGTTACGGCAGATACAGTCGGTGGGATGCGATGTCAGCACAGGTATGGACGGAAGAATAGAAATTCAAAAGAGGGAGGTCGTATAAATGGCTCGAAAATCAAGAAAAGTAGATTATGTGAATGTTGGAAATAAAGAAAATTTGGTTACAGAAGCTGAAAACCAGTGTGAAAAAGTTTCACATGCAGCCCTTTATGCAAGGCTTTCCTATGAGAGTGAAAAGAACAGAGAAAGAAATACGATAGAAACGCAGATGGTTCTGCTTCATAATTTCGTAAAAGAACAGAAAGATATCGTGGTTGCAAAGGAATATTATGATATATCTAAAACCGGAACTAATTTTGAGAGAGATGGTTTTAATGAGATGATGCAGGACATCAAAGAGGGAAATATTGACTGTGTTATTGTTAAAGATCTTTCTAGACTTGGAAGAAATTATGTAGAGGCAGGAAGCTATATTGAAAGAGTGTTCCCATTCTTTAATGTGCGTTTTATTTCGGTGAATGATCATTATGATTCGTTCAGAGATGACATAAGCCTGCTGATCAGCATGTCAAACGTGTATAATGAGTTTTATTCCAGAGATTTGGCAAAGAAAATAAGAAGTTCATACCGGACGAGCTGGGCAAATGGCGAATTTCCTTCCGGTCAGATGGCTTATGGTTATGAAAAAGACAAGGATAATCCTCATCAGCTGATTCCAGATCCGGTAGCGGCACCAGTGGTGAAAAAGATATTTCAGTATTTTATTGATGGAATGACTTATGCAGAGATTGCCCGGAAATTAAATGCGGATGGGTATCTCTGCCCGAAAGCCTACAAGCTGGATAAAGCAGGAAAAGCAAATGAAAAGTCAGCGACATGGACATGGAGTGGAGGAACAGTCCACAAAATCCTTGAGAATCAATATTATGCCGGTGATAGTGTGCATAATCAGTTTACCAATGATTCCTGGGCAGCACAGAGACAGAAAATGAATCAGAAAGAAGAATGGATCATTATCAAAAATACCCATGAGGCACTTGTGAGCAGAAAGGATTTTGATGAGGTACAGGAAAAGATTGGTCATATCGTAAAACGGGTTAATGAAGCTCGTAAATCAAATGGCAATAATGTAAGAGACTTCAACTTTTTCAAGCAGAAAATTGTATGTGCAGACTGTGGAAAAACCATGTATTTATATGGGAAAACAAAAGGCAATCATCGTAGGTTTTACTGTGGAAATAATAGCTCCACGGGAAGTGTACGCCACATTCTATCACTGATTTGGAAGTGAATGATTATGTACTGCGTGTGATACGTGCACATATCAATGTATATGTTGAAAATGTAGATTTGATTCGGCGGTTGAATCAAAGACAGGAAAGCATTAAAAAATATGATGTGTTTAACAGGGAAATCAAGAAATGCCGGAAAGAACTGGAAAAAGTGGCAGTACACCGGGAAAGATTGTTTGAGGATTATGTGTGCCGTATTATTGATGCAGAGCAGTATGAAACATTTTCAAAGCAGGATGCGGAAACAGAAAAAGAGATCCAGAATAACATGGAAATTTTATTAAAGCATCAGGTTGGATATGAAAAAAATTTTCAACACAGAGGAAGAATGGGAAACATTGATCAATAAATACCGCAATACGAGAACGCTGACAAAGGAAATGGTCAATGCTTTTGTAGAAAAAATCGAAATACATGAAAGCGGTTCTATTACGGTACGTTTGGTGTATGATGATATGTTGGAAGAATTAAGAAAATATGCAAAAGAACGGGAGGCTGAGTTATGCCAGTAACAGAATGTATCGCTGTTTATATCAGACTTTCGTCGGAGGATAATGATGTAGATGGCAGTATAAAAGCCGAAAGTAACAGTGTCAGTGCACAGAGAATGCTGATAAACGAATTTATCAAAAAACAGGACGAATTTACTAACTGTCCAGTAGTTGAATATGTAGACGATGGGTACAGTGGTACAAACTTTAACCGTCCTGGCTTTCAGAGGATGGTGGAAGATGCAAAAGCAGGACGTATAAAAAGTATTGTTATAAAGGACTTTTCAAGATTTGGAAGAGATTATCTGGAAGTGGGGAATTATCTGGAAAAAATCCTGCCAGTCCTTGGTATTCGAATTATCTCAATTAACGATGGCTTTGACAGTATCAATTCCTCTGGTTTTACTGGAGGAATGAGTGTAGCGTTAAAAAATATGCTGAATGCAATGTACAGCAGAGATTTGTCCAGAAAAGTTCGTTCTGCTATGAAAACACATGCTAAAAACGGTGAATATATGCCGGCTTTTCCCAAATATGGATATATTAAAGATCCAGAAGATAAGCATCATCTGGTTATAGACCCAGAAGCGGCTGAAATAGTGAAACTGATATTCACAATGGCGGCAGATGGGAAAACAAAAGGACAGATAGCAAAACATCTGAACGAAACCCATGTGCTTACATGCCGGGAGTATATGTGCAGAAAAGGTATAAAAATGCACAGAGAAAACGAAAAAGAAAAGAAACTCTGGTCAGTCACAACAATCTCAGATATGCTCAAAAATGAAGTGTATCTTGGAAAAATTATTTGGAATAAAAAGAGAGTGGCAAGAACAGGAAGCAATAAATTGGTTTCCAATGATAAAGAAGAGTGGATTGTTGTAGAAAATGCACATGAACCAATTATATCCGATGAATTATTCCAGAAAGCAAATGAAAAAGCATTTACTAACCAGAAAAGAGTTCTTACAAAAAGAGGAGTAGCCTGCCCTATTTTCTTTTGTCCGACCTGTGGAAGAAGACTTGGTTTTACCAGCAGAGAGACTGGGTATCGCTGTATGCAGGCACATATCAGCGGTCTTAGTGGGTGTGCGGAAAGTAAAATGGACAGGAAAGAAGCAGAAGAAACAGTACTGGATGCAGCCAGAAATATGGCACAACTCATTTCGGAAAATCTTGAGAAAAAGAAAAGTGAATGGCATAAAACAATTTTGAAAGAAGAAAATATCGCAACACTGGAAAGTGAAAAAAAGCGACTCTCGTCAAGAAAAATGAAACTGTATTCTGATTATCGTTCAGAAGTGTTGGACAAGGAAGGTATATGGAAGAACTGGAAAAAACGACTTCCCGTATTTCAGAAATCACTTTGCAGATAGCAGAATTGGAGAATGAGATTGCAGTAGCGAAGAAAAAATGTGATGAAGCAACAGAAAAAGAAATGGAAGTAAATGAGATTGCAGCATTGCAGGATTTTGACAAAATACAGCTGTCAAAGATTATTGAGAAAGTCTTTATTTATGAACCAGGTCGTATGGAGATAAGCTGGAAGATGGATGACATTTTCTACAAAGAAGAAAAAGCATAAACGGAATAAGATTGTTCGCAGGAGCATCACTGGATGAAAACAGTGGTGCTTTTTGCGAATTAAAAGCAAATTTTTTTAGACTTATATTGACAAAAGCAGAGCTGCTTGCACTTACGATGGAAGATTTTGATTTTGAAAAGAACACAGTCAGAATAAATAAATCGTATCAGCGGCTGCAGGGGCAGGATGTTATTACAACACCGAAAACACCTAAGAGCAACAGAACAATCAAGCTGCCGAAGTTCCTTATCGAAGAAATGCAGGAATATTTTGCAATGTTATATGACCAGACACCAACAGACAGGATTTTTCTGGTAACAAAGAGCTTCCTTCATCATGAGATGGAGCGTGGCTGCAAATTATCCGGTGTGAAGAAAATCAGAATCCATGATCTAAGGCATTCGCACATTTCACATCTGATCGACCTCGGGTTTTCCGCAGTTGCAATAGCTGACAGGGTTGGTCATGAGAGCATTGATATCACATATCGTTATTCGCATCTGTTTCCGTCAAAGCAGGTGGCAATGGCGGACAGACTTGATGCTGTCAATGCAAGCTTTGAGGATTGCGAAGAGCAGGATGATGATGTAGAAATCATGCAGACAGAGGAAACAGCACCTATGATTGATATGGATGCGGCTGCGGAAAAAATTATAAGCATTGATAAGTACAAGGCAGTCTGATAATGCCTATGTAAAACATTATGAATCATGCCGGTACAAGTTTTGCTGGATATATGCAGCAGAAATTAAAAGAATAGATTTTATATCGGAAGGAGCAGATTATTATGAGCGAGAAAAGGCTGGATGCAAGAACAGATGGAGAAATGTTGTAGTAGCGTTTCGTATGTCACCGGAGGAAGCACAGGAGCTGAATGTGAAGGTTTCACTCAGCGGACTTTCAAAACAGGATTATATCATCCAATGTCTTCTGAAGCATGAAATCAGGGTTGTTGGTGGAATGAAGGTGGCAAAGAAAGTACAGGTGCATCTTGATACGATACTGGAAGAATTACAGACATTAGATGAATCTGACAGAGGTATAGATGTTGAAGAACTGCTGGTTCAATTAAAGCATGTGCTTGATATTCTGCAGAGTGATGAGAAAGGCGGTAATCATTATGAGTAAGACAACATTTGAAAAGCTTGGCATCCCATATGAAGAAAGGGATGGAATCTTTTATCCGGTGCTTGTCGCAGGAACAGAGAAGGCAGATATAGATGTAGGAAAGTATGGGCGTATGTGGATTAAATATATCAAGGAAGAATATCCAATGAGATATAAGAGTCTAGTGCGGTTCGGTGAGCTTGAAGAGAGAGCGGATGAAGTCAATGATACAGCATATGAGCTGCTCGATGATATTGAAGCTAAGTGGCTGAAAAAGCATAAGCCAAAGAATCCAAATTCCTTTACAGAACAGTTACAGCTAAGAACACAGACCAGGATGATGGCAGAGGAAATCGTTATTATGGATGTGGTAATGCAGTTTCATTAGTGTGGGGGCAAAAAGCGCCGTCAAAACATGAAAATGGGGGCAAAAAGCGCCCCCAAAACCACAAAGTGGGGGCAGAAAGCGCCCCCCGCACAAATCAGAGCTGAAAAAAGTGTGGGGGCAAAAAGTGCCGTCAAAATGCAAAAGTGGGGGCAAAAAGCGCCGTCAAAACAGCAAAGTGACGGCAAAAAGCGCCACCACTCAGATAAGCGAGAAAAAAGCCATGGTGCGGAAAGTGCCATCAAAATGGAAAAGTGGTGGCGGAAAACGCCACTAAAACAGTAAAGTGATGGCAAAAAGTGCCACCATATCAGTAATTGTGGTGGTACATTAACCACCACATATTATATACAGGGTGCAGGTGCTCCTGCCAAGACGAAAAATTATGTAAACGCTGATGGCGTTTATATTTTTTCGGGAAAAGGTCCGACCTTTTCCGCATCTTGCAAAACCTATAAGCAGAACTTTTGGAAAGGATGAAAAAAGCAATGGTACAGATAAAAAGAGATTGGTTTGATACAGCATTAGAAAACTACGAAAGGGGAGAAACGTATGGCAGATGGAAAGCGAAGATACAAGTCTGACAGGAAAGATCATAAGGTATCTGTGAAGCTGTCGGAGAAAGATATGGATATTCTAAAAGCGGCACTTAATCGGACTGGAATGACAGCAAGTGCCTATATAAGAGAATTGATTCGGACAGGCGGGAACATAGATACAAGTTATCCTGAGGACAGGGCAAGAGCAATCCGTATCATAGCAGGTATTGCAAATAATATTAATCAGGCGGTAAAGCTTGGCAATTCACAGGAAGATGTATTACAGCGATATTGATAAATTGCAGAACAGTCTGGATGATATAAAGAAAACATTCGGGGAGGTGCTGGAAGTATGGCGATTACAAAGATCTTAAATATACAGGAGTCAGAGGGCAGAAATCCAGCATCGCACCTGAAGAATGCTTTGGAATATATCCAGAATCCGGATAAGACAGAAGAATGTATACTGGTGGGCGGTATTAACTGCCTGCCAGATACAGCATTTGAGCAGATGGAAGAGACAAAGAATATATTTCATAAGACAGGTAAAAGGCAGGGCTATCATGTGATCATATCGTTTTCGCCGGAGGAAAAAGTAACAGCAGAGCAGGCAATGTATGTGCTGGAGCACTTTGCGAAGGATGTGCTTGGTGATGATTATGAGGCTGTGTATGCGGTTCATACTGACAGGGAGCATATGCATGGACATCTTATCTGGAACAGTGTCAGTATGACAACCGGCAAGAAATATAATTCACCTAAAAACAACTGGAAGAATCATCTCCAGCCTATTACAAATAAATATTGTGATGAGCTGGGGCTTGCTATCATGCCGGCAGAGTACAGCAGGAATCCAAAGAATATCAGTAGGGACAAGTGGGAAAAGGAAATGTCCATGAAGGATATTATACTTCGTGATGCTAAGATGTGTGCGTATGCAGCCGGAAATGTGGAGCATTTTAAATATCTGATGAAAAGACTTGGATATGTATTTAAGAAAGACGCATGGATGGAGGTGCAGGCACCGGGATTTCGGTATTATCATAAACTGGCAAAGCTGGACGAGATGTTTTCAGAAGATATGCTAAGGCATCATGTGATATGCCCTGGATGGTAAAGCCTTACTTTTATTCGTCGGATATCAGGGGATTGCACAGGGCGAAGCTGTCATCATTCCAGAAGAAGTTTTATGCAAAGCTATACAGATTAAGGATTGTAGAGCAGAAGCGTTTTGCAGTCGGTGGAGCAAAGTATACAGAGGATTTGAAGCGGTTTCATCAGTTACAGGACGAATATCTGCTGATTGTAAATAATGACATCAAAAGTGTTGTGGATCTTGTGGATTTCATAAATGAGCAGGAAGAAAAGATTCAGCAGATTGAGGACAGACAGCATGAGATATACAGAGAAAGCTCTAGTCGGAAACGCAGTATAAAGAATGAAGAGCAGTACCGGGAATATCAGATATGGCATGTGGAAGTGCAGGAAGAACTGGACGAACTGAAGCAGGAGAAAAGGGAAATTAAGAGGCAGATACAGCTTGCTTATGACATTATAAAAGAAGATTTGTATACGGCTTATTATGCGGTGTCGGGGAAAGAAGAAATTATTGCTGACAGGGATGTTGAGATACCAGGGATGGAAGAGGATACTGAGGTTGAGCTTGATAGAAATGTTGAGGTGATGAATTCTGACAATAATCAGAATGAAATAAGCAGACAGAAAGAGCAAGCTGATAGTGCGAGAAAACAACAGACTGGTTTAGAGGGTATAGGAATACCAGAGGTTCATAATTCATCTGATGTGAATGTGGCAAGAATGGACGAAAGTACAACTGATGTAACAGGTAAAAGTGAATTTGTGGAAACTAAAGAAACTGAGCCTGTGGACAAAGTTGGTTGGATTATCAGGAGAATATCAGAGCTTGGTGGTTATGGGAATGTCAGTGATTCTGATAAGGCTGATATATTCGGATTAGATATTGCTGATGTGAGTGGAAGCATAAGGTTGTTCTCAGATGTAATGAAAAGGCTGGGGATAAAAAAGGATGGAGATGAAATGTATGAGGAGTTTCAGAAAATTTATGATGAGAGTGTTGGCAGAGATACTGATAAGAAAAAAGTGAAGATAGGACGCAAAACAGGGGCTGAGAAGAGGAAATGGTTAGGTTTTAAATAAGGATTTTTTTAATAAGAATATGTTAAACATGTATGAAAAGTGGTAAATTTAATATCTTTGAAACGAAAAGTGAGATATTATAATTTCAGAAAACATGACAATTAGCCTGTTTTGTTAATATATATTATAATGCCAAATATTTTCAAAGGGAGGTGCATACTTGTATGGGTGCAAAAAAATATGCATATGTAAATTATAAAATGCTTGTATGGGCACGTTCTGAAACACCATTTGGCACAACAAGTGATGTTGCTAATCATATTTCTGGGTTTAGGTCAGAAGTAATTGATAAATGGGAAAGAGGCGAAGAGTTGCCTTCAATTACAGAAGCAAAGAAACTTGCTAATTTATACAAAGTTCCATTTGCAACATTTTATTTATCTAATCCACCTGAGAAAAAAACAAAAGCTTATACCGATCGTAGGACATACAATGATACTGTTTATAGAGAAACAAGTTATGAATTGTGGTCTGAAATTGGTAGAATAACTGGTAATAGGCAAATTATAGTTAATCTATCTGATGATACGGAATATAGGAGCTTGCCCAGCGTTGGCCCGAAATTAAGCGAAAAACAGATAGCAGATGTAATAAGAAAGTATTTTGAATTAGATTTGCCATTTAAGAATAAATCAGCATATAGAAATAATGGATTTAATTATTATAGAGCCCTTTTAGAACATTATGGGATAATGGTTGCTCAGATAACTGGAGTATCATTGTCTGAGATGCGAGGCATTTCTATGTATTATGATACATTTCCTATCATTGCAATTAATAATAAAGATTTTGAGAGAGCTAAAGTTTTTTCATTATTTCATGAAGTTGCACATTTGGTTAGAAGGTCTTCATCATTATGCTTAATAGATTTTGATGAGCGTAATGATGAAGAAGAAAAAATATGTGATAGAATTGCTGCAGAAGTATTAATGCCAGAAGAAAGTTTTAGATATGTGTCATCAAATGCGCTTAATTTATATGGTGATTGGTCAGATTTATGTTTAATATCTATTGCGGATAAGTATGCAGTAAGCACATTTTCGGTAGTAAGAAGGTTAAGAGAATTAGATATTATTAATGGGTCAGATTATTATTCTATATACAAGAGGATTAGTGACTCATTTAAAGAAGAACAGGATTCTATTATTCAGAATAAGAAAGATAGAGAATTCAAAGTAAAATATTATATTACCTACTTGAGTAAAGAAGGCTATTTGTTTCCAAAGAAAGTGTTATCTGCTTATAGCAGAGGCGATATATCATATGGTGAGATGTGTAGTACACTTAGTATAAAAGGTAAACACATAAGTAATATAGAACGGGAGGTGATGTTCATATGAGTAAAAAGTATGTAATAGATGCCTGTGCACTTATTAATGCATCAAAGAACTATAATATGACTAAGAAAGCATTTTCACATATATGGCAGGCTTTTAATGAACTTGTAGAAAATGGACAACTTATTTCAAGTTCGGAAATATTTGAAGAATTAAAAGATGATGATATTGTAAAATGGGCAAAGGAACACAAAGATGCTTTTTTGCCTTTATCAAAAGAAGTACAGTTAAAGACTACAGAAATATTACAACAATTTCCACAAATAATAAAAATTCAAACAAAGGGAAGCTCAAATGGAGATCCATTTTTGATTGCAACAGCTATTTTAGAAGATGGGATTATAGTAACTGATGAAGGAAACAAGAATAATGGAATTCCAATGGTATGTGAATCATTAGGTGTAGAGTATATGAAACTTAATGATATGTTAGATGAGGTATTGGAGTAATGAATTAGAGGGGGAGAAATCCTTCTCTTTTTTGTTTGTATTATTCCGATAAACGATGTATAATCAAACTAGTTTTATGTTTCTGCTTATGTATGATTTTGAAGAGGTAAGATTATGGAGTATTTAACGACTGTGGAATTATCAGAAAGATGGAATATCACTTCACGTCGAATAGGTGTTTTATGTGCAGAAGGAAGAATTGAAGGTGCAATAAAAAAAGGAAAAACATGGTTAATTCCTTCAGATGCAATAAAGCCTGCTGATGGACGATACAAGAAAAATCAGAAAAGTAAGATGTAATACGAAACAGGATTTATAAATATATGAGAATATATAATTAAATGCAGAGGGGGTACTGATATGGCATTTGATTTTGGAAACGCAAATGAAGTACAGAGAAGTGCTATTTCTACAACAGATGGTCCGTTGTTAATTATTGCAGGCCCTGGTACAGGAAAACATATACATTAGTAAAGAGAATTGTTTATCTTATAACTGAAAAAGATGTGCTTCCTGAGGAAATAATGATTGCTACATTTACAGAAAAGGCTGCGAAAGAACTGATTACACGTATCACAAATGAATTGTATGCAATAGGAGTATCCGTAAATCTGAATGAAATGTATATTGGTACTTTTCATTCAATTTGTTTGAGAATTCTTAAAGATCATCTTGAATATACAAGGATTAAGAAAAATTATAGGATGCTAGATAATTTTGATCAGCAGTATATGGTGTTTCAAAAGATTAATAGATTTAGGAACTTGCCTTATTTTGATGTTATATTTGATAAAAAGCAAGGAGCTTGGAGACAAGCCGGAGAAATAGTTAAGTATGTTAATAATCTTGCTGAAGAATTGGTTGATATTGATAAAATGCAGGAAGACTCGGATGAACATATTGTGGCTGTTGCAAATATTATGAAACAGTACAATATCCTGATGGAAGATGAGAATTTAATTGATTTTTCAAGTATTCAAACAGAAGCATATAAATTATTGATCGAGGAACCAAGCATATTGGAAGAAATACAGCAGAAAATTAAATATGTGATGGTGGATGAATATCAGGATACAAATTACATACAGGAATTACTTGTGTTTTTGATTGCCGGAAAAAATAGAAATATATGTGTTGTGGGAGACGATGACCAAGGTTTGTATCGTTTTCGAGGAGCAACAATAAGAAATATATTGGAATTTCCAGGCCATTTTGCAGAAGGAGAATGTAAGCAGGTTAAACTTGTTACAAATTATCGTTCAGAGAGACAAATTATTGATTTTTACAATAAAATGGATGAGCACAACAGATGGTAGGGCATATGATTTTATGTGGAAGAATTTTAGGTTTGAGAAGAAGATTGTTCCGCCGGAAGGGAAAAGGATGCTAAAGTAGGTGTTATTAAAGTTCAGGAAAAGATTGTTGCGATGATTGGTATGAACAAGTGTATTCATTTATTACACAATTAAAAAGTAGTGGTGTACTAACTGATTACAATCAGATTGCAGTTCTTTGCAAGTCTGTAAAAGGGGATAAAATCATAGGTATGGTTGAATATCTTGAGGAACATGGTATTAAAGTTTATTCACCTCGTTCGGAAATGTTCTTTGAAAGAAAAGAGATAAAGCAGGTAATAGGGTGTATGATCTTATGTTTCCCAGAGTATGTTCGTAAGTTACAACAAAGAGATTTTTCGTATGATTTTGAAAATCTCTATAATTATTACGATACTCAATGTATAGCTGCTGCAAGAGAGCTTATTTTACAGTATAGAGATACATTGGGAAAATGGATTGCAGAGAAGATGCAGAAGCATGCTAATCTAAGAAAGGATAATGCAGATTACGCATTTACAGGATTACTGTATCAGTTATTACAGTTTGAACCATTTAGTACATACTTAGGGATAGATATGAAATCAGGGGTGATAGATGAAAGACCTGCAAGAAACTTATCAATTTTATCTTCAATTTTGGGAAAGTACGAATATCTACATAGGATAGATGTCTTCACGGAAAACAATATTGTAGAGTCAGTAGAACGTTTTTTTTAATATGTATTTTCGCTTCTTATTTGATGGAGGAATTACAGAGTATGAAGATGATTCGGAGTATGCTCCGAGTGGGTGCGTTTCATTTATGACTATACATCAGTCAAAAGGAATGGAGTTTCCGATAGTGATTGTTGATTCATTAAATGGAACACCGAGAAGTAGTGGAAATCATTTGCTAGAAGAAATAGAAAATAAATATTTTCATAGAAAAGTTTTTGAGACAAGGGAAGATATAAAATTCTTTGATTTTTGGCGATTATATTATACGGCATTTTCAAGAGCACAAAATTTATTGGTACTCTCTTGTTGTGAAAAGAAAGGTCATGGAGCCACACAAAGCAAATATTTTGAAGAGTGCTATGAGAAGCTACCTGCTTATGAAGATGTAAATCTTTCAGAAATAAGTTGGAAAAGGTAAAGCCTGTAAATATAAAGGATACATATTCTTTTACTTCTCACATCGCTCTGTATGAGAATTGTGCATTACAGTATAAATTTTTTAAAGAACTTGGATTTACGCAGGTAAGAGTAGGTGCAACACTCTTTGGAACTTTAGTGCACGAGACAATAGAAGACATTCATCGTGCAGCTATGCGTCATGAAGAACAGACAATAGTGCCGGAAACAATACGAGAGTGGTTTGATACAAATTATATGACATTATCGAAGTGTGAGCATTCTTATTTAGGACAACCGCAGATAGAAGCTGCGTATAAACAGGTTTTGGGGTATGTCGAGAGAAATCAGAGTGACTGGAGTCGAATTCAAGATGCAGAGGTGGAAGTAAGTTTAGTAAAGCCTGATTATATATTGCTTGGAAAGGTTGACCTTATCAGGGGCGAAGGTGATACAGTAGAGATTGTTGACTTTAAATCCGAGAAGAAACCAGATGTTTTAATTGAAACAGCGGAGATGAATCGTTATAGGAGACAGCTTGAAGTGTATGCTCATCTTATTGAGGAAAAGACAGGCAAAAAGGTAAGTAAAATGCATTTGTATTATACAGGTGAGGATAATGGTGTACCAACAGTAACATTTAATAAGTCAACGGAAATGATTGATAAAACAATAAAAGAATTTGATGAAGTGGTTGAAAAAAATACAACATAAAGATTTTAGTGGCAGAGCTAAAGATAAAAATCTTTGTGCCAACTGTGATATGAGACATTACTGTAGAAGAAAAGGAGATTGCTAATGGATGGACAGATTTCATTTGAATTTGAACAAAGACAACCAATAAAAGGATATCCGGAGTTACATTGGACGGGGAAAAGGCCTTATACATCAACGCGGTATTATCCTGCACAGCTTAAGGAATCCTATGGAGAGCCTAAGGATGGTTGGATGAATAAGATATTTTGGGGAGATAATCTGCAAGTTATGAGTCATATGCTTAAAGAATACCGTGGAAAAATAGATTTGATATATATTGACCCTCCATTTGATAGTAAAGTTGACTATAAAAAGCAGATTAAAATAAAATCAAAAAAAATTGCAGGGGATATCTCGTCATTTGAAGAAAAACAGTATAGTGACATATGGACAAATGATGAATATTTACAATTTATGTATGAACGTTTAGTTATAATGAGAGAACTATTGAGTTCAACAGGCACAATTTATGTTCATTGTGATTATCATAAATCGATGTATATACGATGTATTTTAGATGAGATATTTGGATTTGATTGTATGAAAAATGAAATCACATGGCATTATGAAAAATGGACAGCACCATCAGGAGATAGTTTCCAAAAAAATCATGATACTATTTTTATGTATTCAAAAGGAAATAATAAATTTAATACAAATTAAAGAAGTAACTGATAATTTGAAAAGTAAATATGAAAATGGTTATCTTATTGGTGGTGGATATGGATCAAATGGATTAGTAGTATATGATAAGAATAATCCCAAAGTAAAAGAAATGATAGCTTCAGGAAAGTATCAAGTTCATTATGCAGATATGGAGGGAAAACCTATAACAGCTACGTACGTCTGAGCATTCGATCGATGTACAGCTAACGTACGTC
>ENA-OQCE01000686-OQCE01000686.1-human-gut-metagenome-genome-assembly--contig:-NODE-686-length-15994-cov-20.212643_pt1 | contig 15994 bp, 18 predicted proteins | sample MGYA00242495_ERZ504572 | MGnify/ENA primary metagenome ERZ504572 (study PRJEB26092, sample SAMD00036228) | human gut metagenome | host: Homo sapiens | study: EMG produced TPA metagenomics assembly of...
CGTACGTTCTGAGCAAATAGGTCTTGCCACACTGGCGCACGCCTTTGACCAGCAAAGTTTTCTATCAGCCCTGTCTCGCCATTCCCTAAGGAGCTCGTCTGCCTTGCGACGCATACGCAACCTTCCCTCATGAACTTCTGTTTGACAATATTTTAACGCGGATTAATTTGTTTTCAGTTATTTTTCTGCGTTTAAAAATTGTTCTATACGGCACTTGAGGGAATACACCCCTATCTCTTGGTAAGGATAGCAAGCATTTCCACCAACGCTGATTGCCATGCGTTCTTCTTGCCCTTAGGCGAGCTTGCGAGCGAGCTCTCGCACCTCTTCCAGCTTGGGCGAGGAGGCCATGCTGTCGCGCTCGGTCATACCGCTGATGGTGACAATGCCCTGGTCCTCCCACTTGCAGTATGCGCACGTGGACTTGTACATGGCAATCGCCGCATCATAGACGCCCTCGCTGTGGCTATCGAGCAAAAGGGCCGTCTTGGTGAACGGGAAGCCCGTAGCACCGAAGGCGTACAGGCGGTCGATGACAGCCTTCTCCTGCGCGGTGATATCGAACCAGTAGATAGGCGAGGCAAAGACGACCATATCTGCGTCTTTCAGCGACTCGATCACGTTGACCATGTCATCCTTCTGCACGCAGACGCCTCATGAGCGAAGCAGTACTGGCATCCCAAGCAGCCGGCGATCTTCTTGCTGGCAACGCGGACGACCTCGACCGTATTGCCGCCCTCACGCGCGGTCTCGGCAAACGCCTCGACCATGGTATCGGTATTGGCGCCCTTACGCGGGCTACCGCTCAATACAACGATTTTCATAGGATTCCCTCTCCTTCATGCTGCAGGCGCGCAGCATGTTTTCTTGTAACCAAAACGGATGGTGTTAATCAATCGCCAGCAGGTCATATCTCTTGTTCAAGTTCCCTAAAGAAGCTCAAGACGATTGCGATTGCCTTATACAACGTCGAAAATCAAAGAGGGCCCATAGCAACGCCACCTACCTGAAATGACATGCGGTCAAGACGAGCTACAAGGATCGTGACAAGCCGATACCGCTCGCATACCCCCTTCGGAATAGGCGCTGAGCAGCTCCTGGGCATGGGCGAACTCGGGACCTCGCTCCAACCGAGCAGGCGGTTGACCGCGAGATTTCCCTGGACGTTGTGAACGAAGAGCAGATAGCGTCCTCGCGCGAAAGCCTGTTTCCTCCATGATTGAGGGAACCATCTGCTCAGCGCCGCGCTCGACGACGCGCTGTGCCACCCGGGCGTACGCGTCGTCATCCGAGTAGAGCAAATAATAGTCATCGTTTGCCGGCGGACGCTGGCAGAGGGCATCCGCCTCCGATCCCTCGAGCGGGGGCACCGCCGCCAAGGCCTCGTCAATAAGTGCGTCGAGCAGCGCGAACTTGTCCTCGTAGTGCAGATAAAACGTGCCGCGGTTGATATCGGCGCGGCGGCAGATATCCGCCACCGTCATCTTCGCGAAGCCGACCTCGGCCAGCAGCGCGAAGAACGCCTCCCGTATGACCGAGAGCGTATAGCGTCGGCGACGATCGATCTTCCCCACTTCCATGGCCCCTCCAATTGCAGCGCTCAACAATATCCAGCAGCCGCTCGTTTATCGACAGCAGCTCGAAGCTGTTCATTGCTCTTAAGCAAATCAACAAGGATACTTTTTATAGACACCTGTTTATAATAGCTGAAAGAAGGTATCCAGTGACTCTATACGAGCAGCTCGTTGTCGAGCTCACCAACCGATCGTTTTCCCTTCAGGCCGCCTACCGCAGCAGCGGCACGCCCTATGAGCTGAGTGACCGCGAGCCTAAGCCCTACGACCAGCAAATCGAGGACTTCGCCCGCATGATTGAGGAAGCCGATTGCGCGCTGGTGGGCGGTGCCTCCGGGCTCTCCGCGGCGGGCGGCGGCGACTTCTACTACGAGGACAACGCGACCTATCGCAGGCATTTCGGCAAATTCGCCGAGCGCTACGGTTTCAAGGGCGCTTTCGAGGGATCGTTCTACCGCTGGCCCACCGCCGAGGCGCGCTGGGGATACCTCGCCACCTTCCTCGACACCACGCTCAACGCCCCGCTGCGCAAGCCCTACAAGGACCTCGACGCCATTCTCGCCGAGAAGGATTTCTTCGTGCTCACCACCAACCAGGACACGCAGTTCATGAAAATCTACCCCTGGGAGAAGGTGGCCGAAATCCAAGGCGACCACCGCTTCTTCCAGTGCTCCCGTTGCTGCACCGACGAGGTATGGGACGCAATCGAACCGGTCTCCCGCATGGTAGAAGCCATGGGAGACGGCCTTGAGGTTCCGACAGAGCTCGTGCCGCGCTGCCCGCACTGCGGAGCAGAGGCGTTCCCTTGGGTTCGCGGCTACGGCAACTTCCTGCAGGGCGAACTCTACGAGGAGCAGTACCGCAAGGTGTCCGACTGGCTCGACGCGCACGCGCGGCAGAGGATCCTCTTCCTTGAGCTGGGCGTGGGCCGCATGACACCCGCGTTTATCCAGGAGCCGTTCTGGGCCCTCACAGCGCAGTTGCCGCAGGCTGGCTACATCGCCGTGAACAACAAGACGCAGTTTCTCCCCCGCGCGATCGAAGATCGGGGCTCGCCGTTCGCGCCGACATCGCCGACGTGCTCGCCGACGTGCGCAAGACGCTGGAGAGGTAGCGCATGGAGACGGCGAAAGCAGTTCGCATAGGCAGGGCGCTAGCCGAAGCGGATCTTGTCATCATCGGCGCTAGCAACGGACTCGACATGGCGGAGGGGCTCAACCTTTTCTGCGCCGATGCTCATTTCCAAGAGGCGTACGGCGACCTCGCTCAGGCAGACGGCATCGGCTGCATACTGCAGGGGCTCGCTTCCCCGGATGCCAGCGTGCGACGCCGATGGGCCGAGCGGTTCCATCAAAAGGAGTATCTCGAATATGAGCCCGGCTCGCTCATGAACGGGCTGCGGCGTCTTACGGAGCACGCCGACACCTTCGTGGTCACATGCAACATCGACGGGCACTTCGCGCGCGCCGGGTTCGACGAGGAGCGCGTGCTCGAGACTGAGGGGAGCACGCGCACGTCGGTTGACGAGCGGCGCCTCGCCCATCCAGACGCCCTCGCCATGACCCAGCTCGAGGAGCTCGAGCGCCTTGTGCAAGCCCATCGCAACGGCAGGGTCGCCATCCTCGAACTTGGCGTGGGACTGCGCAACGGCATCATAAAGCACATGCTCGCCCAGATCGCGAACGTCTGCGAGCACGCCACCTACATCGTGTTCAACTACAGCCAGGCTATGGCGCCCGATGCATCGTGCGAGACGATTCTCGTTGACGGCGATATGGCCCCGGCTTTCGAGGAGATTGCCCAATGCCGTCTCTAGAGAGGGAAGCGTATAGCTTCGAAGCCTTATCGACGATGCCGACGCCATCATCGTCGGCATCGGCTCGGGCATGTCAAGCGCCGCCGGGTTCAACCATTACAACCGCGCAGGCATGGCGCGCGCCGGAATGACGGACTGGCAGCAAGCCTTTGGCTTCAAGAGCCTTTTCGACGGCTTCTACCACCTCTACCCCAGCCTCGAGCAGCAATGGGCCTACTACGCGCGATATATCGATTTCATGCTGCGCGAGCTGGCCTCGCAGCCCTATCTCGACCTACGGTCCTCATCGGCCATAAGGACTACTTCATCCTGAGCACCAATGTAGACATCCAAGTCGAGAAGACGTTTCCCGACGAGAGAACCTGTAACTATCAGGGAAGCTTCGCGCACCTTCAGTGCAAGCAGCCATGCTGCGACGAGCTCTTCGACGCGAGCCCCTACGTCGAACGCATGCTCGCGGGCATGGCGGGGTTCGAGGTCCTCAGCGAGGATATCCCCCGATGCCCGCATTGCGGCTGGCAGCTTGTGCCGTGGGTGCGCGACGACACGTTTCTGCAGGGTGCGGCATGGCGCGAGGGCCTCGGACGATACGAGCGCTTCGTGCGCGAGCGCAGCGATCGCCGCGTGCTGTTGCTGGAGCTTGGCGTGGGCGAGATGACCCCCGGCATCATCACGCTCCCGTTCTGGAGCATGACCGCGAAGCTGCCGGATGCGCACCTGCTGAGCGTAAACATCTCGGGCGGCTCGGCTCCGCTGCAGCTTGGAAGCAAGGCAGGGGCGATCCAGGCCGATTTGGGCGCCCTGCTCTCGGTGGCGCGGGCAGGTGGCGAGTAACGCGGAGCGGTAGACGCGCAATGAGGTTTTAGTCGCAGCCTCCGAACGAGAGGGCTCGGAGCTGGTATTCCTGAATCGCAGGTCACGATGGGTTATCGGAATCGCGAAGAGCGGATACCGCCAGTAAGCCCCCTTCGGAATAGGCGTTGAGCAGCTCCTGGGCATGGGCGAACTCGGGACCTCGTCTCCAGCCGAGCAGGCGGTTGACGGCCAGATTGCCCTGGACGTTGTGGACGAAGAGCAGGAAGGCGTCTTCGCGTGAAAGCCTGTTTTCTCCATGACCCAGGGAACCATCTGCTCCGCTCCGCGTTCTATGACGCGCTGGGCTACGCGAGCGTATGCGTCGCTGTCCGAATAAAGCAGGCGATAATCGTCGTCTGCCGGCGGACGCTGGCAAAGCGTTGCCGATTCAACCCCCTCAAGCGGGGGAGCCGCTGCCAATGCCTCGTCGATAAGCGCATCGAGCAGCGCGTACTTATCCTCGTAACGCAGATAGAACGTTCCCCGGTTGATCTCGGCGCGGCGGCAGATGTCCGCCACCGTCATCTTCGCGAAGCCGACCTCGGCCAGCAGCGCGAAGAACGCCTCCCGTATGACCGAGAGGGTGTAGCGCCGCCGGCGGTCGATCTTGGTTTCTCCCATCGCCTCTCCAATCTGAGTCGTTTGACAATGTCCAGTAGCTGTTCGTTTATCGACAGGTGCACGCGTTTGTTCATTGCCCCTGCGAAAATCAACAAGGATACTGTTTATAGACACCTGTTTTTTATAGCTGAAAGGGAGCACGGATGACCCTGTGCGAGAAGCTCGGCATCGGGCTTGTCAGCCGATCGTTTTCCCATCGGGCCGTCTATCGAAACGGCGGCACGTCATACGATTTGAGCGATTGCGAGCCTGCTGCTTGCAAGCAAGATATCGAGGCTTTTGCCCGCAAGGTGGGGGAGGCTGATTGCGTGTTTACGGGAGAGGCAGGTAGGCAGGCGTTATGAGCATCTGCATCAAAAATCAGATTCAGAATATGAATATCGTCATCGGCTGCACGGTGGGGTGTCCATATTGCTATGCCCGTAACAATGTGAAACGTTGGCATATGATTGACGACTTCGCTGATCCTGCGTTCTTCCCGAGCAAGCTCAAGATGATGGAAAAGAAACGCCCGCAGAACTTTCTCCTTACCGGCATGAGCGATCTCTCCGGGTGGAAGCTGGAATGGCGAGACGAGGTATTTGCAAAGATCCATGAGAATCCACAGCATCAGTTCCTGTTCCTGACCAAGAGACCCGATTTGCTGGATTTAGATACCGACCTGGAAAACGCATGGTTCGGCGTTACGGTGACGAGGAAAGCGGAGCTGTGGCGTATCGACGCCCTTCGGAAAAACGTCAAAGCAAATCACTTCTTCGTTACTTTTGAGCCGCTATTCGACGATCCCGGTACGGTCGACCTTTCCGGAATCAACTGGATCGTCGTCGGCACCATGACCGGGACGCAGAGCAGGAAGGTTCATACGGAACCGGAGTGGGCATGGTCTTTGACGGACCAGGCGCACGCGCTTGGCATTCCAATGTTTATGAAGGAAGACCTCGTCTCTGTCATAGGGGACGAAAACATGATTCAGGAATTGCCGGAAGAATTCGAAAGAGTGCTGGAGGTGCAGAGAACATGGCGGAAGTGATCGATGGAATCCTCATCAATGAGGTGGAAGCAAAGAACATCATGACCAAGTCCAGCCTGCCGGTAGGCGGCTACTCGGTCAATCCCTATGTAGGCTGCACGCATGCCTGCAAGTATTGCTATGCCTCCTTTATGAAGCGCTTTACCGGACACAAGGAGGAATGGGGCACCTTTCTTGATGTGAAGCATTGGCCGGAAATCAAGAATCCGAAGAAATACGCTGGACAGCGGGTGGTTATCGGTTCTGTGACGGATGGCTACAATCCACAGGAGAAGCGATTCGGGAATACCAGGAAACTCCTGGAGCAGCTGATTAGCAGCGATGCAGATATTCTGATCTGCACAAAGTCCGATCTTGTGGTACGGGATATCGATCTGCTGAAGAGGCTTGGACGAGTGACCGTTTCATGGTCGATCAACACGCTGGATGAGAACTTCAAGAACGATATGGACTCCGCGTCGAGCATCGAGCGTCGTATCGCTGCTATGAAGCAGGTGTATGACGAAGGTATCCGTACGGTCTGCTTCGTGTCCCCGGTATTTCCCGGCATCACGGATTTTGAGATGATTTTTGAGCGAGTAAAGGATCGGTGCGATTTGTTTTGGCTCGAAAATCTCAATCTTCGGGGTGGTTTCAAAAAAGCGATCCTGGATTATATCGCCGAGAAACATCCCAATCTCGTACCGCTTTACGATGAGATCTATAACAAGCGCAACCGTAGCTATTTTGAAGCGCTTGAAGTAAAAGCCGAGGAAATGGCCAAGAAGTACGATTGCCCCTTTGTGGACAACGAAATGCCTTATGGCAGAGTCCCCCAGGGCATCCGGTGATCGTGGACTACTTATATCACGAGGAAGTCCGAGGGTCAGATAATAGCGGAAAAAGAAATCGTTAAACGGAAACCGACGACGATTCGCTCGAGCGATTAGCGTCCACGCGTGGCTTCTGCCGATTGGCGCAACGGGCGACGGATTAAGGGATCGCTCGGGCGGATGATCCCGCTGCAGTACAGGCGGTCGCTCAATTTAGCGGCATGAGCGTTTTCGCACGGAAAACCAGTATCCCCTGTGCCGAGTTTAATCGTAGCGAATACAATGGGCACTGAGCATCAATCGAAAGTAGTCAAGAGCCTTTTCGACGGCTTCTACCACCTCTACCCCAGCCTCGAGCAGCAATGGGCCTACTACGCGCGATATATCGATTTCATGCTGCGCGAGCTGGCCTCGCAGCCCTATCTCGACCTACGGTCCTCATCGGCCATAAGGACTACTTCATCCTGAGCACCAATGTAGACATCCAAGTCGAGAAGACGTTTCCCGACGAGAGAACCTGTAACTATCAGGGAAGCTTCGCGCACCTTCAGTGCAAGCAGCCATGCTGCGACGAGCTCTTCGACGCGAGCCCCTACGTCGAACGCATGCTCGCGGGCATGGCGGGGTTCGAGGTCCTCAGCGAGGATATCCCCCGATGCCCGCATTGCGGCTGGCAGCTTGTGCCGTGGGTGCGCGACGACACGTTTCTGCAGGGTGCGGCATGGCGCGAGGGCCTCGGACGATACGAGCGCTTCGTGCGCGAGCGCAGCGATCGCCGCGTGCTGTTGCTGGAGCTTGGCGTGGGCGAGATGACCCCCGGCATCATCACGCTCCCGTTCTGGAGCATGACCGCGAAGCTGCCGGATGCGCACCTGCTGAGCGTAAACATCTCGGGCGGCTCGGCTCCGCTGCAGCTTGGAAGCAAGGCAGGGGCGATCCAGGCCGATTTGGGCGCCCTGCTCTCGGCGGCGCGGACGGGCGACGAGCAGCGCAGTTCATCGCGCCGTGTTTCATGCGTGGACGCTTAAATCAAAACCACCCCTAGAAGGTGGTTTGCTCTTAGGGTGTAACCCTTGGATTTCCGGCACGCGTCTAAAGGCGCCGGCCCTCACGGGGTTCGGGCCGCCCTGCAGATTGACCCGTGACGGGCCGGTCAAACCGGCGCTATTTGCGCCCCGGCCCCTATCGAAGGGGTCCTCGTACTCCTTGGCGCTCAGCCGGTCGAGCGCGATGTCGGCCTTCTCCTGCTCCCGGATGTACTTCGCGATCGTGGCCTCGTTCAGGCCGACGGTGGACACGCAGTGGCCCTCGGCCCAGAACTTCCTGTTGCCGAATTTGTACTTCATGTTCGCGTGCCTGTCGAATACCATCAGCGAGCTCTTCCCCTTCAGGTAGCCCATCACGCTGGACACGCTGTACTTCGGCGGTATCGCCAGCAGCATGTGGACGTGGTCGGGCATCAGGTGCCCCTCGATGACCTCTATCCCTTGTACTGGCAGAGCTTCCTGAAGATCTCCCCAAGGTCGGACCTTATTTGGTTGTAGATGACTTTGCGCCTATACTTCGGCGTGAACACGACGTGGTACTTGCACGTCCACTTCGTGTGCGACAGGCCGTAGGCCTTCTGGGCCATACGCCACCACCGCCCTCTCGACTCGGATTCCTTGCGGCCTGAACAATCGCAAGTGTCCGGCGAGGGGGCGGCTTTGTAAAGCCGTTTGGCCCCACCCGCATAGCGGGTGGTTTCTGATGCGGCGCGCTGCGCGCCCCGCACAGGCTAAAGCCTGTAAATAAAAATACCCCCGATTCCAAGTGGAAATCGGGGGTATCTCATCGGGTGGCTTTCAAGCAGTTTGCAAAACTGCAGGTCGCAGACCTTCATTGCTAGTAGGAGAAATGAGTAGTCTCGGGTGCTTGCCCATGAGTTGACGAATAAGTTGGAGCTTCGCCATTGGCTCAATCGCTTCGCGCGCTCGATAAACTTGTTTAGTAAAAGGCGGATCGGTCACCGATGGACGCACGACGAGAAACACGTACCTCCAGTGGTTCAAGCACGGCGCGCGTGAGGATCTCTGCAAGCAACCGCCTGGTACGCTACTGTTGCCAGCGTGGCTTAGCGGACTGGCGAATCCCGCCCCGTGCGCGTCATCATCCAATCAAATGCCCTGGCAAGCAGCAGCACCGCCAATCACACTACGTTCTTACGGCGCCCTCTGCGATAAAATTAGCGAATTGTGTTTTCACCTCGCAGCTACGGAGACATTAGATGATTACTCTGGACAATCTTCGCGACGCACTTAGGGCTCTGTGCTACGAGCCTCGGGCGACGGCACCGTTTATCAGAAATCCTGGGAAGAGACCAGCGCGCAAATCACGGTCGATTTTTCCAAGAAACGCATCGGCTACCCGAAAGACCTGGGGTTCAAAGTCAACAAAGACACAACTTGTAACTTTTCCGATAACGAGAACTTCGTCGTACTCGCCTGCGTAACCATGCTCCTCGACAAAGGATATCGCCCCGAATCACTTGAGCTGGAGCGCGAATGGGCCCTTGGGCACGAACAAAAGAGCGGCCGCGCTGATATCTGCATTAATGACGAGAGGGGCGACACACTCGCAATCGTCGAATGCAAGACCCCTGGAACCGAGTTCAAAAACGAATTCAAGAACATGCAGTCAGACGGAGGGCAACTCCTCTCCTATTGGCAACAAGAGCGCGCGACTCGCTGGTTGGTACTCTTTGCATGCGATTTCATCAACAACGAAATCGTGCCAGACCAGGTTTCAATTAACTGCAGCGATGACGAGAACTTCATCGCGCTCGCCAAACGCGATGACACCATTGCGCTCTACCGCGACGCCCATACAGTGGAACAGCTCCATCAAGTTTGGACGGAAACGTACAACCAACAAGTCGAGGGAAACATCCTCTTTGGCGATAGGTCGACGGCATACCACCCGATGGTTCCTCCCCTTCTCAAGAAGGACCTTGTCGACTTCAGGGCCGAAGACAGCATCGTCAACCGCTTCGAGGAAATCCTCCGCCACAACAACGTCTCCGATAAAGAGAACGCCTTCAATCGCCTTATCGCGCTCTTTATCGCGAAGCTCCAAGACGAGCTCTCGAAAATGCCAACCCAGGAGATTGAGTTCCAATACCGCCAAGGACGCGACACCTACGAAACGCTCCAGGACAGGCTCCAGAGACTCCACTCAGACGGCATGAGAAAGCTCATGCGGGAAGAGGTCCTGTACGTTCCCAACGACTACGCCGAAAACCTCATAAGCAACTATACGGGCCAGCACCGCAAGAAGCTCATCGAGGAGCTGAACGGCACGCTGCGCAAGCTCAAGTTCTATACCAACAATGACTTTGCGTTCAAAGACGTCCACAACGAGGAACTCTTTCTTCAGAACGGCAAGGTACTCGTAGAGACGGTGCAACTTCTACAGCCGTATCGCATCGTAGGAACTCAAGACATTCAATTCTTGGGCGACCTCTTCGAACAGCTCCTTAATCAGGGCTTTAAGCAAAACGAGGGCCAATTCTTCACACCTGTGCCCATCACCCGTTTTATTTGGAAGTCACTCCCACTCGACAGCATCGTGCAGGACGAGGCTGGTGCCGTGCACTATCCACGCGTTATCGATTACGCCTGTGGCGCGGGGCACTTTCTCACAGAAGGATTCGAAGAAATCTCCGACGCCGCATGCCAATATGATCCGACCATAGAGGATGACCTCGGAGACGCCGACTGGGTCAGAGACAATCTCGTCGGCATCGAGAAGGACTATCGACTCGCTCGCGTTTCCAAGGTCTCGTTCTACATGCATGGCGCAGGGCAGGGCAACGTGGTCTTCGGCGACGGACTTGAAAATTATCCCGACAAGGGAATCGACAGCCGAACCGACAGGGGACGCTTCGACATTCTTGTCGCCAATCCCCCGTACTCTGTCGCGGCCTTCAAACCGCATCTCAAGCTTCACAACAACGAACTCAAAGTGCTGGAAACCATCAGCGATAGCGGCTCGGAAATCGAGACCCTCTTTGTCGAGCGTGCGGCACAGCTTGTTCGGCCCGGAGGCTACGCCGCCATTGTCTCCCCACCTCGATCCTCGACAAGAGCACGAGCTCGAGTTTCATGGCCGCACGCGATGTGCTTTTGAGCTCCTTCGAGATCGTCTCCATCGCCAGGTTTGGATCAGGCACATTCGCGGCCACAGGAACAAACGTCGCAATTATGTTCCTACGTCGCTTTGACGAGATCCCGCCCCGCAATGCGAACGCACTTGATTTCGTTGACGCTGTTTTTGAGCGCAGGAAGCTCACTGGTTGGAAAGACGAAAGCGCTTTCAACGCTTATCTCGACACAATTAATGTAGACGGAGATACTTACCGGGCTTTTCTCGCAGGAGAGGCTGGCTGGAACGAATGGGCAAACACTCGCCACTTCAACGTTTATTGCCATCTTTTCGAATCATCGAAGGAGCTCAAGACCCTTCGAAAGAGCAAGACTTGGAAGGCGGCCGACAAGAACTCACAGCTCAAAGCAGAGAACGAGCTGTTCTATCGCTATGCGCACAAGGAAGAGCGCAAACGCCTGCGCGTTTGGGGTCTCGTCTGCGGCGAACAGACGCTCATCATCAACTCACCTAACACGACCAAGGAAATCGCCTCTTTCCTTGGCTACAAATGGAGCAATCGCAAAGGCAACGAGGGGATACAGCCCATCGATGGTGAGGGCGTGCTCTATTCGGACGACGAATCGGACGACACGAACTCGCTAAGCGGCATCATCAGAGCATGGTTCTCCGGCGAGCAGGTTGAGCCCGGCGACCTTGCCCAGTACTACTACTATGCCAAGACCACCGATTTCATCGACTTTGATGCCGAGAAGTTCGACGAGACTCTTACGATTCCCCGCTCTTTCTACAAGCCCCGCTCGTTCGCCCAGGCACCGTAGTCAAGACGCTTAGAGACATCACATCCTACGTTACCAACAGCGTGGCCCAGAGTTCCATCACCACCGACACTTACGTAACAACGGAGAACATGGTCAAGGATCGTGGCGGCATAACCGCCTATAGCGGAGAGCTTCCGGCAAGTGCTGGCACCGCATACAAGAAGGGAGACACGCTCGTCTCCAATATTCGCCCCTATCTGCAGAAGATTTGGCTCGCAGACCGCGATGGGGCGTGCTCCAAGGACGTTTTGGTATTCCGAAGCATAAATACCGACAGCCTATTGCCCGAGTTCCTCCATCTGCTCCTGTGGCAGAAGGACTTCTTCGACTACGATATGTCCACCTTCACGGGAACCGGCAGGCCTCGCGGAGACAAGAATGAGCTGCTCAAATACCCCATCCCAGTCCCGACGCTCTCCGAGCAGAGAGCCCTCATCGACGGTTTCAATCGCTTAACAGATGAAATCAATAGCAAAAGACAGCAAATCGCCGCTCTCAAGGAAAGCGTCAAATCACGGTTTGTCGAGATGTTTAGAACCAAGACGCACGCATCATGGCCAATCGAAACAATTGGCAACTACAGCATAGAAATGCACTACGGCACTTCAGCAAAAGCCGGCGCCGATGGCGATTATGTCTACATCCGAATGAACAATATCACCGACGACGGCATCCTTGACCTAACCGATACAAAGCGAATCACCCTAAAGGGCCAAGCTCTCGAAAATGCTACCGTCCGCTATGGCGATATGCTTTTTAATCGAACCAACAGCATTGACAAGGTTGGGAAAACTTGCGTTTTTCATCAGTCAGAGACCATGGTTATTGCTGGGTACATCGTGTGCGTAAGGTTCGCTGACCACAGCTCTGCCGAATATGTATCTGGTTACCTGAATTCAAAGGAAGGAAAGCGAGTCCTTCGTAATATAGCGAAGGGAAGTGTCCATCAGGCAAATATCAGCGCAGCAGACTTGGCCGCTATTCCCATTGCAATTCCCCCGTTGTCCCTCCAACAGGAGTTCGCCGACTTCGCTGCCGAGGCGGACAAATCGCAATTTGCACTTGAGCAAGAGGTCGACGCCCTTTCCGCAGAGCGCGACGCCCTTCTAAACCGATTCCTCGCGTGATACGTTCCTCCCATCCATATCGGGATGGGAGGAACTGATGCACACGACGGTCGAAATAGCAAACGCGGTTCTCACAAAAATGCAGGCACTCGTTAGCGGCGAAGTGCTTTCGTATCTCGAGAGCGTCCTTATGAGCGAACTCAGGGGCATCGAACTTGAAGTGAACGCGCTCAGCAATGTCGAAGACGAGGCCTCAAAGTACATGGAGCGATTCCTCGCAGCCAAAACCATCGAGGGATGCTCGCCTAAGACCATCAGGTACTACAAGGCCACACTTACAAGGGCGCTCGAAGCAATCAAAAAACCAATTATCCGGATTAGTTCAGATGACTTACGAACATACCTGAGCGAATATCCCATAGGTAATAACGCGGGGAGCATCACCGTCGACAACGTCAGGCGCATCCTGTCGTCATTCTTCTCTTGGCTTGAAGACGAGAACCATATACTCAAAAGCCCTGCACGACGCATTAAAAAGATTCGCTCAAAGAGAACGGTCAAGTCCGTATATTCTGATGAAGACTTATAGCCCTCACAGACGCCTGTTCTTGCAAGAGGGATCTGGCAATCATCAACCTTCTTAGTTCAACAGGGATGAGAATAGGCGAACTCGTCTCGCTCAATCGAGAAGACGTTGATCTAAATCGGTGAGAGTGCATTGTACTCGGAAAGGGCAACAAAGAGAGAGTCGTCTATTTTGATGCAACTACAAAGCTGCACCTAAACAACTACCTGCAAGAACGCAGCGATAACGTCGCCGCGCTATTCTGTAGTCTCACAAAGCCGAGTTCCAGGCTGCAAGTAAGCGGAGTCGAGCTCCGCCTTCGCTCCTTGGGAACAAAAGCAGGCGTCAAACACGTCCACCCACATAAGTTCAGGAGAACGCTGGCCACCAAAGCAATTGGAAAAGGAATGCCCATCGAGCAGGTGCAGAAGCTGCTTGGCCATCAAAAGATTGACACAACGTTGATGTACGCAATGGTCGATCAGGACAACGTAAGGGACTCTCATAGAAGGTATATCTGTTAAGTCAAATCACGGTTTGTAGAGGTATTTGGCGATCCGGTCGATGGTAAAAAATGGCCTTTCGTTAGGTTGAAGACCTCTGTACCAAGTTGGGTTCCGGAGCAACACCACGAGGCGGCAAAACGGCATACAAGGCCGAAGGTGTTCCGCTGGTCAGAAGTATGAATGTTCACAACGGTCGTTTCGTGTGGAAGGACCTTGCTTGTATTGATGATGAACAAGCCGCAAAACTAGAAGGCGTCACGCTGATGAAGGGTGACGTGCTTCTGAATATTACTGGCGCTTCGGTTGCTCGTTCATGTCTTTTGCCGGATGAATTGGCTGGTGGACGTGTTAATCAGCATGTCTCAATTGTCAGAGTCGACCAAAAACGGATGCTACCGGTGCTATTGAACACGGTGCTGATCAGTGATTCGTATCAGAGACTCCTGCTAAACGGCTCAAGAGCGGCTGGAGCAACAAGGGAGGCAATTACCAAAGAAGATCTAAAGAGAATGACGGTTCCCTTGCCTCCCCTTGAGCTTCAGCAAGAGTTCGCCGACTTCGTCGCCCAGGTCGACAAATCGCAATTTATCATCCACCAAGATCTTCACGGCTTTTGAAAAGACAGATAGTTACATGTCCAACGCTACAGAAGCCCGAGGACCGTCGCCTTTGATAGCATCTCGTAGGCTCGCGGATATGTCTCTTTGTCGCGCTCGGCCATAAATGCCCAGTTCGCCGTCACGTCAGCCGCTCTCACCATAGCCACCTTGGAGGAGTCGACATAGGAGACTGGAATCTTGGGCAGCCAGTCGCTAAATACAGGAGGGTAGGAGGTCTGCCACGTTGGATTGAACATGCCGCAGCTCAGCTCCTCATCAATCGATTCTGCCAGGTTGTACTTTCCGTCGATCGAAGTCGAATGCTCGTCAACCACAACAGAAACCGCGTCAACCTCACTCGCGGCAATTCCCTGAAGCCTCAGCGCGTCAACGATGCCGGACTTCACGCCACGCTTTAGAGCGTAGTCAAGATACCTTTGCTTGCGCCTTTTCGAGCTTGAATTCTCAGAGCAACTGCAACACCCCTGAGTAGTGGACCTCGTAGGGCGTCCTGAACCCCAGGCGCTTGTGGGGCCTGCGGTTGATGGCATCGTACACCCGCTCGACCTCCTCGTCCGAGACCGCAGAGAAGCCGGTCCTTCGGGAAGTACTCGCGCAGCAGACCGTCTGTGTTTAGTCAAGCCTGATTTTCGTTGGGCTGCGGTGAATCTGGTCCTCGTTTTGGTCCAGGATTCCACCGCAGCCCCAACCCGTAAATTGAACGCTATCAAACACAGATGCCGTCGCGAAGTCGATGTCGCGCGTGACGCGGCCGTCGGGGATGCGCGCGAGCAGCCCGCTTCCGCCCTTGAGGATAAACCGGCCGTCGGGGTTGCTGAACACCCTGCGCAGGAACCGGTCGCGCAAAGCCCGACGACAGCCGTCCCCGGGGTCACCGCCCCTGTCGCGAACGGCCCTCTTCAGGGCCCTGTCGAGCTGACCGCCGTTCTCGTACGTCATTCTTCCCGCCTCCTAGCTAACGAATCGTACAGGCTGGCCCCCGCCGGCATCCCGGCTTTTGCCCCCCCCGGCGTCGATTTTCTCCCTCAGCGCGCCCTCGTCTTCGACGAGGCCCCTTTCGAGCGCGTCCGCGAGCACGTTCGCGACCAGGCTCAGTTCCTCCCCGGAGTCTATCAGGTCCACCACCGTGAGCCAGGGCCTCGTCGCCGGGATGTCCGAGACGATCGCCACGTCCTTCGGGTCGAGGCGGCGCTTCCTGATGAATCAGGTTCGGGCGCTTAGTCTGCTTTCTCTCGGGCGTGCAGAACTCGTAGGGCGAGGGGCTGACCTCGCCGATGCCGTAGAGCCATGCAGCCGTCGCCCCCATGGCGACGGGGCGCCTCCCCGGGTCGATCGACAGTCAGGCCGCGAGGACGTCCTCCTCCCGCTGTTGATGTTCACTAAGAAGTGGTCCGAGTGATCACTGGGAAATAAGCACCGTGAGCACGAAAAATTGAGCAGTTTAAGCAAGAGGGCCGCGCCCCCGGGGACCGGGGGGCGCGGCCCCTCGCCGGTATGGTTTCCCCCGGGCGGTTACTTTGGCGAGCCCGCCCGGGAAGGATGGAGGAGATGACCGTGCCCCTGG
>ENA-OQCE01000687-OQCE01000687.1-human-gut-metagenome-genome-assembly--contig:-NODE-687-length-15981-cov-1.674467_pt1 | contig 15981 bp, 26 predicted proteins | sample MGYA00242495_ERZ504572 | MGnify/ENA primary metagenome ERZ504572 (study PRJEB26092, sample SAMD00036228) | human gut metagenome | host: Homo sapiens | study: EMG produced TPA metagenomics assembly of...
CCCTTCTCGAACGAGAAGATAAACTGGGCGGCTTGACCCGTAAGATTGCCTTGTTCCCGGAAAAGAACGCGTATCGAAGATTTCCCGGCTTACCTCGAACACCGCGCAGCCAAACTGCCGAACCTTACGATTCGCTTGAACACGACGGCAACGAAAGAACTCCTGGCAGAATTAAAGCCGGATATCCTCTATGCCGCAACAGGCTCTCGTCCGATGCTTCCGCCTATCGAAGGACTTCGTGAACTGACCGATGCCGAAGGCTCCAACATCCGTTCCATCTATGGCTTCATGGACAACATTCCTTACTACGAAGCCAATGCAGAAGGCAAAAAAGTCGTCGTCATCGGCTGTGGTGCCGTCGGTCTGGACGTCATGGAATTCTTTACCCTGCGAAAAGCTGAAGTCACGATGATCGAAATGATGCCTTCCTTCGGGAAAGACGCCGATATCGTTTCCAAGTCGACATTCAAAGAACTCTTAGAAAAACACCCCGTCGACATGCACCTCAGCACGGCGTTAGAAAAGGTTTGCCCGGATAAATTCATCGCATCCCACAACGGTGAATCTGCCGAGTACCCCTTCGATTATGGTTTCATCTGCATGGGCCTCGTTCCCGACATCCCGGCGGACAATCCCTTTGAAACCTATGCCAAAGAACAGGGAATTCCTTTCTGCAACTTCGGCAACAGCCGTAAGACGGGCCAAATTATTCACGGCACGGAACTCGGCCGCGACATCGTCGCTACGATCGACATGATCGGTGGTTTTGATGATTAAATGAGCAGAAAAACAGGATACTGCCGCCTTTTCAAGTGACAGTATCCTGCTGCTTATCTTTTTATACAACTACATGTGAAAATAAACACATGTGTTTTAAATACCTTATTCCATTATCTATAAACAACAGGAGGATTTTTATCATGGGTAAAATTGCAGTTACAGAACGAGTTACAGGTCATACGGAATTAATCGGTCTCATCGCTTATCCGATTCGCCACAGCATGTCGCCGACAATGCATAATGAAGCTTTCAAAAAATTGGGCCTCGATTATGTCTATGTCTGCTTTGAAGTCGACAACTCGACGCTGGAAGATACGGTAAAAGGCCTTCGTGCCATGAAAGTCCGCGGCTGGAACGTTTCCATGCCCAACAAGGGACCGATCACGAAGTACCTCGACAAATTGTCGCCGGCTTCACAGATCATCGGTGCCTGCAATACCGTCGTCAACGATAACGGCGTCCTGACCGGTACCATCACCGACGGTATCGGCGCTATGCAGGCCTCAAAGATGAAGGCGTTGAATACGTCGGCAAAAAAATGGTCGTCATCGGTGCCGGCGGCGCTGCAACGGCTATCCAGGTTCAGGCAGCCCTCGACGGCGTTCGTGAACTGACGATTTTCAACCTCGACGATGAATTCTTTGCCCGCGGCGAAGAAACGGTCAAAAAACTCCGCGAACGGACGGACTGCATCGTCAACATTTACCACCTCGAAGACCATGCGAAATTGAAAGAAGAATTGGACAGCGCCGACATCCTCATCGACAGCTCTTCGTGCGGCATGAAACCCCTCGAAGACGTCGTCGCTCTTCCGGATAAATCCTACCTCCGCCCGGATCTGGTCGTCATGGATACGGTCTATGCTCCGCGTCAGACGAAATTGATGAGATGGTGCGACGAAGTCGGCTGCAAAAACTTCAACGGCCTGGGCATGATGCTTTATCAGGCGCCGCTGCCTTCAAACTTTGGACAGGCAAAGAAATGCCGGTAGACTTCATTAAAGACGTTCTTTTCTAATCATCAGGTAAAGGAGACATCTATTCATGGAACAGACACATTCCTATCGCCCCTTATGCCTTAGCCTGTATCTGAACTACTTTGTACACGGCATTGGCGTCATCGTACTCGCCCAAAATATGGATGCCCTGGCAGCTCGCTGGGGCAGCATTGCCGACGTCGCCTGGGTCATTTCTATGCTCGGCATCGGCCGCCTCATCGTCTTATTCGTATCGGGCAAATTATCGGATAAATACGGCCGCAAGCCCTTTGTCCTCTTGGGCATGGTTACCTACGCTGCCTTCTTCGTCGGCATCCTGCTCAGTCCGACATCGGCTGTCGCCTGCGTCTTCGGCATTCTCGCCGGGATCGCCAACTCCTTCCTCGATGCCGGGACCTATCCAGCCTCATCGAATCCTATCCGGAAAGCGCCAGCACGGTTACGGTTCTCTTGAAAGCCTTCATTTCGGCAGGCCAATTCCTCCTGCCCCTGTTCATCGGCATCTTAGTTTCTATGCACGCTTGGTACGGCTGGTCCTTCATTGTCGCCGCCGTTATCTTGGCCCTCAACATCCCGGTCATGATGAAACTGAGCTTTCCGTCTATGAATCCTGTAAAAGAAGCACAGGAAGAAGGCAAGGATACGGCAGCTGCTTCTTGGATTCCTAAATCCAAGTGGTACCTCGAAGGCATTTGCTTCGTCCTCTACGGTTATATCTCGCAGGCTACGTTCTACCTCATCAGCCAGTGGCTCACCAAATACGGCGCCGCTGTTGCTCAGATGTCGGACATGGCTGCCCGTTCGCTCATGAGTTATTATTCCGTCGGCTCCCTGGCCTGCGTCTTCTTCACGGCCATCATCACCAAGAAAGGGATTCGTCCGATTACCCTGCTCGTCGCCTATACCTTCATTTCTACCCTTTCCATCAGCGGTCTCTACTTCATGCCTTCGAGCACGTTAGCTCCGATTCTGTCGTTCATCGTCGGCTTTTCGGCTGCTGGCGGCGTCATGCAGCTCGGCCTGGTCATGATGACCGAAATGTTCCCCAAGGGAAAAGGCACGATGACCGGTATCTTCTACACCACAGGCTCCATTGCTTCCTTTACGATTCCCGTCATCACCGGCTATATGGCTGACAGCGGCATCAACAGCATCATGGGCCTCGATGCCGCCATCGCTCTGGCAGGCTTCATCATTGCCTGCATCATCTACGTACGCTACAATAGTGTCATGAAAGAAAAAGCCACTGCATAGGAGGATTTAAATATGGTTAAAATTGGCAATGTCAACCTCGATAACGGAATGCCTAAAATCTGCGTTCCCATCGTCGGCCACACCGTCGACGAACTCGTTCAAGAATGCCGCTATCTCCAAGATAAAATTTACGACGTCGTCGAACTCCGTATCGACTTCTTAAAGGACGTAACGTCCCTCGACGCCGTCGGCGAAGCACTTTCCGCTGTCCGTCGGGAACTTCCCAACGGCGCCATCCTGTTCACCTTCCGTACCAAGGAGGAAGGCGGTGAAACAGCCGTTCCGGAAGCGTACTACTTCGACTCATCAACTACGCCATCGAAAGCGGTAAAGTCGATGCCGTCGACATCGAATACTTCCGCAGCCGCGAAAGCATCGAAAAAACGTTGGCCGTCGCCAAAGCCCACAGCGTCACGGTCGTCATGAGCAACCATGACTTCGACAAGACGCCGTCCTTCGATGAAATCACCGAACGTTTAATCGGCATGAAAAAGATCGGCGCCGACGTCGCAAAATTGGCCTGCATGCCGAATTCTGCAAAAGACGTCCTGACCCTTTTGTCGGCAACGGAAGCCGTAAAATCGCAGTATCCGGATGAACCGATCATCACCATGTCCATGGGTAAACTCGGTGCCGTCAGCCGTATTAGCGGTGAAATCTTCGGCTCAGCCCTGACCTTTGGCTCTGCCAAAAAAGCATCGGCTCCGGGCCAGATTGAAGTCACCATCTGCAGCAAATCTTACGGACGCTTCACTAATAGCGGTATCGTAAACAAAATTTCCAACAACCTCTATAAACAGCGTCCTCATAATCAGATTCATGAGGGACCGCTGTTTTCTATTTATTAAATATTTTCGATCAAGGCTTCAAAATCATCGAGAACTTCTTCGATCGTCCTATCGTTGGCAATGTGATAGTCAGCCGCCTGTCGGTATAAGGAAATGCGTTCGTCGTAGAGGTCGTACACTTTCTTCTTGCCGTCTTTTAAGAGGGGTCTCGTCGAGACATCAACGTCGCTGACGATGTCATCGGGAGAACGATCGAGAAAAAAGACGATCCCCGTCTGTTTAAATATCTCAATATTTTCCGAGCGCTTGATGACGCCGCCGCCGCAGGCGACGACCGTCCCTTCTTTGGCTGCTAAAGCTTTGCTGGCCCGTACTTCGGCATCGCGGAAGCAGTCTTCACTGACAGCAAAGAGTTCGGGAATCGTTTTTCCTTCTTGGGCCACGATGACGTCGTCGGCATCGTAAAATTTCCGCCCCAGCCGCTGGGCTAAGGCCTGTCCGAAAGTCGTCTTGCCGCTGCCGGGCATGCCGATGATAATGATGTTCTGTTTATTTTTCATAATAATGTTCCATCTCCCTTGCAATTTGTTCAATCACGTTCGATGCAATATCCTGATCCATCCAAATTTCTTCAGAACCAATGGCCTGAGCGACGAGCATGTACATGCCGTTCAAGGTCCTGGCCCCGTGGCGTTTGGCAGCCTGCAGGATGCAGGTATCTTTCGGGTTGTACACGATATCGACGACGGCCGGGAATCGGGCGATAGCCCCTTCCGATATGGGACAGCCGTCAATATTGGGAAACATGCCGACAGGCGTACAGTTGACCAGGAGATCACCGCGACCAGACAGTTCAAAGGTATGATAATCGATGATGTTGACCCCGATGTGTTTCGTAAAAGCTCGAATTCCGACTTCGAGTGGGGATGCCTCGATACGACGACGATGGATTTCGCCCCGTAATCGAAGAGATACTGAATGATGGCCCGGGCCCCTCCGCCGGACCCGAGGACGACACAGTCCTTATCTTTTACGGAGATGCCGGCATGAGCCAACGACCGGCCGAAACCGCAGTAATCTGTATTGTATCCGAAGGTACCGTGGTCCGTAAAATGAATCGTATTGACGGCGCCGATGATGCGGGCTTCCCGAGAAATATCCGTCAAATAAGGCATGACGTCGAGTTTATACGGAATGGTGACATTGGCCCCGGTATAACCTTCACGGCGAAGGCGCTGCAGTTCATTGGGGATGTCGTTGCGGTCCATTTCTAAGACGCCGTAGCGAGATCGGTCCTGAACTTGTAAGATGCGAAACAGTTTGTCGTGGATTGCCGGAGAAGCCGTATGGCCCAGCTTGGCTCCGATGACGCCTAACTTCATCTAAATCCCTCCTCGGTCGGATACATAATTCCCTAGAATTTTAAAGTAGTTACAGTTTTCTGCCAGATTGCGAAGCACCCGAGCCGTTGCCGGATCGCTTAGATTTCCCATGACATCGATATGGAAAAAGTATTCAAAGGGCCTGCCTTTAAGGGGCCGCGACTCCAAGTGCGTCATATTCATGCCGTTGTAGAAAAAGTAGCCCAAGACGTGATACAAGGCCCCGGGGCGGTGCTGGGTCGTCAGGACCAAAGTGATTTTATCGGGCGCCCGGCACTTCTTCCCGGTCAGAAGTAATGATGAAAAAACGAGTATAGTTCTGCCTATTGTCATTGATCGATTCGGCCAGCACGTCGAGGCCGTACATCCCGGCTGCCGTCCGATTGGCAATGGCCCCAATGTGGGGATTTTTCATTTCCCGGACCTTTTCGGCACTCTCTGACGTGCTGAAATAAGGGTGAAGCTGCCAATCTTCATGGCGCTTTAGATAATTCCGACACTGATGAAAGCCCTGGATATGGGAGTAAACCTCGCGGAGCTCGTCAATGGATGTCCCCGGCAATCCGAGCAGGCAATGGTCTATCTTGACGTATTTTTCTCCGACGATACAGCAGTCATAGCGATGGATAAAATCATAGACATCGGTGATGCCGCCCGTCGAGGAATTTTCAATGGGCAAGACGCCGTAGCGGACCTTCCTCGAGGACACGGCTTGGACGACGTCTTCAAAATGAGGGTAATAGGCCGCCTCAAACTCCCGGTCATGGAAATAGAGATTCATGGCTTCATCCGTATAGGATCCGGGCCTTCCGAAACAAGCGATACCCAGCTTCTCCTCCCCTGCATCCTCCATTACAGACACCGCCCTTTCGCCGACAGCCAGACGTCGAGAATGGCCCAGGCCGCAGCCGCTTCGACGACGGGAACGGCCCGTTGGACGATGCACGGATCGTGGCGCCCTTTGATGACCAATTGGCAGTTTTCCTGCGTATCCGTATCGATGGTATCCTGGCTCTGACTGATGGACGACGTCGGTTTAACGGCCAGGCGGAAGATAAGGGGCATGCCGTTGGTAATGCCGCCGTTAATGCCGCCGTTGTGATTGGTCTTGGTCTTTACGACGCCATCATCGTAATAGAAAGCATCGTTGGCCTGTGAGCCTCGAAGGCCGGTCAAAGCAAAACCGTCGCCAAACTCGATGCCTTTTACGGCCGGAACGGAGAACATCATGTGACTGATACAGCTTTCGACAGAATCGAAAAAGGGATCGCCGAGGCCCGCCGGAAGGCCGGTGACCATGCATTCGATGACGCCGCCGACGGAATCGAGGTCGTTTTTCGCAGCCACGATTCGTTCCTCCATCTTCGCCGCCTGTTCCTTATCGAGGACGGGAAGGGTTTCCCCTTTTAAGGCCTGCAGGGTAGCCGTCGATTCCCCGAGAGGCGAAAAGCCCTTGTCGGTGACGTCGGCCAGGTGCAGGATATGGGATCCGATGACGACACCTTGACTGGCCAGAATCTGGGAGGCGATGGCACCAGCAAAGACCAAGGGCGCCGTCAAGCGACCGGAAAAGTGACCGCCGCCACGGTAGTCATTGAAGCCGCCATAGCGGATTTTTCCGGAATAATCGGCATGGCCGGGGCGCATGATGTGGCGCAGCTGATCGTAATCCTGGGAATGCTGGTCGCCGTTGCGGATCATGGCACATAAAGGCGTCCCCGTCGTATGACCGTTAAAAAATCCGCTTTGGATTTCAAAGGCATCTTTTTCCGAACGCGTCGTCGACAGTTTATTCTTCCCCGGTGCCCGCCGGGCCATTTCCTGGTTGACGGCATCCCAGTCGATGGCGACGCCCGCCGGAAGTCCGTCCAGGACGGCTCCGATAGAGACGCCATGGGATTCCCCGAAAATCGTAAGTCCGAGGGTCTGTCCAAAGGTATTCATCTTATCCTTCCTCCTTTTCAATCATACCGCCCAAGGTCTCGAAATCCTTCCAGAAGTCAGGATAAGATTTACGGACGCATTCGGCGCCTTCAATACGCAGGGGCTGACGGCAGCGCTGGGAGGCCACGGCCAGGGCCATGGCGATGCGGTGGTCATTCCAGCCGCTGACGGTGCCGCCGGTAAAGCCGTCGACGCCGTGAATGATGAGCCTTCTGCTTCTTCTTCGACGTCGCCGCCGATTTTATTAAGCTCTGTGGCCATGGCGTGCAGGCGGTCACATTCTTTAAGGCGAACCCGGCCGGCGTGAACGATGCGGGTAATCCCTTTGGCACAAGAGGCCAGTACGGTCAGGACCGGCACCAGATCCGGGCAGTCCTGGACGTCGATGACCCGGCCGACGAGGTCCGACGGGCAGGCCGTCAATTCCGTCTTGCCCTCGATTTGGCCGCCCATGTCGCGGATGAGGGATACGATGACTTCATCGCCCTGAGAAGAGTGCTGGCGAAGGCCGGTGCAGCAGACGGCCCTGCCCAAGGTCCCTGCCGAGAGCCAGAAGGCGGCTTGAGAGTAATCCCCTTCGACGGTGTACGTTCCCGGCCGGTAGGACTGATTGCCGGCGATGCGGTACGAACCGTCCCATTCTTTATCGATGACGACGCCGTGCTGGCGCAGGCAATCGATGGTCATGTCGACGTAGCTCGCCGATTCCAGCGGCGTCGTGCTGCGAAGGCGCGAATCGCCGTCGAGGAGGGCAAGGTCATGAGCAGGCCCGAAAAAAACTGAGAGCTCACATCGCCTTGCAGGGCGTAGGTTCCAGCTTCAAGGCGACCTTCTACGGTGAGGGGTAGGCCGCCTTCGGTCGTCTCATAGGCAATGCTCTTTTCATCAAAGAGGTTGTAATACGGGGTCAGCGGCCGTTTGCTAATCGGCCTCGCCCGGAAAAAGTACAGCGGTTACCACTTAATACAGCGACGGGAACCAGGAATCGCAGGGTCGACCCCGATTCGTTGGCGTCGACGGCTAAGGTTCCGGGCCGTTTCTGTAATCCCCCCTGCACGAGGTACGCCGATCTTCCGGGATGGGCCGAAGGCGCTGGTGTAATCTTGGCGCCGAGGGCGTTCAAGATATGGCACGTCGCTTCGATATCCTGAGATAAGGAGATATTGTCGACCAGGCTCTCACCGTCTGCCAGGGCTGCGCAAATGAGGTCGCGATGACCGATGCTCTTGGAAGACGGAGCTTCTACCGTCCCTTGCAAGGCCTGTGGTTTAATGGTTACATTCATGGAGCGACCTTCTTTCGGATGTATTTCGGCAGTTCTTCTGCTCGAGGGGAAGCAGTCTTCCCTTGCCGATTTCTTTCAAAATGATGAGCGTCATGTGATTGCCCCGCATCTTCTTGTCATTACTGATATAGGGGATGAGGTCTTCTGCCGAGGCATCGACGTCGACGGGCAGGCCGTAGCGGATAAGGAGCTTGCGCAGCCGTGCCGTCGTACCCTCTTTCGTAAGGCCCATCGCTTCGGTGACGCCGGTCAGCATCGACATGCCAGCAGCGACGCCTTCGCCGTGAGTATAACGGCCAAAACCGTAACAGCCTTCGATGGCATGGCCAATGGTATGGCCGAAGTTTAAAATCATGCGTTCCCCCATGTCGAGGACGTCTCGTTCGACGAGGTCGGCTTTACTCTTACAGCAACGTTCGATGATTTCTTCCCAGTGGTCAAAAATCCCTTCATCATCGAGACCTTCGAGGAGTTCGAAGAGTTCTAAATCGCGGATGCAGCCGTATTTAATGACTTCCCCCATGCCGCGTGGATAAATCGTTTCGGCAGCGTCTGCAGCAGGTCGGTCGATGAGAACGCCTTTGGGCTGATAAAAGTTACCGGCCTGGTTCTTGCCGCTCGGCAAGTCGATGCCGACCTTCCCGCCGACGCTGCTGTCGACCTGGGAAATGATGGTCGTCGGAATCTGGATGAAAGGAATGCCCCGCAAAAAGGTCGCTGCCGCAAAGCCTCCTAAGTCGCCGACGACGCCGCCGCCAAAGGCGATGACATAGTCGCTGCGGGTAATCCCCGAATCGGACAGGGACTGATATAAGTCGAGGAGCGAAGAGGCACATTTATGTTCTTCTCCAGCCGGAAATACCAAGCGATGGACCGAAGACTGCCGTCTGCAGGGAATTTTCCAGGCGCTTTCCATAGAGGCGTCGACGTGAGAATCGGTAATGACCGCCAAGGTCTTTGACTTGGTCAGGCTGCGGATGTAATCACCGGCCCGGTCGAGGAGTCCATTTTCAATATGAATATCATACGAATCTTTTCCTAATTCAACGTGAATGTGTTTCATAAACTAAGTCCCTTCTCCGCGCAGCGGCTTGCTGTAAAAATCGGGTCATCCCTTCGGCATCTTCATCGGACAACATCGTCGAAAAATCAGTTAAGGCCTTCCGGAAGCAATCGATTTCATGTACGAGGTTCTCTTTATTGGCCAAGAACAGGCTGGTCCACAAGGCGGCATTGATATCGGCTACGCGGGTGCCGTCGCGAAAACTGCCGGCCACGAAGTATTTGGTCATCGGATCCATCGATTCGCTGTTGACCAGGGCCGTCGCCAAGACGTGGGGCAGGCAGCTGGTATAGGCAATGAATCGATCGTGTTTTTCCGGCGATACGCGAACGACATGGGCACAGCCAAGGGCCATGGCCATACTGGTAACGGCCAGAAGGTGGTTTTCCTTGTTCTCCGGCATAGGCACGAGGATATAATTGGCATTATTAAAAATATCGGCACTGGCATGGCATAGCCTTTCCCTTCCCGACCGGCCATGGGATGACCGGGAATGAAGTCGACGCCTTCCGGTAACAGCGCCTTAATGGCATCGGCCGTATCGCCCTTGATGCCAGCCACGTCGGTTACGATCGTCCCGGGAGCAAAGCAAGTCTTATGCTCCGCCAAAAAGCGAATCATGACGGCTGTCGCCGTACAGAAAATAATCATCCTGGCCCGCCGCAAAGCTGTACTCCCCGTCGTATACACCTCGTCGACCATCCCTTCCTGCTTGGCTTTTTGAAGGGCCTTTTCATCGGTATCGACAGCGATGATATGCTTCGTTCCGATGCGCCGCAGGCCCCGGGCGAAGGAGCCGCCCATGAGGCCCAGTCCGATGATGGCCACCGTCTCGTTCGTATTAAAACCACTAGCTTCCGTATCCATTACACTCCCTGCTTTCCTTATAATTCTCGTCCGACAATGGGCGCTAATTTACGAAGCGAATCCATCAGATCCGTAAACATGGCCGGCGTAATCGACTGAGCCCCGTCACACAACGCCTTGTCGGGATTATTGTGTACTTCAATCATCAGTCCGTCAGCACCAGCAGCCACGGCCGCTCTGGCTAAATCAGCCACCATCCAGCGTTTCCCTGTCGCATGACTGGGATCGACGACGATAGGCAAATGGCTTTGCCGCTTGACGGCAAGGACGGCGCTTAAATCCAGCGTATTGCGGGTGTAGGTCTCAAAGGTCCGAATGCCGCGTTCACAGAGGATGACGTTGCGGTTGCCTTCAGCCATGATGTATTCCGCGGACATGAGCCATTCTTCGATGGTCGCGCTGAGTCCTCTTTTTAATAAGACCGGTTTTCTCGTCTTGCCGACTTCCCGAAGGAGGTCGAAGTTCTGCATATTGCGGGCCCCGATCTGGATGATATCGACGCCGTCTTCCAGGAATACCGGCAGTTTGTCGGCCGACATGATTTCGGTAATGACCGGAAGTTTAGCCTTACGACCGGCATTTCTCAGCATATCGAGGCCCTTGTTGCCCAGCCCCTGGAAAGAGTACGGCGACGTCCGCGGTTTAAAAGCGCCGCCGCGAAGGACAGCGGCTCCGGATTTAGCTACGTCACAAGCGACGCCTTCGATCTGTTCCGGCGTTTCAATCGAGCAGGGACCGGCAATGACGGCCAGTTTTTTACCACCAATGGTCACGCCGCTATTGCCGATCGGGATAACCGAATCTTGAGGATGGAAGGCACGGCTGGCTCTTTTATATGGGACTTCGACACGCATGACTTTATCAACGAATTCATAGCTTTGGACTTGTTCCACATCGATGACGGCCGTATTGCCGACAAGGCCCATCACCGTCTGTCGGGTGCCTTTACTGATATCGATCTGCATTCCCTTGGCTTTCAGACTGTCCATTAATGGTTTTACTTCTTCTTTTGTCGTATTTGCTTTCAACACAATAATCATTGGCGTGTCTCCTCCCTTTCCATAAAAAAAAAGCAGGCTCCCATGAGCCTGCTTCTAAAAAGCTTTATTTCTCGCCTGTTATCCGCGCCTTGCTTATCCGGCTAGAGCCGGCTTTAACGGAACAGATGGAAGTCTCCTCATGTCTACATCGGTCATATTGAATTCGTTGTACCAAAAATAGCCAGCGCTAAAATACAGGTAGCCCCAGCCAAAATAAGTAAAGACGTATTCAATTGCCTGACGTAAGCATGGCATGTTCATAATGATCTCCTCATTTAAAAATTCGTTGTCGTCATTGTATACCTCAACGAGATAGTTGTCAAGGCTAAAAAAACAAGGATTCTCTGTATAGATATGAGAATCCTTGTAGATAATCGTTTAACTAGCCGTTATTTTACATACTTTATACACATACCTTGCATGCTCTACCAAGATGGCGGGATGGCTGTCGTGACGACGCGGAAGGTATAACCGCGGTCTTTTAAAAGCTTAATGATAGCCGGCAGGGCGTCAACGGTTGCACCGTGGCCGGAGGCATCATGCATGAGGATGACCAGATGGCGGTGAAGGTACGGCCGCAGTTCGAGCTGCTGTTTAATGTTCTCAACGGCTTTGCCGGCAGATTTTCCGGTCCCGTCGGCATCGCCGGTCAAGGCATTCCAACCGACTTCAACGTAGCCCAGCTGTTCAATGGCCGGCCAGAAAGCATCGGTAAAGTGACCTTTCGTTCCGCCCGGCGCGCGGGAAATAATCGGCCGGACGCCGATGACGTTATAAATCGCCTCTTCGGTCTGCATCATTTCATCGATGTACGCCGTCGGAGACTGGTATAATTTTTTATAATCATGGGTATAAGAATGAAGGCCCATGGCATTTCCTGATTGATAGATCTGCTTGACCACATCGGGATAGCGAGCGACATTTTGACCGGTCAGGAAAAAGTAGCCTTTATATTTTCCTTTTTCAGGATTTCCAGGATACGAGGTGTATTCTTATCGTTCGGTCCGTCATCAAAGGTCAGATACACGACGTTGTCGCCATAGTAATAATCCCGCGTCCCACCGTACGTCGTCGGCAGGCCTTTTTCCTGGCGCTGGCGAGTCGTATATTTATCATAAACCGGTTTATCATTATCGACAGAGGGCAACGAAAAATCGTCGCCGACAAAGGCCACGTCGGGTTTAGAAGAAAAGACTTCTTTTACCGGAGGAACGTGACTTTCTTCCGCCGCAGCAATGACTTCATCGCGGTCGACATTCAATAGAAAGCCCAGGGTAACCAGGGCAGCACACAAAACACAACCAAAAAATAATCTTCCTTTTTGTTTCATTCGTTTACATCCGTTTCTTTCTTACATTATCGTAATTGATATACTGTCGTATCGTGCAGGTTTCTCGATAGCCGTCAGCCAGGACACTGGCCGTAAGGTCGAAGTCTTCGAGATCGTCGAGGAGGGCTTCGGTCATGCGGTGTTGAACGGAATTATAGCCTGTGCAGAAGAGGATGCGCGTACAGCGCGTCCCACGGAATAAGCCGCGCGGGTGCTGGATGAGCTTGGCCAGCATGGCCGGCGTAATGACGGCACCGCAGGGACGTCCCATGATAGCCGCCGCCGTTTCGACGCTTCTATTTTTTCACCACTGATGACATTGCCTAACATTTGCAGATTGAGGACACCGATGACCGTATCGCAGCTGTCCGGAAGGGGGATATCGTCAGCCAGAGGCGCCTTGAGCCATTTATCGCGGCCGGCATCGCCTTCGATGAGGATATACCAACCGGATGGCGCTGCTTGATTTCATCGATGACCTTAGGATCAAGACCGATATAGCAGTCCTGGTCATCAAGGCCGGCAAACCAAGCCGGAACGTGGCCGGACGCAATTCGTTCAGCACAAAAAGCCTCGCCCTTTTCTACATCTTCGGTGCAGATGACGTCAAACGGTTCGACATTGTCGACGCGCGTGCTGTCCATGGGCACGATGCTGCTGACCATCATAGGCAGATGGCCGCCGTGGCCATACGTACCGAGACGCTCTAATACCGTCGTCTTTCCACCGGCGCCTACAATGGCCGTAATGCCAGGCTGCAGCATACGCCGCCAACGATTATCTTTAAACATGAATGAACCCCCTTTTATACGCCTAATTTGCAATTATGACGGCTGTATCCCTTCGAAGCCGCTTTAATAAGACCGCGAACCATTTCAATCGTCAAACTCCGCCGTTCGGCTTCCGAGCAGGTTCCGAAATTTCCAAAATCCAATTCTTCACTGGCTAAATGAGCTACATTTTCCTTAACAGCCATGCCCTTTTCCGTCAATTCATCACTGGCTGACCAGGCAATGGCCGCTGCCCCGGGACGACCGCCGACGACGATGCGCCAGGAATCATCCCGCAAAGACGCCGCACCGACCAAATAAGGTTCGTCCGACGGCAGCCGGCGATAGGCTTATAAGCAGTATACACTTCTTCCCGGGCAATGGAAATACCCGTAACCAATTCTCCCATCGGCGGGCACTGCAGGTAGTCTTCCAAACTCATACGCCCCTTATCCTGAAGCAGGACGTCGACGTGCAGCGACAGGAAAATCGGCAGCAGCACGGAAAAAGCCCCTTTCCCTGAAATGACGCCGCCAAGGGTACCGTAACGCTGAACATCCTTATCGGCAATATCACTGATGGCTCGACTGACGGCTCCACCGGCCAATTTTTGAATGACCGAAGAAATCTTAAGCTGCCATAAGGGCGTCATGGCACCGATGACGATTTCATCGCCTTCATCTTCAATGTAGCTGAGCCCGGCTTTTGATAAATCAACGACCAGCTCATAATGCTCTTTTCTATATTTCAACCCCTGCGCTCCCGCCAGAAAAACAGCGGACGCAGCCTGACGATAGGCATCATAGGCAGCAGCCGGACTGTCGGGAACGAGCGTCGTCGTACTGGTAATCAAATCGTCCAATCCACCTTTCTTTAAGGCCCCCAATCGTCCTCAAGGGCGATATTCGGCCGATCTTTATTGAGCAGGAAAGAACCGCCGCATTCATCGAGCACAGCATCGACTAAACTATCGATACCAATGTCGCTGCACAGGTCCATTTCCTCTTTGTATAAAAGGATGGGCATGAGAAGTTCCACAGTCGTCCCATCGGGCATCTTCACGCCTCCCAGCTGTCCTTCAAACTGAACGATGACCACGCCGGACAGCGCCGTATCCTCAGCAAAAGACTCCGGTTTTTTCCCGATTGGGGCAATAAAAAGCCATACCCCATCCACACGTCGTGAACGTGGGGAAAGCGCCCCAATTCCATGAGCAGCCAAATCGGCCAGGCCGCCTTATCGTTCAGTGACAGTCCCCGCTCTCGTCGAAACGGCCACCGGGCCGGCAAGATGAGACACAGTTCACTATAGCCTTCGTTCGCCGAAAAAGCTCCCGACGGATAGCGCATGGGCGACGCACTCATGCCCATGGTATGAAGCAGGTAAAAAGGCTCTTCCTCCGTCGGATACAAGATTTCTACATCGATGGCCAGCGGCGTGCCGACGGGATCTCGGAAAACCTGCCAGCGACGGTGAGGAAAAAGGCGGTGGAAATACTGCTGGACGGCCTGTCCGTATTCATGGTGCAGCCCTTTGATCTTTTTCGTATCCGTTAAGGAAAAAAAGCGGGGCCGACAGGCTGTCTGTAACGGTAAGGTATTCATGGAATCTCCCCCCTTTGCGTTATACTCAACTTCATTATAACATAAATATTCCGTCTTTTGGCAACCAAAAAAAGGGGCCCCGCAAATGCGAAGCCCCTCTTTCACGATTATGACGATAACCGTTTCAGAGTCGCCAGTCTCCTTGTCGGAGAGATTCCCTGCGGACCGTATCGCCTGTTCAATTGACGGCATATATCATAGCAATAAACCTCAAAATTGTCAACTCAGAGGGACGCAAACTGTCTTGTAAAAGGCTGGACGGTATAGTAAAATAGGAAGTAACGAACCGAACTATATTAACCGCAAAGGGATGACTTACATTGAAGGTACGCTGGGTAGAACTGAATCGTTTCGAAGCTGAATTGATCGTTGAATTTACCTGTCAGCCTAAGGATGCTCCATTTCTGCCAGCCTATGCCGTATGATTTACCGCCGTCTCGAGGGACAGCCGGCACTTGCACAAAACCGAGCAGATATCAGGGAAAAGGAGTAGTACAGGGAGGGCCGGAAAGACTGCCGTATGGGCAGTCTTTTTTCATTGCCCAAAAATCCCTGCCAACACTCTTTTTTATGCTTCCATGGCCTTTTCCAGCCGGGCCGCAATAGCTTTTCCCGTTTCCGTCCGAGCCAGGCCGCCGTCGGACGTTTCTTTTAAGGCCACCGGCATGATCCGGCCGATTTCAGCCATCGCCGAAATGACTTCATCCGGAGGAATGACGCTCTTGATACCGGCCAAGGCCATTTCAGCAGCCGCCAGGCTTCCACGGCAAAGACGGCATTTCGCTTGACGCAGGGAACCTCTACGAGCCCGGCAACGGGGTCACAGGCCAGGCCCAAGGTATTTTTCAAGCAGAGGGCGAAGGCCTGTAAAATCATG